>Ga0115572_10004349_pt1 | contig 11045 bp, 17 predicted proteins | sample COGITO_mtgs_1206_FD_88681 | JGI IMG/M metagenome (GOLD analysis project Ga0115572, IMG submission 88681) | Pelagic marine microbial communities from North Sea - COGITO_mtgs_120607 | ecosystem: Environmental > Aquatic > Marine > Epipelagic | place: Germany:Helgoland, sampling site Kabeltonne... | reverse complement strand
TTTTACGTGTATACTTTTTCTTATTTTTTTCCACAGTATGTCTAGATGCGTCCCATATGGCACGTAAAGTTTCGTTAGACAACTTAGGTATGTTTGGTTTCATTGTATTTTCTTTCTCTTATCCATGTAATAAATACCCATTTATAACCGGTAATTACTGGTTCTCCCGCATGTTGCGATTCTTTTAATAGAATGCCGTTATCCGTATTTTGCCATAGGACAGCTTTACCGATCTCTGGTTGTACTTTTAAATTGTGGTGAGGAAAATATGTCTCTCCTCCTTCAAAATCTTCATTAAGATAAACTAAAAACGAATAGACTCTATTACCTCCATAATTTAACTCTTCCTTTTGATCAGGAACATCTGATTTAAAATAGTCATAATGTAATTCATACTTACCTCCTGGGCTATATCTTATTACTGTTCCTGCTTCTTGATTCTCGATTGGTAAGGAGGTTGTCCCAGCAATCCATTCACGCAGAGATTTCAATTCAGGTACTTCTTTTTCAGTCAACCAAGTATCATCTGCTATTCTAACACCGTTATTTTTTCCTACTACTTCAGCAGGTTTAAGTCTTTCGCTAGCACTTTGGATAATTAAATCACAAAATGCTTTGTTTAAAAGCCCACCATATTCTATAACGTCCATATCTTAATATATGAAACTTTATTATAAATAACAAAAAAAAAGAGGCTTATTTAGCCTCTTCTTTCTTTAAATGTTTAATTTTAATCTGCCAAAGGCGTTGTGCCTCCTCTAATGTAATGGCTTCGGCCGCGAGTTGAGCTTTAATCTCGAAGTAAATTGCTTTTTTCTTGAGCTCGTAAACCTTGTCGTTGGCCTGTACGTTCATCCCGAACAGTAGCAAGCCGATAATCATTGCTTTCTTCATATGCGGATGTTTTTATATTAATAAATAGGCTATTTTCTTGAACTTCTCTTGAACTAGCCTTAATGTTCTATTAATATACGAACTATTTGCCAATAAAAAAACCCCACCGTTTCCGGCAGGGCTTAGTTGAAAATGCGCGTGGCACTTCGTGAGAGGAGACAAACGCCCTACCCCTTCACAGCCTCCATATTCGCTTTCTTGTAAGGAGTAATCAATTTCTTGATCTCACCTGCTGCTTTACGAGCTCTTGCTTGAGAAGCTTTAGTAGCTCCTTCATTGTTTTCTTCTAAGATTGCAAACTGTGTTGCAATTGCTTCAAATAATTCTTGTTTATCCATTTTCTTTGTTTTTAAAATATAATTCTCTAATTTTAGAACCTAACTCCATATCGTTAGGATTTTCTTTAACTAATTTAAATATCTGCTCTACTGTTATCATCCTAAGAGCATATTAGGATCAACCCCTCCTGAAGGTTGTGCTGATTTATCTTTACCTTTACTAACTACTGCTTCAGTAATTAATAATGTACCTGCAACTGAAGCTGCATTCTCTAAAGCTAGTCTGGTTACTTTAGTTGGGTCAATAATACCTTCTTTAAACATATTAAAGAAATCTTCTTCTCTAGGATTATAACCAAACCAGAAGTCACCATCTTCTTTGATACGTTGTTCAATGTCACCTACCTGTTCTTTAGAGTACCCAGCATTGTATAAGATCTTATAAAAGGGTCTTTCTAGAGCTGAAATAATAATATCGTAACCGACCTGTTCATCTCCTTCTAATTGACTGATTTGCTCTAAGAGAAAAGTTGATGCATTTAGTAAAGCAATTCCTCCTCCTGGTAGTATTCCTTCTTCTAATGCTGCTCTGGTAGCATGAAGTGCATCGTCTACACGATCTTTCTTTTCTTTCATTTCAACTTCAGTATGACCTCCTACATGTACTATAGCTACTCCTCCAACGAAGGCTGCTAATCTTTCTTGCAGCTTTTCTTTTTCGTAAGGTGAGGTTGAATTGTCAATTTGGTTTTTAATATCTTCTATACGAGAAGTAATTGCATCTTCGTCTCCTTTAGCATCGATAATAGTAGTAGAGTCTTTTCCTACAGTAACTTTATTAGCTTTTCCTAACCAAGTTGTATCGAATTTATCTAGTCTCATTCCTTTTTCAGTAGAGATTACTGTACCGCCAGTAAGAGTAGCTATATCTTCTAGCATAGCTTTCTTTCTATCTCCAAACTCAGGAGCTTTGACTGCTACAATAGGAAGAATACCTCTCATCTTATTTACTACCATAGTAGATAACGCTTCTCCGTCTATATCATCTGCAATTACTACAAGTGATTTACTTTGCTGAGAGACACCTTCTAAGATGGGAAGTAACTCTTTAATACTATTTAAACGTTTATCAGTAATTAATATCAAAGGATCTTGAAGTATAGCTTGCATTGAATTATTATCAGTAACAAAGTAAGGAGATTTATAACCTCTGCTTAATTGCATACCTTCTACTGTTTCTAGGTATGTCTCACCTGTCTTAGATTCTTCAATAGTTACTACTCCATCTCTTCCTACTTTATCCATTGCAGTATAAATCAACTCTCCAACTTCAGTATCATTATTAGCTGATATAGTAGCTACTTGTCTTAGCTGTTCTTCGTTAGTTACTTCTTTAGATTTTTCTCTAAGAAATTCTGATACGTCTTTTACAGCTTTATCAATCCCTCTTTTTACATCTACTACATTTGAACCTGCTTTAATTCTTTCTAAACCGGCATTAAGGGTAGACTGTGCTAGTAGTGTAGAAGTAGTAGTACCATCTCCTGCTTGATCAGCTGTCTTAACAGAAGCTTGTTTTACTATTTGAGCTCCTATGTTTTCTATTTTATCTTTGAGTTCTATAGACTTAGCTACTGTTACTCCATCTTTAGTAGATACAGGGTTCCCCATATCCTGTTGGATGATAACATTACGTCCGGAAGGACCTAACGTTGCAGTAACTGCATTTGCTAATTTATCTACTCCTGCTGCTAGTTTAAGTCTAGCGTCTTCTGAGAATGTAATTTTTTTACTCATAATTAATTTTCTTGTTCTACAACTCCTAAAATTTCTTTATCTTGTACTATGTAATACTCTTCTCCATCAAAATCGATTCGTAAAGTTCCAATTTTTGGAAGCAATACAATATCACCTTTTTTGCAAGATCTAACAGTAATAAGTTTTGAAGGGTCTAATTCAGATTACGGCCAGGACCTACATCTATAACTTCTCCCATTTCAGGTTTTTCTTTACCCATATCGGGTATTACGATTGAACCGTACGTCTGTTCACCTTCATCGATAGGCTTTACTAGAATACGGTCATTAGTTGGTCTAATTGTTTTTGACATATATAACTTTATTTATTATTAATATAAGATAATTTATTAGAAGAGCAAACCTCAGAGCAGGTTTATTTAGCTAATTTTCAAAGTTTTTGGCTCTGATCCTTTAGCAAAAGGAATAACAATTTGTAGAAGTCCGTTTTTAAACTCAGCTGTTGCTTTGCTTAAATTAAACTTACTATCAATTTTCCAACCTAAATTAAAAGATCTTTTAGCGATACCTCTATGGATAAATTCACCTAAATCTTCTTCTTTTGGTTTGTCGTAATTAACTCTGATTATATTACCCTCTGTGAGAATTTCGATATCTTCTTTTGCGATTCCGGTACAAGCTATGTCTAGTCCTAGACCGTTATCTCTTTCGTAAATATCTACTGGGTGGGGTAATTTGGATTCTGCAAGAGGTCTAAATGCTCCTGCGTCTTGGAAGAAATTCCTAACTAAAATGTCGAACGGATTACGTTCATAAATCAATGTATTCATATCATTAAAATTTGTGAGTGCCTAAGCTACTCGGGTTATTAAAAAAATTATCGCTCTGAGGTCGATCTTCTTTATTATAAATAGGCATTAATGTCCTTCTGCCCAATTATTAGCTATCTCAGGAGGTGCTTTCAAAGTTACTCCAGGTAACTTAGTAGTATTCTCCATTATCTCTTGTACGTAAGGAGCAAACATTTCAGCATCCTTTTCATCTACGTTTATAATCAACTGGTCATGTACTTGTGCTTGACATAGAGCATCTATACCTAACTCTTTAGCCTTTAAATTAATCTTTAATGCAGCTCTGTTAACTACCGCTGCTGCTAATGACTGTAACTGAAAGTTAAGACAGTTATTAAGTCCGTTACGGTAATCTCTATATGCCTGAGTAACTTGATCTCTAGGAGAAATAGTCTTAACTATCTCACCGTTCTTCTTCACATATTTAGGAGGTACTTGAGTCTCTAACTCTTTTCTAAATCTCCAATCCATCATACGATCTTGAAATTTATTATATAAGTTCTGCACTTTAGGTAAGTGACGCACACGTCCTACATAGTTCTGAATCTTACCGTAAGCTTTTACTTCCTCTCTAGATCGTTCTCTCCATTCCTTTAGTTGAGGAAAGCCATCTAGATAACCTTTAATTAATCCTTCAGCTACTTTCTGATCTACTCCTAAAGTCATTTTAAGAGCATATGCTTCCATACCGTATGCAATACCTAATGAGTATGCCTTAGCTTTATTACGTTTAACAGGGTCAAGTTTCTTTAGATAGTTATCAGCTTTCTTATCTGCTGATACTCCTTCTAGCTTTTCGGTCTGTATAGCAACAGTAGAATAAAAGTCCCAACCTTTATTAAAGATCTCTTGAAGTTTTTTATCACCGGTTACTGAGGCAAAGCAGTGAGGTTCTAAGGATTCGTAATCGGCATCAATAACCTTTCTGGTATTTCCGGCAATCAAAAAACGTCTAACAATATTAACGTATTTCATAATCACAGGAGCATCTTCTCCTTCTTCTAGGGGCTTAGGTAACTGTTGAGCATCAGACCCGTATCGTCCAGATACAGTACCGTTTTGCTTAAAGTAGAAGTAGTACCTTCCATCTTCCTGACGGTCTCTAAACCTGTCTACGTAAGTAGATTTAATCTTAAGTAACTTATTATAGATACGTAAGTTCTCAGCCCAAGAGTAGGTTTTAGACAATTCTTCTACCATAGACATATCAAACTTATCTCTACCAGACTTAGTATTAGCTCCTGACACTTTAGGTTTTATTCCCATATAACCGAAGACGATTTCACCCAGATGCTTTTTAGATTGTATATTGATATAATCTCCATCGTTTGACTCTTTCCAGAGGTTCATAGAGATTCTAGCTTTTTCTACATCGTCAATAAGGGTCTGGTCTCCGGTTAATAGGAATTGCTTGACAGCAGAATCATCTAGTTCGTTAATATACTTAGCAGTAAGAGAATACTTACCAGTTTTTTCAGATTTAGGTAAAGGTAAAGAGTACCTTTGAACTAATCTTTGAGCCCAGTTACCTTTATGAGATACTGGGAATTGAGTCATTGATGTAGCAACTACCCATTCTTTTACTTCAGGAATAGCTAATAATGACTTCATTACTATCTCCTTATTAGTCTTTTGATCTTCTACTATCTCAGAATGAACTTTATTGATAAGATCTACATCTAAATCTACTCCGTAAGCTTCCATAGGAACAGTCACCTCACGGTAGATAGGCATTACCTCATCTTCGAAGAAGAATTTCTCAAGGCCTTCATCTCTAAGCTTATCCAAATATAAATTACAAATACGAAGGGTGAGATCAGTATCAGCAGAAGCATATTTGCTAAGAATATCCAAATCTGCTTTATAAATCTCAAAACTTTCTTTAGTAACGGAACCACCATTTTTCTTAATACTTTCTTTTAATATAACTTGCTCTTCGTTAGCAGCTTTTTCAACATCAAGTCCTAACGCCTCTTGGTTCATAATAGCAATAGATTTCAGTCCAAAAGGGTTACCAAAACCAAATGCACCTTCTTCGTACACCGTATGTACTAGAAGTCCTGTATCCACCCAAACATCGGGTAGTAAGTTAACTCCAAAATAATTCTTTATAAACTGTACGTCAAACGAAGCATTATGAAATACTAATTTTTTTCCTATTAAGCTTTTGAGTAAGTTTTTAGATATAACCTCAGTAGAAGTACCGTCTATAGATTGTAAATCTAAAGTACCTTCTGTAAAGTTCCATACTAAAGTAGGTAAGTAAAACCCTATACCTTCGTCTCCTGATATAGACCATCCAATAATTTTATCTTTACGGGGATTAAGCCCAGTCGTTTCAGTATCGACTGCTATAATTTCTGACTCATTAATATGTTCAAACATTAATTTTAACGTCTCTGAGTCTTGGACGGTATAATACTTCTTTTCTAACTGCATATATAACCTTTTATTTCTATAAATATAAGAAGAATAAAACAGAAATCCAACTACAATTTAAGAATATTTTCGTAATCTTTTTTTGTAAAAGTAAAGTTAAATTCTTTCTCAACCCCATTAAGTATAGATTGTTTAGTAATGATATTACCTTTAAAAAACTTCCATACTGTAGAGAGTTTAGTCTGTTCTATTAAGCTTTCTAGTTCAGTACAGGTATTTTCAAATAAAATAATATCGCCTTCTTCTATCTCTACTTCAACATTATTTTTTTCAGCATACTTTACTAACCCTATATAATCTCCAGCTTCGTATTTTTCTTTTATCTCAAAAAATTCGTCTGTATTTCCGCCTTTATCTGGATGAGTAACTGAAGAAAGGTTTCTGTAAAGTTTTTTAAGCTTTGAATTTTTTATTCTCTTAGTTTTTTTATCTGGTTTATTAAATACTAGTTCTCCTGTTTCTGTATTTTGCCAGGCTACGATCTTCTTTTCAAGATAAAATTTAGCTATCTCTGTATTCCATAGCTTATTATATTCTTCAATTTGTAATTCTACTTCTTTTAACTCCAGTTGAAGATATTCGTATTTATAAGCGTACTTTTTAAGAGATACTTGCATTACTTATTTACATCCCCTCACCGTATAAGTCGTAGACAAAAGGCTGTTCTTCTGGTATTTCAATTTCCTGGGTTGTAATAGCGTATAGCTTTCCATCTAAAGGGTCAAGTTGATAAGAACCTTTAAATTTAGTCTTACGCATATATTGAGTAAGAGCCATAACTAAACCTTCTATAGTATTCCCCCGATCAATTACTAATTCCCAATTGTCTCCAGGTGGCTGTCTTGTAGCTATTAGTACCTTTTCTTCTTGTATTTCTATTTCCATTATACTATACCTTTACTTAAAATGAGAGGAGATTCGTCTTTGTTAGTTTGGACTGTAAAGAAAGAATCATGTTCTATAATAATTAGTGACTTATCACCATATAGTCTTTTGTAATTTTCTCTAACGTATTTTTCAACTTGTTGCATTACTGTCTTAATGTTTTACGAATTATGTATTCAGGGTTAGTAAAAAATTCTGGAATCAAATAATTATGTGTTGCTCTGATAGGGTTTATATCTAATCCTCCTCTACGAGTATATAAACAAGATACCATTAACTTCTCTGGTTGAAATCTTTCTGTAAGGTGAGAAAATATCATCTCACAAATCTCTTCATGAAAGTGACTTACAGTTCTATGACTTACTATATATTTAGCTAATGAACTTGCAGCAGGTAATTTTTTACCTGACATATAAATAAATACGTCTCCCCAGTCAGGCTGGTTAGTAACTCTACAATTTGATCTAAGAAGATTAGATCTTAATTTAATTTCATTAGAATCTCTATCAGTATCATCTACAGTCAGCTGTGAAGCATCCGATTTAAATGCAGTGAAATCTATTTCATCTAAATTAGTAATATCAGCAATATCTTCATAATCATCAGAGAAGGATAGAGGTTCAGTTTCAAACTCAGAGGAATAGAAACTAACAGTAGTATTAGTATCTAGTAATTCATCTAAATCTCTCTTTACTCTAGCTTCAATTCCAGAAATACAATCAGCAGCAGTAGACCCAATCTGTGTCATATTGAATGAATTCAAATATAACTTTATTGATTTAGATTCTACATGATTCTCACTATCTGATGGACATACGATTTTAAGCATTCCTGCTACTGGTTGGCCTTTAGTAGTGATAGCGGATACTTCATAGGCATTCCATACATCCACACCTGCAAACTCTTTTCCAGTTAATCCATAACCTTCTCGGTTTAAATTACGAGGAATTTTTACTAACAAATCAGCATTATACTGATCTGAGTATCCATCTCCTCCTACTTTACCTAAATGTTTAGATGCGATTTCTACTACTTCTTGATAATTTTTTACTTCACTCATATTATGTATTTAAAATATAAAGGCCGTAGCCTATTAAAAGGTTAATATTCAATGCTACTATATTCCATTGCTTTGCTATCCATACTTGAGGTATAGTCAATAAAGCTCCAATAACATAGGTATAAGCCCCTATATTATCATATTTTAACAAATAAGGTGACATCATAATAAATGCTGATCCCATATACCCTGCTCTGTTAGCTATTCTTTCTACAGGTGAAAGTCTTCGTTCTTTAACTAACGCTCTGAGAAATACTCTCCACCATCTGGTTTCGCATTTAATACATGTTTTTTTACTTTCATGTTTAAATTTGATATCTCTCTTCTCCTCATGACAGACATTACATACTCTCATCTAATATACTCTAATATCTGATTAACTCTTTGCATAGGAGAACCAGTTACAGTTAAATAAGGTCTTCCTACTCCTTCTAAAAAATCTTGAAAAGTACTATCTATTTTCTTTCTCCAATCTTCATTAACGCTTCTTACTCCATCATCTACAGAATCAAACTCTATAGGAAAGTAAATATAATGAGTATATTCACTCTTTACTCTATTCCAAGTATCTTCTATATACCTTAAAACCTTAGGGTCTATATTTTCCATAAAATGAGAATAGACTACTAAGTCCATATAACATCTATCTAGAATGAGATTATAAGGTTTGAGTAAAGCTTCTAAATGAAAACTACTAATAGCCAGTTGAGTTTCAGAAGTACCAGCTTCATTTATAGGAAAGCCATATTCAGCTACACTACGAGTAGATTCGTTAACAAACTCATACTTAGGAAATTTATTCTTAAGTAACTCAAATACAGTAGTCTTTCCAGTACTACTTGCTCCAACTAATGCTATTCTTTTTATCATAAAACCTGTTTAAGTAGATTAGACCACATATACAATGATCTATCTCTTAATATACGAAATAAACCATCAAGATCCAACTGCATAGCGTTAAAATATTCTTCCATAATAACCTTACCTTCGTCTACTCCTGCTGTAACTCTATGTATAACTGCACCTGCTACTTCATGTCCAAGTTTATGAGCTTTTACTTGAGGGTCTTTACCTTTAAGTTCCGGATATTTAGTGATGAGTCCAGGATGACCGTTAAAGATTAAATACTTATCACATATAACTGGAGGCATTATTCTTAGCCATCCATGTAATGTTATAACAGCATTATCTTGTAATACAGCATCTAAATCACTTATAGTAGGTTTATTAGGTACTTCAGTATACCCATATTCTACTATTCTAGGATCTATAGTTCTAAGATGATCTGGTCTTTGATTAGTAATAATAAGATCAGGCCATCTCCCAATACTTTCAGATAGATCTGCTATCTCAGCTCCAGTTTGACTGAAGAATGTTATCCATTTGTTAGCCATCTAAACTTTTCTATATTACCTGTTACTTTATCTATATCAATCTCTTCGATAGGAAAGTCGATTAGTTCATGAAGTTTTTGTGACTCTTTAGACCATAACCCTTCTCTTTCGTACTCTATACCTTTTAGTCCATGGACCACTGGATTACTAGTATCCAGACTATAAATAAAATTGTAATCAGCATGTTTGTAAAAACTAAATTCTTGAGGTAAACCGCAACCTAGTAGATGATGAGGTTTATCTTTATTAATAATACCGTCTCTAACTAAATCTCCAAGTAGCTTAACACGTCCTAGCATCCAACTAACATACTTGTTAGGATGAGGACAAGACTCTATGTAATACGAATAATCGAATGATATAGCAATCATATCTACGTTAGCTATTTGGTCCATAGCTCTATAACAATCTTTTATTTCACTATAAGTCTTCCCTTGAACTACTCCTATAGTTTTACCAGGTAAATGAGAATAATTTTTAAACCAATTTGCAGCTTGTTGCATTGTCTTTTCTGCATTCTCTAAAGCATCTGGGATTATATACCAAGATGGTTTTAGTCTCTCTACCCATATTGCAAATCTGTCTGCTTCAAAAGCTTCTTCTAATTCAAATATAGAATTATCTAAAATAACTTCTCTACCTTTTTTAACTGCTGCTTCAAAAGTATCTCTATAGCGACTATTTTGCTCTAATAAATGTACTAAAGCGTAATCATAGTCAGTTAGTCTTTGAACTTCATCAAAGATATCTAGTGGTGCCTCATGCGCTATTTTTATAGACATATTTTATAAATCTAAATTACCTAATTCTTCAAAACCCTGTCCTAATTCTTTCATAGCAGAATTAAATTCTAATCTTAATTTTTTTAAATCTTTAGAAGTTTGTTTGTATTCTTTGCTGCTTTCAAAAGCTTCTAGTACTGCTTTTTCTGCTATTTCAAACGGTACGTAAACTTTACCGCCAAACTCTGCTTCATGTTCTTTTAAATTAATCATATACCTGTATGTTGTTGTGGTTTTGTTCTAGCAATATCATCACCTGTAAAGAACTGATCTAAATCCGGTCTAAAATAGTTAATACTCTTCATTACTTTTCTATCTCTAGTACGGTAGACAATATACCGTCCTTCCTCAAGTTTCTCAAAATGACAGGCCTCACCTTGTTCCTCAGCTCTTTTGCTGACGGTCTGTATGGCTTCTTCTTCAGTAGTACAAGCTTTTGACATATTACTTGCTTGTACTTCCTGATATGCTGGCCATACCTTATCTTTAAGGCCATGTAACATAGTCCCGTTCCCAAGGGAAACATAAGTAATGTCGCACAAAGCGTCCAGAACTTCCACAATGTCGCCTCGTTCGCAAGCTTCTCTATATTCTTCGAGTTCTTCGAGGATAAAGTCATAAACGAATTTCCATTCTTTTTCAGATGGGATTGTCGGTTCATAGTTGTTAGGTTTGTTAAACGTTTTGTTAAATGTTTCTACTTCA
>Ga0115572_10004347_pt1 | contig 11052 bp, 8 predicted proteins | sample COGITO_mtgs_1206_FD_88681 | JGI IMG/M metagenome (GOLD analysis project Ga0115572, IMG submission 88681) | Pelagic marine microbial communities from North Sea - COGITO_mtgs_120607 | ecosystem: Environmental > Aquatic > Marine > Epipelagic | place: Germany:Helgoland, sampling site Kabeltonne... | reverse complement strand
GGTCGAGGACGGAGTGAAACGGTCACAATCTCTCTTTCACCATTTGGATTTGCAGAAAAATAGAGGATTTTAGAGCTCTTATTCCCCTTGGTAAGGTCATATTCAGTGTCTCGTGTAATACTGTTTACATAAAAACGTTTCATCATAGCTGGACCAGTACTTCCATCCCTATACATAACATGATAAATAGTACGCTTATCACCTCTTTTCCAAACATTTGCATAGACCAAATCCTTACCAACAAATTTCTTATCTGTAATCTTGGTAATGAGCATCTTTCCGGATTTAAAGAAGCATATGATATCATCTATTTCAGAACAATCATTAACTGCTTGAAGTTTTTTCAGGCCAAAACCAATGAAACCTTCATCATAATCCACAAATAATTTTTTATTTGCAATAATCACCTTGGAGGCACTAATGTTTTCAAAGGTCTTTATCTCGGTTTTACGTTCTTTTCCTTCACCAAAATTTTTCTTAAGATTTTTAAAATAATCTATTGCATAATCAACCAGATTGGCAAGGTTTTCTTTTACCTCTTTAATTTGTGCCTCTATTTTAAGAAGATTATCGTCAGCCTTTGAGCTGTCAAATCGCGTTATTCTAATCATCGGGATTTGTGTCAGTCTGTGCAGGTCCTCATCCGTAATCTCACGAATGAATTGCTTTTTATAAGGCTTGAAGGATGCATAGAGGTATTCATACAAACTTTCTCTATCTGCATATTTTTTAAAGTCAATATACATCTCCTTTTGAATAAAGATTTTTTCTAAAGTTGCAAAATGCCATTGCGACTCTAGTTCCGCTAATTTTATTTCAAGCTCTCGTTTTAGCAGGAATACGGTTTGGTCTGTATTCGCTCTTAAGATTTCTGAAACCCCTAAAAAAACAGGCTTTTCCTTATCAATAATTGATGAATTTGGCGAAATAGAAACTTCACAATCGGTAAATGCATAAAGTGCATCGATTGTTTTATCAGGAGAAACTCCCGTTGACAGATGAATTATTATTTCGGCTTCAGCAGAGGTGTTATCCTCAATTTTTTTAATTTTTATCTTTCCTTTGTCGTTCGCCTTTAAAATAGAATCTATCAATGAACTTGTTGAGGTCCCAAACGGAATTTCATGGATAATTAAAGTTTTGGCATCTTGCTTTTTGATTTTTCCTCTCACACGAACGCGTCCTCCCCTCTTACCATCATTGTAGTTAGAAAAATCTGCCATTCCGCCATTAGGAAAATCAGGGAAAAACTCAACTTTTTTTCCTCTTAAATGATTGATCGAGTTGTCAATAAGCTCAATAAAATTGTGAGGCAAAAATTTACATGCCATACCCACTGCAATACCTTCAGCACCTTGAGCAAGAAGGAGCGGAAATTTCATGGGTAGATTGTTTGGCTCTTTATTTCGGCCATCATAACTGGAAAGCCAATGGGTTGTTTTTGCGTTAAAAGCAACATGAAGGGCGAACTTTGACAAACGAGCCTCAATGTATCTTGGGGCAGCAGCACCATCACCTGTTAACGTATTTCCCCAGTTCCCTTGACAATCAATTAATAAATCTTTCTGCCCTAGCTGCACCAATGCATCTCCAATAGATGCGTCTCCATGAGGGTGATACTTCATCGTATTGCCTATGATGTTAGCCACCTTATTATAGCGACCGTCCTCCATCTCCTTCATTGAATGCAAAATCCTTCGTTGAACAGGTTTTAATCCGTCGGCCAAGCCAGGAACGGCTCTTTCTAATATGACATAGCTCGCATAATCCAAGAACCAACTCTCATAAAGTCCACTGACAGGAACAATGTTTTCATCTAATTCATTATTCTCAAAGGGATTTTGTTGACTCTCTTCGCTTTCTTGATTCTCTTCGTTTTCTAGATTTTCGTCTGACATAAAAAATTATGCTATTTCTTTCTGGGGTTCAACATCATCAGAATCCTCAGATTCATCTTTTTCTACTCTTAAATTCTCTATGATAAACTCTTGCCGTTGAGGGGTGTTTTTACCCATAAAATAAGACAATATAGAATCTATAGAGGCGTTCTGGGAAAGTAACACAGGTTCTAATCTCATTTCATCACCAATGAAGTGAATGAACTCATCTGGGGAAATCTCCCCTAAGCCTTTAAACCTCGTAATTTCAGCATTCTTCCCAATTTCCTCAATTGCACTTTTACGTTCTTCTTCAGAATAACAATAAAGGGTCTTCTTTTTATTTCTTACTCGAAACAAGGGGGTCTGCAAAACATGGACATGATTCTTTTTAACAAGATCAGGAAAAAACTGTAAAAAGAAAGTTAAAAGTAACATCCGAATGTGCATACCATCAACATCTGCATCCGTCGCTATTACAACCTTATTGTAACGTAAATTTTCTAAATCATCTTCAATATTGAGTGCTGCCTGAATGAGATTAAATTCCTCATTTTCATAAACGACTTTTTTTGTCAAACCGTAACAATTTAAAGGCTTCCCTTTTAAAGAAAATACGGCTTGTGTCCCCACATCTCTAGACTTTGTTATTGATCCGCTTGCCGAATCTCCTTCGGTGATAAACAAAGTAGTCTCCTCTCTTCTATCATTTTTCAAATCACTAAGGTGAATCCTACAATCCCTTAGTTTTTTATTGTGAAGATTTGCTTTTTTAGAGCGCTCTCTTGCTATTTTTCGAATTCCAGCTAACTCCTTTCTTTCTTTTTCAGATTGCTTTATCTTAGTTTCAATCGTTTGAGCAACTTCCGGATTTTTATGTAAAAAATTGTCTAGTTTATCTTTTAGAAAATCATTTATGAAAGCACGCATGGACTTTCCGCCAGGTTCAATCTCTTGTGAACCTAATTTCGTTTTAGTTTGAGATTCGAATACAGGCTCCATAACTTTTACTGAAACGGCTGCAACTATGGACTGCCTAATATCTGAAGCCTCATAGTTCTTACTGTAAAAATCTTTAATAACCTTAGCTACAGATTCTCGAAAAGCACTTTGATGTGTACCTCCTTGCGTCGTATGTTGCCCATTTACAAATGAGTAATAATCTTCACCATACGTTTTACCATGTGTAAATGCCACCTCAATATCTTCACCTTCAAGATGGATTATTGGATATAAAGGGTCGCCGTCCATATTGTTTTCAAGGAGATCTTTTAGTCCATTTTTAGACTGGAATTTATTGCCATTGAAATAAATAGATAAACCACGATTTAGATAACAATAATTCCATAACATCTTATCGACATATGGCGTTTTAAATGCATACTTTTTAAAAATCTCATCGTCCGGGGTAAATTCGACGTATGTACCATTAGTCTCTTCTGTTTTCACCAAAGGAAACTCCTCAAGAAGACTTCCTCGACTAAATGATGCTTTCTTGAGCTTCCCCTCTCGCACAGCATAAACAGAAAAATGCGAAGACAAAGCATTCACCGCTTTTGTACCTACACCATTTAACCCTACTGATTTTTTAAATGCTTTTGAGTCATACTTTCCTCCGGTATTCATTTTAGAAACTACATCTACAACTTTACCTAATGGAATTCCTCGACCATAATCTCTAACCGTAACCAAACCATCTTTGATTTGAAGATCAATTTTCTTTCCATTACCCATCACAAATTCATCAATACAATTATCAACAACTTCTTTTACAAGAAGGTAAATACCGTCATCTGCTGCTGCACCGTTCCCCAACTTCCCTATATACATTCCGGGGCGTAAGCGAATATGCTCTTTCCAATCTAGTGAGCGAATATTGTCTTCTGTATATTGATTTTCGGCCATTTTATAACAATTGCATGGTGGTGATTAACAAATATAATCGGTAAAGGCCTCTTTTAGACAAGGATATGTTTTGAATTATGAACGATGTAACGTTGAAAATAAGAAAGACTATACTTCTACTATTTTTCTCCAAGATTCATTCAGGGCAATTATGAGCTTTATTGCGATAGCATTTGAGAATGTTTTTGTCCGATACCCTCCGATCCAATTGATACCCTTGATGGCATTTGTGATAAAGACCTCATCAGCCGCTAATAAATTTTGAGGAAGAATACTACATTCATATACCTTAATACCGTTGGCGAGAGCAAGATTAATTACTTGCATACGCATTGTTCCCGCCAAACATCCTTCTTCTAGACCAGGTGTGTAAAGCACACCATTGCTAACCACAAAAACATTGCTAGAGGATGTTTCAAGAATGTTTCCCTTATCATTACTTAAAAATAAATCATCCAAACCGCTTTCCTTTGCCGCAATGGCAGCCATTACATAATGAAGACATGATTTTGTTTTATAATTTGACAAGAAGTTTTTCTGAAGCTTTATATCTGAATAGATATCAACTTCAAGACCTTTTGCATTAAGCTCAAAAAAATTCGAAGAATAAGGTTCTACCTCGATATAAAAATTCGATTCATTTGATGTAGGTAAGTATGTCCCACCTGTCGCACGATCGATAGACAATCGGCATTTACCCCCTTTGTCTATTTTTGACTTGGAAATAAGTTCTTCTATTCTCTCCTGAAAAAAAGCTGCATTGTAATAACTAGGTATTCTAATTCTAAGAACCTTTGCACCTTCAATAAGCCGTGCAATGTGGTTTTCTATATTTATGGGTTTTCCATTCACGATTCGGATCGTTTCAAAAACACCATCACCATAAAGATGTGCACGATTTCCGGGATCAATTGTAGGAGCAGTATTTGGTAAAAGATTACCGTTGTTATTTATGTAAAGCAAAGACATGTTAAAATATAAGTGCTAAAAATTCAATTCCTTTGTTGCTATCAATCAATAATACAAATAAAATCCCAAATAATGCACCACCCAAATGTGCATCGTGAGCAACTCCAGTACCTCCGCGTTTCATTGAATAATATTCAACAGCCAAATAGAGAGGCCCAAGAATATATGCCTTTATAGGAATTGGAATAAACATGAGATATAATTCTAACTGAGGATACCAGAGCATGGTTGCAAAAACGACCGAGGAAACAGCACCTGAAGCACCTAAAGACCTGTAAGCTGGATTTTCTGAGTTTCTGTAATAAGGCCAAACTGTAGCAATTAATGCACCTCCGAAATATAAAATGATAAAGTAATAATTCCCCATTAAACCAAACTCATAACTCCATTGGGTTTCTAAAAAACTACCCAAGAAATAAAGTGAAATCATATTGAAAGACAAATGTGTCCAGTCTGCATGAATAAAAATATGTGACAGCATACGATAATAGGCCTTGTTGTACTTAACCTCGTAAGGAACATACATACTATTCTCTTGAAATTTAATATTCGAGAAACCTTGATATGAAATCAATACGGTGAGAAGAACAATAAGAAGTGTTAGACTTAACATTTATTTAAAGATATATATATTATTCATTGAGTGATTCAATGTTCCTAGCTACATTGCGAAAAGTAATTACTTTTGTAAATAAAAAATGATAGTTTCCCCTTCCATTTTATCATGTGACTTTGGCAACGTTGAAAGAGACACTAAAATGCTCCATAACTCAGAAGCGGACTGGCTCCACATTGATGTCATGGATGGTGTTTTTGTTCCTAATATTTCATTTGGATTCCCCATACTTAAAAGCGTCAACAAATACACAAACAAGGTCTTAGATGTGCATCTAATGATTGCAAATCCTGACCAATACATTAAGGAGTTTGTAGATGCCGGTGCAGACATCATTACAGTTCACTACGAAACGTGCCCACATTTACACCGCAGTATTCAACTTATAAAAAGTTTTGGTATTAAAGCAGGTGTTGCATTAAATCCGCACACCCCCGTCCAAGCACTTGAAGATGTTATTAATGATTTAGACCTTGTTCTAATCATGTCAGTTAACCCTGGATTTGGTGGTCAAAAATTCATTCCTTCAAGCGTTTCAAAAGTAAAAAAAATGAAAAGCTTAATTGCTGCACATAAGTCCTCTGCTTTAATTGAAGTTGATGGTGGTGTGAATTTAGAAACTGGTGCTGAATTGAGCGCTGCCGGAGCAGATGCGTTAGTCGCTGGAAGCTATGTTTTCAAATCAGAAAACCCGACCTCAACTATTTCAAATCTGAAAAAACTATAAGCGTAACTCTTTTAAAGGAGATACGTTTTAATTAACAATGCAGCTTGCACAAAAAATAACATTCCTACTTTTTTTAAGCACGACATATGTTCTTGGACAAATCAATCTTGAAGCAAAAGAAATTGCTTTAAACAAAATTCTAATTGAATTCAGACAAGCCATAAGTGCAGAACAAATGGATGCGCAAAATGAAATTTTTAAAAATAAATTTAGAGATTTCTTAAGTCTCCCTGGGGTTTTTGACTATAAATTCAAGCATTTAGAATCTGTTGCAATTCTTGAAAGCCCCGATGAAAAAATTAGAATCGTCAATTGGAATATCGAATATCCTGATATGTCATATGCCTACGGGGGTTTTATCCTTATAAAATCAAGTAAAAAAATACGATTAGTTGAACTTAATGATGTAATAGATGCCTATGAAAGTATTCCGAAAGGAACTATTGATTTTACCAAATGGTACGGCGCGTTATATTACAAAATTGTACCCTTTGAAAATGGAAATAAAACCGAATACCTGCTCCTTGGATGGGATGGTGGCACAACTGGAAGTAATTTCAAAATAATGGATGTTTTGGTTTTAGGCAAAAGAAGCGTTCGATTTGGCAGTCCTATCTTCATCACTAACAACAAACTTGAAAAAAGAATTGTATTTGAATACTCGAATCAAGCTGTGATGAATATGAAATTTGAGGAAAAATACGGACGCGTAGTCATGGACCATCTTTCGCCTGAGGCTCCTTCACTTGAAGGCCTTTATAGCTACTATGTTCCAGATCTTTCTTATGACTCTTATGCTTACAATGGCGCATATTGGGTCTTAACAGAAGATGTTATAGCTGTGAATGATCCTGAATTCAAACCTAAAAGCTTTATTCAAATGAATGCGAGAACCGGAAAACTCGAAAGGAAAAAGCTAAAAAAAGACTGGATCAATCCGACAACGAGCAAAACAAATGATGATGACTTTAACCATGTTGCAAGAACACCTGAAAGTGAGATGCCTAATAAAGAAGAGCCACAAGAATACAACAAAAAAGAGCAACGTAAATTGAGAAGATCGTATAGGAAAGACCCATCAGGATTATCTGTTACAACAGGGAAGTATAAAAGAAAAAAATACCGTCAAAAAACACCATAATGCAATTAGGACTGATCAACACATTGACCATTGATAGGTTTACCCCTCCGGGAGCATTTCTTGAGGACGAACAAGGAAATGAAGTACTACTGCCACAAAAGTATCTTTTAGACTCCTATGAACTAGGAGATAAAATCGATGTCTTTGTTTTTAAAGATTCCGAGCAAAGAATTGTATGTACGACAGAGACTCCGCACCTTCTTTTAGGAGATTTTAAATATTTAAGAATTACACAAGTAAAACCAATTGGAGCATTTGCAGATTGGGGGCTTGACAAAAACTTATTAATACCATTTAGCGAACAAATATGCCGATTAGAAGAGGAAGGATATTACCTATTTGTTTTAAGATATGATTACAAAACAGATCGCTTGTTCGGCAGCATGAGAGTTAGAAAAACACTTGAAGCATGTAAAGAAGATTTACAAGGTCAAGAGGTCGATCTACTCATCTGCGAACCCAATGACCTCGGGATAAGTGTTATTGTTAACAATCGATATGATGGATTAATTTTTGACTCAAACATCATAGCCAGTATTAATCCTGGTGATGAATGCAAAGGCTACGTTGAAAAAGTCAGAGAGGATGGAAAAATTGACATCCGATTAGAACCTGTGAATTTTGAAAAGTATGACCTTGCAGAAACTAAAATATTAGAATTAATGCAGGATACCGGTAAACTGATGCTTAGCGATAAATCCCCATCAAACCTAATAAATGAAGAGTTGGGAATGAGTAAAAGAACTTTTAAACAAGCCATCGGCAAACTTTATAAACACCGGAGAATTAAAATCCACAAAGACCACCTTGAGCTTCTATAATAAATAGACTATTTCGGGTGGTAATGTTTGATCGCATTGGCTATTACCTCAGCTTTATCTAATGTCATTTTCTTACGTTCCTGCTTGGCATATTTTTCCATTTGGTCGGTATAGTTTTTGCCAGCTGCATTTCTAGAATTCCCATAGGGAAGTACCGTCTCTATTTCAACGTTATCATCAGTATACTGAATGATCATTATGTAAGATTCTCCATGCATAGGCTTTGCCGTTCCATTTTCGAAAGGCTTACTTGTCATTGCCGCAATCATATCCGTTAATCCAGGAACTGCCAAGCGCTTATTACCTCGGTGATGCACCTGATAGTCTCTCAAAGCAATATCATAACGCCCAAAATACTTTTTAAGATGTTTCTTCGTCGCCAATAAAGCTTTTTCCATACGTATTAAAGGTTCATAACCCTTAGATGAAAGATTAAGAAAGTTTTGATAGTAAATTGCCCATTGGGCAGCACCAACATTAAAAGTATCCGCTCGTTTGTTCCAATAATGGATTGGAGCTATAACTTCAATTAAATCAGGATACGAAACTTTATCCACACTAAATACAATATTTGCTCCCGAAGGTGTCCATAATGAATCAGGATATTGGATGTCATATTTGATGTCAAAAAAATCATTCATACTTAAGGATTCTTTATTTGCTTTAAGATCCATAAATCTCTGACTCCTATTGTTTTCTGATTCCTTAAATCCAAATTGAAAATCTTCAAAAACTTCGGCTTTTAGATTGTCATCTTTGTGAGCACTGTTGAAAGGAGAATTATTGGTATTAAACAAATAACCGTGTTTAGGATTTAATAACTTAGGAAGGCTTTCATAACTCAAATATCCTTTTTGTAATATTTCAGTGCGTTCTCCTTTCATAACACCATTTATTCGTTCACTATTTATAGACCTTTCTGGAACACGTCCAATACTCATGTAAAAAATACTATCATCACGATCCGCATACATTAAATTAAAGCGAGGAACTGACATCATTTTTAAAGCACTTTCAAATTCCTTCCAATTTGATGCCTTTCCCATTTTATACCATTGATCAATTGAACTAATATTTTCAAAAGCATTAGAATAAAATGCATAGGTCCCTTTTTTATTCTTAATCACGGGACCAAAAACACTCCACTGCAATTTACGTTTAACGCCTAATTTTAAGCCTAATTTGGTTTTCATTTTCAACTTCACGGATGCATTTTCAAATGACACCCATTTACCATCGAGCCAATATTGATTTTTATTTTTAGGGTTAATTTTCAATTCATATAAATCGGTAAGGTCAGGGTAATTGTAGGTATGGGTCCAACCCAAATGTTCATTTGTGCCAATCATTGGAAATGGGGAGCCAGGAAACAATCCACCCAAAATATTCCATCCTTCATCCGAGTTGAGATGTGCCTCATACCACGAAAACGGACCTTCAAGCGGCTGATGGGTATTGACATTTAAAACAGTTTTATTATGTTTCATAATTGACCTGCTAAAAGCAAAAGCATTTGAACCTATTGTCTTTTCTTCTAGCTCCTCATCTACAGATTTGTTGGAATTAGAAAGAAGTTCACCTAGCATATCTCCAGTATCTGAGAAAAAGTGAATCACCAAATTATAACCAGTTAAATAATCTAGTACAGTCATTGGAAAACTATTTTTAACCAAGACTTTAGAGGGGAACGCTTTAGCAAAAGCGTTAATTCCTGCAACATAACCTTCAATAACCTTAAGCACCTCGGGTGATAACTGATTTATATGTTTTTCAGCTGTCTGTCGACATCGCAACAAAGAAACTAGGTAATCCATTATAACTCCTTCTTTACCGCTATGCAAACCCATTAGACCTTTTGAAGGTAAAAAAGTATATTGAATCGTCTCAAAATCATCTTCAGCATGCGCCCAAGCTAAACCGTAAGCAGCATCCTTATCTGAAATAGCATAAATATGAGGCACCCCATACACATCTCGGTATATATCTATTTGCTCAACATTTATTTGTCCATGTATGGAATAACACATTAAAAAGCAGACATGTAGAAAGATAGACTTCATTGTTTTTTATTTGATTAACGCACAGTTGTCTAAAAAGTTGTATCCATTTTATATTCTTCAAAATAACAGTGATATAAGGCCTTATTGATTGTTGCAATCAGGTTAAAAGCATATATTTGCACCTATGGCAAATACTTCAGATATCAAAAATGGATTGTGTATTAAGCACAATGGAAAGCTTTTTCAAATTATTGAATTCCAGCATGTAAAACCTGGAAAAGGACCTGCTTTTGTTCGTACTAAAATGCGTCAGATTGAATCGGGAAAGGTGTTAGACCATACCTTCTCTGCTGGACATAAAATTGAAACGGTCAGAATAGAAAATAGAGATTATCAATATTTATATCAGGATGGTGATTTCTACGTATTCATGAATTCTAAGAACTATGAACAAGTAAATATTGCCTTGGCTATGGTTGAGAAAGCAGAATTTCTACAAGAAGGTATGATGGTAAATATTTTATTCCACGCAGAGGAAGAACTTCCACTTGTGATAGACCTTCCAATGCACATCATCTCTGAAATTACTTACACAGAACCTGGTATTAAAGGAGATACTGCAACAAACAGCATGAAACCAGCAACAATAGCTACAGGTGCCGAAATTCGTGTTCCTTTATTTATCAATACAGGCGAAGTCATAAAGATTGACACTCGCACAGGAGTATACGTTGAACGCGTTAAAAATCAATAAATGAAAAGCACTGCACTGACTGAAAAACATATTGCTCTAGGCGCTAAAATGGTTCTCTTTGCAGGATATTCTATGCCGGTTCAATATGAGGGGGTTACAATTGAGCACGAAACAGTCAGAAATGGAGTTGGCGTTTTTGATGTTTCACACATGGGCGAGTTCATTTTAAAGGGTGAAAATGCACTTAAACTGATACAAAAATTTTCATCAAATGACGCCTCAAAAATGCATGATGGTAAGGC
>Ga0115572_10004346_pt1 | contig 11052 bp, 8 predicted proteins | sample COGITO_mtgs_1206_FD_88681 | JGI IMG/M metagenome (GOLD analysis project Ga0115572, IMG submission 88681) | Pelagic marine microbial communities from North Sea - COGITO_mtgs_120607 | ecosystem: Environmental > Aquatic > Marine > Epipelagic | place: Germany:Helgoland, sampling site Kabeltonne... | reverse complement strand
TGAAAATTGTTGGTCAAACTAGCTCTAGAACTTCAGAACAACACAAAGCACTAGAAACAGATCTTCAAAGTTTAATTAGAAAGAAAGATAGAGTTTCAATAGGCAGAAATGAAGAGTGTGATCTTGTTATCTACCATCCCCAAATTAGCAGAAAACATTGTGAAATTATAAAAGATGTAAATGGTGTTCTAATTTTAAAAGATTACTCTAGAAATGGAACATTTGTAAATGGAAAGAAAATTCAAAATTCACACAAACTTTCATTATCTGATAAAATTATAATAGGTCCATATGTAATCCCGTTTAAGGGAGATGTTCAAGATTTAACAAAAGAAGTTGCAATTAGAGCTGAAGGAGTTGAAAAAGTTTATAAAAATGGATTTAAAGCATTAAATGACTGTTATCTAAATATCAATTCTAGGACGCTAATGGCTATTATGGGTCCATCAGGGTGTGGCAAGTCTACACTGTTAAAAACACTTAATGGTGAATCCCCAGCTACAAGAGGAAAAGTATATCTTTTCAATCAAGAACTAACTACTAACTACGAGTATTTAAAAACCCAGATTGGATATGTTCCGCAGGATGATATTGTGCACAAAGAATTGACTGTTTATCAATCCATGTATTATGCTGCTAAATTAAGGTTAGAAAATAGAACAGAGGAAGATATTAACTTAAAAATACTTCAGATACTAGATTCTTTAAACATTAGTTTTGTCAAAGATCAATTAGTTGGACAGATAAGTGGAGGACAGCGAAAAAGAGTATCAATTGCGGTGGAACTACTCACAGATCCACTTATATTATTTTTAGATGAACCTACTTCCCCACTCGATCCTCAAACTATTGAGGAATTTTTAAAAATCCTTAAGAATCTAGCTAGTAATGGAACTACAGTAGTTATGGTTACCCATAAACCAGAAGATTTGGCCTATATGGACAGTACAATGTTTCTTTCTGAAGGTGGACATATAGTTTACGATGGTCCTTCAAGTTCTTATAAAGAATATTTCGGAGTTTCTTCAGCAGTAGAAGTATATGCTGCATTAGTTGGAAATAAAGCTAAGAAATGGATTCATAAGTTTAACGATCAAAATAATATTAAAAAGAGATCATTCACACAAAACAAGAAACAAGCGAAAATAACTACTGCTAACGCATGGAATCAATTTTATTGGCTTTCAGCTAGACACCTGAAAATCAAAACAAATGATCGTTTAAATTCTGCAATTTTAATTCTACAAGCACCAATTATTGCAATACTACTTTTATTAATCTTTGATCACATTACTCAAGCTGTGCCATTTTTAATTGCAATTTCAGCTATTTGGTTTGGAGCTAATAATTCAGCTAGAGAAATAGTTGGTGAATTACCAATTTATAGCAGAGAGAGAATGTTTAATTTAAAAATTATCCCATATATATTCTCTAAATTGAGTATTCTAACAATTATTGCATTTATTCAGGCTATTTTATTTATTTTAATAATATCCTTAAGATATAACGATCCAGAATGGAATAATATATTAGGATCTATTTTATGGATGGTTACAATTTCTGTTGCAGCTACTTTAATGGGCTTATTACTTTCATCTACTTCAAATACTACGGAAAAAGTGATGTCGATAGTTCCAATATCATTAATACCTCAAATAATGTTAGCTGGTATAATTACACGAATCACCAATGAATTTGTTGAAGTTCTAAGCTACTTAACATTATCTAGGTGGGGAACTGAAGGTTTTTCGATTTTACAAGAGAGAGTATACACCAATAATCCATTATTAATAACTGGAACTGATAAAACAACCAATGCAATAGATCAGTTAAAATTAAATTTCAATGATCTTTATGAAGATTTATTTGGGGATTTAGCCGGGACTTTAGAATTAGATATTTATGCGATAACCGCACTTTCCGGAGTGTTCTTCTTTGTAGTATATAAAGCACTAAAAAACAAAGATGCCATATACAGCTAAAACTTGTTAAATTCTTTATTTGTAATGTTTTTTAAAAAGAGGTTTTGACTCTTGATTCAATAAGCTGAGAAGCTAAAGTTTGAGCTTCAAGTATATTTAATTTCATGGAGGCTAATAACCCCGTTGCTGCAGCCAACGAAGTGTGATGAAATTTCCATATCCAAGGATATTCATCACCTCTTATTATAAACTTTCTTGGAACCGTCAATTTAAGGTAAATGATTTTTACTATTTCTGCATCTAGCGTATCTAATTGATATTCCTCAATATGAAGGTTAATAACAGAATCTACTATTATTTCAAAATCTTTTCTATCCCTTTCTGAAAATAAAAATTCTGGATCTTTAATGATGGTTGAATCAAATTCATACTGATATACTTCACCTTCTATTGTATCACTTGGATGATTAGAAATTAAAGCAATTAAACCGTTTCTGAAATGGTGTAAGTTATCCATCAAGTGCATCCCTTCAATAGCAATCTCATTAAAATTGTTACCTACCAAAATTTTTGTTGTTACTTCTAAATCATTATGAGGATAATATTCAGAAATATTTTTGATATGAATGTAACCGAATTCATCAATATCAAATAAATTATTGAAATATTCGTCTCCATCTTGATAATCAAAATAATCTTTTTCTATTGGGTAAATTAGATTTAGATAATTAACAATTGCTTTAAGATTTTCTTTGGCTTCGTAATAATTATAATTGTCATTGTCAAATACTTCCTCGATTTCATCAAAATTTTCAAATTTGACTGTAGGATCAGCAGCATAAATTAATAAAAACAAATTCCTTTTTACTATATCGTTAGATATGTGTCTAGTTAAGTTTGAAATTTCATCATTCGTACTTTTTAAAGATTCTGTTCTATCAATTACATCAGATGGAGCTCCAGTTGCTTTTAATGTTGCCAATTTAGAATCCAACTCATTAGAAAGTCCATTGTTGAAAGATTCTACTTTTTTAATACTGCTTTCTAATTGATTATGTAGTGTTATAAATGTGTTAGAACTTGCTGCCGATACATTAGATATACTGCTGTAAGAATATTCTACATAGGAAATGAATAAAAGAAAAAATAACATTATTATAAGAGGTTTTTTAAAAGGTTTATTGATTTTTCTTTGATACATTATAAAAAGTGGGAGGAAAATTAAAACTAATCCACCATACCCTATCACAAGCAGTAAGGTAGATCCTGGGTAGTGTTGGACTTTAAAAGAAAAACCTAACAATATTATAAGTGATAGAAAGGAGCCAGAAATATATGTTATAATTTTCATTTTTAATAAATTTTGAATCTTAGTCTTTATTGAATTCCTTGTAATAATTAGTAAATATTTTAATTAATGGAAGTGTTGCATCAACGAAGAGTTCAGCCTCTTCTTTATTACCATTAAACATATATTTAGTAGCAAAACTTAGAATGTATTTTTTATCAGCATCATAATATGCCCAAACTGACATTTGAAGAAAAGCAGCCTTTTTTTCTTTTGTAGCATGATGCTCAGCTCCAGTCATTATGGAAATAATTGAAATGTTATTATGATAAAACCTTATTAGGTCTCCTATTGCTCTATCATTATCAACAGTCCAGTTACTATGATTGGTAGGAGCTCTTTTACTCGCATCCATACAGGCTGTAGTGATTTCTCTAGACCTTCTTTCTCTAGCATCTAAGTTAATAGTTTCTCTAAAAATAACTACTAAATTTTGCTCCCCGGAATTACTATTTTTAAAAACAGTGCCACAAGGAACATCAATTGAAAGGTTATCAGAACTTTTATTCTTTAAATTAGCTTCAATTTTTTTATAGGAATTTATACTTTGATAATCAGCACTTATTTTAGAAAATGGAAAATTATAAAGATTATATTCTGACTGTGAGAAGATTAGAATACTATTTAGAAATAATATAACAGAAAGGCTTGCTTTAATATAATTGAACATTTTAAACTATTTATTTTTAAATTAGTGTAAAATAGAAATAAATGATTGGTAAATCAATACTTAACTGGAAAATAATTGAGTTTATAGGCGCTGGTGGTATGTGTAATGTGTATAAAGCTGAAAATGAGGACTTGAAAGGTTCTTTTGCTTCCATTAAGTGTCTTAAAGAGGATAACTATAAAGATGAAGAGATTAGAGGAAGATTTGAAAAAGAAGCTAAAAAAATGTTGGAGTTTCAAAAAAAATCAGGATCTAGTCATCAAAACATTGTGGAATTTAAAAATTTCAAAAAACAGGAAGAAAATTACTTTTTAATTACAGAATTTGTAGAAGGTGTTACCCTTAAAAAGTATATTGATGAAGATCAAGGCCCAATTCCTCCAGAAAAAGCCATTCTAATTTTTAGACAAATTTTAGATGCATGTAGTCATATGCACAAATACAATCTGTTTCATAGAGATTTAAAACCAGAAAATATTATGTTAAAGCCAAGTGGTAGAATAAAAATTCTAGACTTTGGCATTGCTAAAAACTTTGAAAATGACGGAAAGACAATTGAAGAAACACAAGCTGGTGTATTGGTAGGAACTCCAAAATATATGAGTCCAGAACAAGTACAGGGAAACAAAATTAATCTACTTACTGATATTTATTCTCTTGGGGTTATTTATTATGAAATGTTAACTGGTGAATATTGCTATCCAGATGCTAAAACACTAACTGCTCTTTCTTATAAAATCGTTCATGAAAATCTTCCTTCAGTTCAAAAGAAGTTAGAGTATTTACCTGCTTATTACGATAAAATTATTTCAAAAGCTACTCAAAAAGACCCTTCTAAAAGGGCGCAAAGCTGCGATGAATTAATTAAAATGTTAGAAAAGGTAAAAGACAACTACCCTATTTCCATCACTGTAAAATTATCAGATTTAATTATGGCAGAGTTTTCCATTAATGGTAAAAAAGAAATGGCTAATAAAATTACTATTGAAGGGGTTATTGGCGATTCATTTCCACTAACTATTTCCAAAAAAAGATATAAAAAAGTAGAAACTAACTTAAACGTAAATTCTTTTCATCAAACTAAAAACTTAGTTGAAATTAATCTTAAAAAGAAATTTTTAGGAATATTTTAAAAATGAACATACCTAACTACAAAGTATTAAAAGAAATTGGTGCTGGTGGCATGGGGACGGTCTATTTAGCCGAACACACGCTCATTAAAAGAAAAGTCGCTATAAAGTCATTAAAACAAGATTTAATAAAGAATGAGCAGCTTAGAGAAAGATTTAAAAAAGAAGCCACTGCTTTAGCTCAGTTAGAACATCCCAATATTGTTCGTTTAAATGAATATATAGAGCAGCAGGACGGTGTTTTTCTAATTATGGAATATGTAGATGGTTTGCCACTAGACGAGCATATAAATAATGTAAGTGGACCTATCAATGAAGAACAACTAATGCCTTTGTTTCTACAGATTCTAGATGCTTTTGAATATGCACACAAAAATAAAATAGTACATAGAGACATAAAGCCCTCTAACTTCATTATTACCAAGGATGGCAAGATAAAAGTACTGGACTTTGGAATTGCTAAAATCATGGATGAAACCAACTCCATGACCAAAACTGGGACACAAATGGGTTCTGTTTTATACATGAGCCCAGAGCAAGTAAGAGGAGAAAAAGTAAATCACTTATCAGATATTTATTCTTTGGGGGTTACTTTATTTCAAATGACTACGGGTAAAGCCCCATATGATCCTACAACAAATGAATACCAAGTTTTTCAAAAGATTGATAAGGAACCCTTACCTACAGCTTCTAGTATTTACCCAGGAATTTCAAAAAAGTTAGAAGAAATTATAGAGAAAGCTACCAACAAAAATAGTTCTAATAGGTTCCAGTCGTGTAAAGATTTTAAAAAGGATATTGAGAAATTAAATTATAAAGAGGTACCTGAAAAAGTTAAAGAAATTAATGAACCCACAAAGACTGAAACTATTGAAAAAGAAAAAACTATAATTATGAATGAAAGTCAAAATATAAATAAAAACAACAGAAAATATAAAATTACAATAAGTGTAATAGGCACTTTACTTTTGGGTAGTGTGCTTTTTAATTTATTTTTTAGTTCTAATAACAATATTGATTCTTTTATAATAGTCAACTCAAAATTAGAAAACACTATTAGACAGGTTGAAGCTTTCAACGCCAATATTTCTTGGACATTTGATACTAAATTAGCAACCTTAAGAGCAACTGGAGCACCAGCAGATGAATTAGCAAGGGTTAAATCGCATAAGAATTCCAATGATTCTATTGTTCTAATTACAAGGAATGTATGTAATGAATTAATTAAAAGAAATTTATTTATTTTAATTCGTGCTGTTGATGCATCTACAACTTTTGATGAATTTGAAAGAATTGAAGAAGTTGTTACAGGCTATAATCAAGATGCTGCAATTAGACTCATGAAATTAAGCGAAAAAATTAATAAATTCAAAATAAATTCAACTGGAGAAAGCACCCTAACAAAAAATGATTTTGAAAATGATTTATTCGAAATAGATGATGAAGGTTATATTCATATAAAAAACTTAAGCAACTATTCAAAAAATGGTAATTTTAGTAAAGAATTCGATTTAATTCACATCCTTAAGGAATACAGAAACAATCTGATAGCATTAATTTCAAATCACGATAGTGAAACTCCGGATGGTGGGATTGTCTATAATTATAAGTTTGACCCAACATTAATTAAAAATCCAGATTATCTAGATACAGATTTAGACTACGATAAGTTTGAAAATAATGTTGATTCTACAATTTCTCTTATGATTAACAATCTTCAATTGGATCCAGCTGATGCTGAAGCCATCAGGAATATATGGGTAAGATTAACTATTCCTAAAAAAAGCCGAATTAATAACAAAGATAAAACTTGGGTTGCTGCACAATTTAATGAAAAATCCATTTTATCAGCAACTGTAATTTTATCAACATTAAGATCAGACATTCTTCAAGCTCAAACATTGGCTTCTCAACTAGTAAGTTCTAGAGTAAAAGTACAGTCATTTAACTTTAATAAAATTGAACCTATAGCTTATGCTTCAACTAGTTATCTTAACCAAGGAGATTCTTTAAATCTTAGAGTAATGATTGCTGCCTATGATTCATCCGATGCTATGGAATTAAAATATTGGTTAGATGATACATCTCAGTTATATAAATATGAATCAGAACAAGATTTAGCCAATATGCAAACTTTTAAAGGTAAAGCTGGTCAAAAAGTTAGTATTACTGCTCCTGTGGGAGATCACATACTTTCCGGATTTATAGCGATAAAAGAAAAAGGGTTAAAGAAATGGAAACCATGGCAATTTAAATTTTCAGTTGGCAGTTCATCAGATTCAGAAAATGAATATGATAAATAGCTATCAAATATGAAAATTTTTAATTTCTCATACAAAAAATGGACTCAAGACGAGTTAGTTGCCTATTTTAAAACATTAATGGAACTGAGTCTTGCCGATGGTAATTTCGACCAGGAAGAGAAAAAAACTTTAGTCCAAAACATGAGAGAAATTGGTTGGAATCCTACCAATCAAAACGATTTAGACAATATGCAGCAAAAAGCTACAAACATGTCTATCAATCAACAGCATAGTATTTTAAAAGCCTTGTCAGCTAGTAAAAAAAGTGGAGTAGCAATTGGCCTTAAACTTATTATTACTGCTGATAAGGAAATAGCGCAAAGCGAACTGGACTATGTAAAAAAGGTAAGTGCAAAAACCAATATTCCTCATGTTAAGTTTTCCAAGCACGACTTTGAAAAATATAGTGTCAATAAAACTTTGGAGGTTAATAATAAAAAAGTAACTAAAGCAGACTTTAATAGTGAAGCCATACAGCTTTTTAATGATTTTGAAGAAAATATCAAGAACCAAAATCATTTGTCCTATCCCCCATCTCAATGGTATGAAATAATAAAAGCAAGAGGTAATTCTATGCAGCGTTTTTCAATGGGAAGAAATATAAAAGAAGTAGAAAATGATTGGGTTTATTCTCATATAGATGAATATAATATGAAACATGAAGAATCTAATTATGAAGAAGTTGAAGAAGCCATGCTAATAAGAATAGAAAGATTTGGATTTATTTACGATTCTATGGTCGATTTAAAGAATTCCTTAGAAAAACTAGTAAAAGAACACAGTGTTTCAAACAATCCATTTTTAGGACAATTTCATTGGGACTTAGCAGCAGCAAAATCTTCTTTAGATAGTTGTATAAAATTTGCTGAATTACATAAAGTAGATTCTAATCTTATAAAAAAACACTACAAGAAATATAAGATTTCAAAAAGTGAGAATAATACTTCAAAAAATATTAATAATGGATGGCAAATAACTAAAAATGCTGATGGAATTATATCAAACAAGAAGTATTTTATAGATGGTGAGCTGGAAAAAGACCAAGTCACCCAAGATAATATGCAACAATTTTTAATAGACAACTTTGCCATTATGCAAATGGGCTATGTTGCTACCAATGAAGATCCAAAAATTGATATTTGGAAAGAACGTTATACTGAAATTACAGATCAAAAAAGCTGTTTAGATTTTATGGAAAGACTTTGCTGGAAGTGGATTAATTCTGGAATAAATAGTGCAACCATATGGAACGAATTGGCTTATTTCCATTATCATAAAGATGAAGTTAAGCAAGGATTATATTACGCTTTAAAATCCATTGAACAAGAAGAAGCAACAGGAGGAAATTTTGATACCGTTGGTGAAGGATACTTTATGTTAGAGGATTTTGAGATGTCTCTTAGCTTCTTTTCTAATGCGGTAGAAATAGATATTGAAAATGACGATTTTAGAGCCGATCATTTAATGAATAAAATAAATACCTTACTTAACCTTAACCGAACTAATGAAGCTAAAGAAGAGTTAAATTATTTATTAGAAAAGGAACCCAACAATGAAGAGGCTAACAGTTTATTAGAGTCAATTGGTTAATTATGAACAGAATAATTAAAATAACTCATGTAATTTTTTTACTTATTGGAATAACTTCTTTAGGGTTTAACCAAACAAATTTACAATTGGGTAAAGCAAAAGAGTTGGTTAGAAATGAAATTTATTTTTCTTTTAATGAACCTATGGGCTGGGAGAAAACATCTGAAAGTTTTGCAACTAATCAATCTAATTTAGTGGCAAGCTATATTAACAGAGATTATAATAGTGCTATTCAATTGTATATCACTCCTATCCCAGAAAAATTCAAAAAATCTTATGAAACATTTTTTAAAGATGAGAAAGTCGTTGATGAATTTATTAATCAGTCATATCCAGAGCCAATTAATAAAATCAGTGATTATAAAGTAATTTATATAAATAAAGTTCCCTTTTTAAGTATTATTTTTCATATTGATGTATCTCAAAATATTAAAAATTCCCCCTATTATAAGCCTTTAAAAGAGCAGGGTTATACAGATCAACAAATTATACAATTGTCTACTCAAAAAACACTATCATTAATAACTTTTCAAAAAGGAAACATGGTTAATTTTGGATGTACAGCTGTACTAAGTAGATTTAATGAATTACAACCTTTTTTTAAAAAAATTAATCAAACAATAAAATTTAAATAAAATTTAATCAATCATATGAAAAAACTGTTTTTTTTATTTATAAGCTTCATTTATTTGAATGTAAATGCTCAATTTGAAATTAAATTAACTGAAAGTTATAGCTCTGATATTGATGTAAGATTCACAGAAAGCTACAATGCAGATATAGATATACGTTTTGTAGATTCCGAGTATCAAGCAGACTTTACAGTAGGATTCACAAAAAACAAATCAGATGCTACAGTATCTTTAAGTAAAAATGGATATTCTGCCGACTTAAATGCAAAAATTTCAGAAAGTTACAATGCTGATATTGATATCAGAATAACAGATAGTTATAATGCCGATGTTGATATAATGATTAAAAAATCAGGAATTGTTGATTACTTAATCTTTTCTGATGAATGGCCAGATAGAAAAGAAGTTATTGTTGCTTGTCTACCAATTATAAATGCAAACTCTAATAAAATTTCTAAAGTAGAAAAAATTCCATTTTTCTTTAAAAATTGTGGTAAAATTATACTTCCCTCACATGAAACTCAAATTTCCGATTCTTTTGATGGTTTTGATTGGGATGAAAAAGTTTATGAATTAAATAATGGATTATATATTTCTAGTAATCAATCTTCCTATGAATATTGTTATGCACCAAATGTTAAACTTTTTTATTGTGAAAAATGGTATGCATCAATAGATTGTTATAATGATGGAGAATTAGTAGAAGTAAACGTTTACAGATAAATAATTTAACTTAAATTACACAAGCATGGGAGAAGCATTTGCAAAAGGACTAGTTATGGCATTATTAATTGGTGCCATATCACTCATAGCATTTTTATTTAAATGGATAAACAGAAAAATAAATGGTGCAGAAATTAATAGATCAGATGAGAAATATAAATTGTTAGAACAAAAATTTAAAAATTTAGAAGGAACAAATGATGAAAAAACAGGTAGAGAAATTAAAGAAATATGGATAGAGACCCCCATTAATCCTAAAAAAAATTGGAAAGTTTATAAGACTGTAAAGGGGAAATTATTTTCAAGCGATGAAGATATTGTCATATGTAATATGAGTGATAAAAGTCTTGAACTCAACTTAGATAAATTAACTAATGAATAAAATGAAAGAGAAATTTAGCATTCAAAATATAATTATTATTGTTTTACTAATTACAATTGTTGCTTTATTAGTAGAACCAAAGTTAAAATCAAATACTATTTCAGAAATTAGTGATGAAATTTCAACTGATAGTACAACTATTGATACTTCTTTAAGTATGAGAGAAATTTTATTAAATAAAGGTTATTCAGAAAAAGAAATTGAAATTCTTTCAGGAAGTCAAAAATTGAACAACGAAAGTGAAGGTGAAAACGGAAGATATCAAATTGTAGTTTCTGAAGGTTTTGGTCCCATAAAATCAAATAAATATACTTACACTAACATAATATGGAAACCAACTTTTGCAATCTTG
>Ga0115572_10004333_pt1 | contig 11068 bp, 12 predicted proteins | sample COGITO_mtgs_1206_FD_88681 | JGI IMG/M metagenome (GOLD analysis project Ga0115572, IMG submission 88681) | Pelagic marine microbial communities from North Sea - COGITO_mtgs_120607 | ecosystem: Environmental > Aquatic > Marine > Epipelagic | place: Germany:Helgoland, sampling site Kabeltonne... | reverse complement strand
TATCCATACGATCTATTTTCTTTTACACCATTAATAACGTAGCTCATATTTTTAAGGCGTTCTGTTTTACATAAATTGACTGAAAATGGTATGAGTTTTTTATCGGTATGGTTCGCACGTACTGCACAAATTGTAGCATCCGCTTGATCGGCGATTAACAAGGTATCCGTTACTAAAATCGTTGGCGCTAAATCAATAACGATATAATCGTAAATTGCCCTAGCTTCATTTATAAGCGTCTCAAAATTTCCATTTGCCAATAGAAATGCAGGGTTTGGAGGAATTGCACCAGAAAACAAGGTGTCGTGATTCTGTTGTTTTTTGAATACTTTAAGGGTACATGCCTTCCAATCCAGCGTAGGGTCTATTAGATAATTTGATAATGACTGCAGTTCCGACATTTCCAACAAAGCCGGCAGATTTAACCTTTGGATTATTGGGGTCAATAATAATGATATCATTGGGGTATATATAATAGCTATCGGAATTCATCCACTCTGTCGCTGTTAAATCAATGTGAAAAACAGTACGTTTATGATTTATTTCTCGAATTAATTTAATGTTTTTTCTTTGGCCATTTATGGTTAAATCTCCTGCCAAACCAATCGCCTGAAGAAAAGTTAGTTTAGATTCCGTAAAATTATACGTTCCAGGGCTAACAACTTCCCCTAAAACAGTAAACTTAGCGTTGAGTAAACGCACATTAACAACGGGCTGAATGAGGTGACCTTCGGATTCTAAACGCTCTTTAATGGTAGCAGCCAATTGAAAAGGCGTTTGGTTTTGAACTGATAAGGTGCCGAGTTGTGGAAATTCAATGGTCAACTGTTCCGAAACCTCATAGCCCTCCAAACGAAGTAATTCTAAGCTAGCGGCACTGACCTCAGACCCAAGTCCTTTGTTGTAAGGGATGGCTGCTGAGGGTTCTAAAGCACCAACCGTAATTTTTAGAATATCATTGGCTTGAATTGAGGGAGTCTTAAAGTGGAGTTGAACAGGATTGTCTCTATTAATATCTTGAAGATACAGCGTGTCTTTTTTACTGCGGCAAGACATCAGTACGAGAAAAATGCATAAACTTAAAATACAATATGCCAACAACTTAAAAAATAAATAAACACACTAGAAGATATGCTTATTGATAGTTCAGGAAGTATCTCTTTAAATTGTTTAACTAATTTATAGTTTATTTTACGCCCCCCGAAATACATAAAAACTAATGCGGTAAAAAATATGTTTACAGCTTGAAAAACGACCAATGGATACACCCCAATTTTTGTTATGAACAGCAAACCAATTACAGTTATAATTTTTGAATAAATACTAATTTTTAGAACCAAACCAGAATCTCCAAAAGAATTAATTATTGAACCGTAATAATGAATCATCGGTTCCAAAAACGCTCCTAAACACAGGATTTGGAAAAAAGGGGTTATATTTGTCCATTTTTCTGTTAATAGGACTACAATAATTTCGTGGGCATTAAATATTAAAAATAATAATAAGGGGACATAAAAATATGCTATTAATTTATTTATCCTTAATATGATCATTTTAAACCTATATATATATCTACCTACCTTTGTAAATAATGGGTAAGAAACCTTACCTATTGACTTCCCAACTAAAATTGTAGGTAACCTTTGAAAGGTTATAGCTCTATTGTAAAAACCCAAAATGCTTGCTGAATAGTATTTACCTATCAACACACTATAAATATCATTAAAAAAAGCATTCAGCATGTATGTTATCATAAGTTTATATCCGAAGAAATAATGATATTTTAGCTTCTCTACATCAAACATCAACATTGGTCTCCAATCACTGTAAACCCAATATAAGATAGATGCAAAAAATGGATATAAAACCTTCATAAAAACGATTGCCCAAACTCCATAGTCTTTATATGCTAAGACTAATCCAATTAAACTACTTATTAATAATGAAGGTATTTGAATGAGCATTTGCTTTCTGAAATTCATGTTGATTGTTAGAATAGCTTTCTGAACAACAGAGAAAGAGCCGAAAATAATTGCAATAGAAAAAACTCTTAAAATATTTATTAGTTCAGTTCTATTATAAAAATCTGCTACATATGGAGCTAAAACATAAAATATCAAATAAATAACAAATGCAGATATAATATTTAAATAGAAAACTGTAGAAAAATCGGCTTGCTGGGGTTCTTTTGTTCTTATTAATGATTTTCCTAAACCAGAATCAACTAATAAATCTCCTAGGCCAATAAATACTGCAATCATGGCTATTAACCCAAAATCCTCAGGAACAAGTAATCTAGCAATTAAAATTTGAACTACAAATCCTAGTCCCTTAACCCCTAATTGCTCTGTAAAAGTCCAAAATAATCCATTTAATACTTGTTTCTTAAAAGCCATTGTTAGTTTTAGAGTTCATACCTTCATCCTCAATCAAATACGTACCCAAATTGGGACACATTGGATTTCCAAATCCAATCATTATTAAAAAATTTGTATATATTACTATTATGCGCTTTCGTTACTTGCAATAATAAGACTTATACCACTTCACGAAGGCATCCACTCCAACGTCTAAAGTTGTAGAAGGTTGATAGTCATAGTCTGTTTTTAAATGCGCTACATTTGCCCAAGCCTGGCTAACGTCGCCCGCTTGCATGGGCATCATGATGCGTTGCGCTGTTTTACCAGTAGATTTTTCAATTGTATCGATAAAATCTAAAAGCGAAATGGGCTGACTATTTCCTATATTATAGACCTTGTAGGTCGATTTTCCTTTGGAAGGTTTTAAAACTATCGTTTCAACTCCATCAATAACATCATCAATATAAGTGAAGTCTCGCGACAATTTACCATTATTAAATACCTTTATGGGTTGGTTGTTCAAAATGGCTTCTGTGAATAAAAACAAAGCCATATCCGGACGTCCCCAAGGTCCATAAACCGTAAAAAACCGTAATCCAATAGTTTCAATAGCATACAAATGGCTGTAGGAATGCGCCATTAACTCGTTCGATTTTTTGGTCGCTGCATACAAGCTAATTGGCTGATCTACCGTGGTTGTTTCTTCGTAAGGAACGGACTCATTATTCCCATATACACTCGAGCTACTTGCATAAACCAAACGCGGTACTTTGTGATGACGACAACATTCTAAAATGTTTAGAAATCCAGAGACATTACTATCGATATAGGCTTCTGGATTTTCAATAGAGTACCGCACACCTGCTTGCGCTGCAAAGTTGCATACGGTATCAAATTGATGTGTTTCAAAAAGTTTGGGCAAAGCCTGACGGTCTTGAAGGTTTAGACGCATAAATTGAAACATCTCATTATGAGTTTCACTTGAACTAATTGTATCAAAATGTTCAGCTTGCGAACGAGATATTCCTAGCGCTTTAAGTCTCGCATATTTTAGATCAGCACCATAATAGGACATATTATCCAACCCAACCACCTGATGGCCTTGTGCCAAAAGGCGTTTACAAAGGTGAAAACCAATAAAACCTGCTGCACCTGTGACTAAAATTGTTTGTGGTCGCAAATTATTTTCCGATAGCGTTGTATATAAATCCAATAGATTCTAGATGGTCTTTATCTAAAATATTTCGTCCATCAAAAACAAAAGCTGGCTTTAGCATCCCCTCGTATATTTTTTGCCAATCATAGGCTTTAAATTCATCCCACTCGGTAATCACTGCGATTGCGTGTGTGCCTTTTAAAGCCTTATATGGCGTATCTTGAACTTCTAAAAATTTACTGTTTTTCAGTTCAGTTCTGCTATTTAAGGCATTCAAATCTGAATACATTTGAGTGGCAGTTACTTTCGGATCAAAAACTTGTATTTGTGCTTGCTCTTCAATAAGATTATCCGCAATATAAATCGCTGCAGATTCTCTGGTGTCATTGGTATCTTTTTTAAAAGCCCACCCTAAGAATCCTATTTTCTTTCCAGCCACAGTTCCATATAAGGACGTTACGATTTGTTTTGCAAAACGACTGCGTTGGTGGTTATTCATGATAATCACTTGCTCCCAATAATCGGCAGCTTCCTCTAATCCTAAGGATTTACATATATAGACTAAATTTAGAATGTCTTTTTGAAAACAAGAACCTCCAAAGCCAACGGAAGCTTTCAAGAATTTTGGACCGATCCGTGAATCTGTCCCAATAGCTTTAGCTACATCATCTATATTAGCCCCTGTAGATTCACATAACTCCGTCAACGCATTAATTGAAGATACGCGTTGTGCTAAAAATGCATTAGCCGTCAATTTAGACAATTCAGATGACCATAAATTAGTGGTGATAATCTGATCTTTAGGGACCCAAGTCGCATATATATCGACTAGATTTTGAATGGCTTTAAGTCCATTTTCTGTTTGGTCACCGCCAATCAAAACACGGTCTGGCGCTTCTAAGTCTTGTATTGCAGTGCCTTCTGCAAGAAACTCTGGATTTGAAAGAATTTCAAAATTCACTCCCGTGCCCGTATTTTCTAAGATATCCTTAATGGCTTGAGCCGTTTTTACAGGCAATGTTGATTTTTCTACAACTATTTTATCAGTTGTTGCGAGCTTGGCAATCTGTCGTGCACAAAGTTCTACATATTGCAAATCTGCTGCCATACCCTTTCCAGCACCATAGGTTTTGGTAGGCGTATTAACCGATATAAAAATCATATCGGCTTCAGTAATTGCACTATCGACATTAGTGGAGAAAAATAAATTTCTGTCACGTGCTTCAGCAATAACGGCATCTAACCCTGGTTCAAAAATAGGGAGCTTATCTAAATCTTCTGAATTCCAAGCATCAATACGAGCTTGATTTACATCGACTACAGTAACTTTAATGGAGGGGTTTTTTTGGGCAATAACGGACATCGTTGGCCCTCCTACATACCCAGCTCCAATACAACAAATTGTACTTATACTCATTTTTGGTTAATTCTTAAAACGTTCCCAATACCATTCAACAGCGTTTTTTAGGCCGCTTTCAAAGTTATGAGTTGGTTTGTAATTTAATAATTTAATTGCTTTTTCAATAGAAGCTTGAGAGTGAGGGACATCTCCGAACCGCTCTGGACCATGAATCACTTGAACATTTGCAATCGCTGAGTCAAATTTAGATAAATATTTCTTCAAATTATGCACAAGTTGTACTAAAGTTGTTCGATCTCCTACTGCTGTGTTATATATTTGATTTAAGGCCAGAGGATTATTGGTTGTTAGTGCTAAAAAATTCATCTGAATGACGTTATCAATAAACGTGAAATCTCGAGAAAAAGAGCCATCTCCATTAATTCGTGGAGATTCATGATTTAAAAGCTGTATTACAAATTTTGGAATTACAGCCGCATACGCCCCTTTTGGGTCTTGTTTTTTTCCAAACACATTAAAATACCGCAATCCGACAGTATCTAAATCATAACTCGTTTTGAAAATTGTAGCATATAATTCATTAACATATTTTGTAATTGCATAGGGCGATAAAGGTGCTCCAATTTGGTCTTCTATTTTTGGGAGTTTCGTCGCGTCTCCATAAGTAGAACTACTAGCAGCATACACAAAGCGTTTTACGTTTTGATCTCTTGCCGCCACTAACATATTAAGAAACCCATCAACATTAACGGCATTTGTCGTAATGGGATCTTTGAGGGAACGCGGAACGGAGCCCAAAGCGGCTTGATGAAGTGCATAATCGACTTGATGACATGCACGCTGACAAGCCTCTAAAGTTGTTATATCGGCTTCCATAAATTGAAAATTATCATTTTCAATAAAAGATTGAATATTAGATATAAACCCCGTAGATAAATTATCCATACAACGCACCTTGGCACCTAATTCGAGTAAGGCCTCACAGAGATTTGAACCAATAAATCCAGCACCGCCTGTTACTAAAACTGTTTTATTTTTTAAGTTTGAAAACATCATTTATAATTTAGCATCTGCGATCGTTCCTAAAACACCCTTAACATCATATACCACAGAAGTAGTGTTCAGTAATGGATTGAAGTCTAATACTTTAAACGCTTTGTGAGCTACCGTTAAAACCATTACATCAAAAGTTTCTTCAGGCAAATTTTGGGTCGAGCAAAGCTGAAATACATCTTGAACCTCATCAGGATCTGCCCATGGATCATAAATAGTTATATCAATTCCATAACCTTGGAGGTGTGTGATCACGTCCACAACTTTGGTGTTTCTTATGTCTGGGCAATTCTCTTTAAAGGTAATACCTAAAATCAAAACCTTTGCGGCTTTAACTTTGATGTCATTTTTTACTACTAACTTTAAAACTTCCGTGGCTACATGTTCGCCCATTGAATCATTTAAACGACGCCCCGCTAAAATTATTTCGGGGTGGTAGCCAATTTCTTGTGCTTTTTGTGCCAAGTAATACGGATCAACTCCGATACAATGCCCCCCCACAAGTCCGGGTTTAAAAGGCAGAAAATTCCATTTTGTTGAGGCCGCCTTTAAAACTGCAGCCGTATCAATTTCTAAAAGATTAAATATTTTTGCCAGCTCATTCACAAACGCAATATTAATATCGCGTTGTGCATTTTCGATCACTTTTGCTGCTTCAGCCACTTTAATGCTGGGTGCCCTATGCGTTCCAGCGCTAATAATTGACTGGTATAAATCATCTATATCTTTTGCTGACTCTGGAGTTGAACCAGAAGTTACTTTTAAAATTTTTGTTATGGTTCGTTCTTTATCTCCAGGGTTGATTCGTTCTGGAGAGTACCCAACAAAAAAATCAGTATTGAATTGTAAACCACTTATTGCTTCTAAGACAGGTACGCATTCGTCTTCAGTGACGCCAGGATAAACGGTACTTTCGTAAATTACTATATCCCCTTTTTTTAGTGCATTTGCAACCGTTTTAGACGCCTCTATTAAGGGGGTTAATACGGGGCGATTGTTTTTATCAGTTGGCGTTGGAACAGTAATAATAAATACATTAGCCTCTGAAATATCCATACGATCAATCGTAGGCAAAAACCCATATGATTGCTGCTCAAATGCCCCTAAACAGGGCACCAGCACTGTTGACAAATTCTCAGTATCAACTTCCAAGGTGATGTCCTTAACTTTTTTTAATTCTTTGATACGTTTCAAATTAATATCAAATCCAATTGTAGGATATTGTTTTGCAAATTCCAAGGCAAGTGGAAGGCCCACATAGCCCAGTCCAATAACTGCTATTGTTTTTTGGGGATTCATAAGATGTTGTGAAGTATGTAGAGTTACAAATCAGCCGCTACAGCGTCCGTACTGGTTTTATCATATAACACAATTCCATTATTTGGAACTGGACTATTAATATAAAATAGGACTGTTCTTTCTATTATATTTTTAAGTTTCCGTTGAAGTTGATGGATATAAAGGGTGTCAACTTGATCTGCAATTAGAATTATTTTTATGGTTCCAGTATCACGACCCAAAGCATAATCACCGATCAGAATGATTTTATTGACATCTCCCATTTGCAGTAATACGGATTCTACAATTTGTTCTAGTCCTAAGTGTTTACGTACAATTTTTTGAAGCACTTCAAAAAGTGTGTGTTTGGTATTGGCAGCGTACACAATTTTATTTTTATTTTTCGACTGCACTAAATATCCAGCATTTGACAGGTTGTTTAGTTCACGACGAATTGCATTTGTGGATTCACCAAACTCTACTGCAAGCCCATTTAAGTAGCCACTATTGGCTGCACTTATAAAAAACTTCACTAATATGCGAAGTCTAGTACGCGATGTTATCAGGGATTGTAACACGTTTTGAAGTAAGAATTAATGCTATTGATAATGAGGGAAATGGTAGTGCTTAGCACGGCTTCGCCGCTGTGACTCCCATTTATAAAGCATTTTTTGAATACTAAATAGAGATGGGGTCTCAGTTTTAATTTCGAGCATCAAAATTACTCGATTATTTTTTAATTCAAAATAAAGTTACATTATTTTGATAGGTTCAGGTTAAACTTTACGACAATTGAAATTTAAGCATATAGCCTAAAGAGTCAATTACGACACAGCATTGATTTCCTGAAGTGTACTTTATGGTTCCTGTTGAACCCGAAAACCCAAAGGCTTTCAAGTCTATTTTGGTGCCCGGGGCATACTTTTGAAGAGTAACCGAAGCAAACTCTTGATCGGCAACTTTACGCAACACACTCACCTCTTCCTCTCTAACTACTGCGGGCTGGCCTTGCCAAAATAAATACCTTCGGACATACGGAATGTCAAATACAAGAGTTCTTAAATTATCAGGGATCTTGACGAGTAACATTGAGGGCAAAAGAGGTATTTTGATTTTCTTTTTGCGATCACTCCACTGACGCATTTCGGTCCGTACAGGACAGTATGCTTCAATTCCAATTTTATTTAAACGGGATTCTACTTTTTTTTCGTTTCTTGGTTTAGTAACAAGAACTAACCAATTTTTGTTATTTTGAGACATAAGTATTGAATGACAAAAAGCATTTATTTGCTTTTACATTCATGTAATTAATATCTCAAAAAAAGTGTCATTGGTAAAAACACTAATTTTTTGCAAGTTATAAAACTTATTTTAAATCACGCAAAAAATTTACTTGAAATATATAACAATTTCATATTTACTTCTTAAAAACCTAATAATTAATAAGGAAATAAATGACTTGATTGCTATAAATTAAAAACTTATATCTTTGTAATAAATTATACTTATGTTGAAAGCCCCCACTCTTAGCACTAAAATAAACGAACAACACGTACTGTGGTTTAAGTCCTCTAACAGGTATATTATTGTAGATAGCTCCATTAATAAACTTATTAATTTATTTGTTAATCACAATGAAAAAACCCGTTTTATCGATGCTGCAACTGAACATCTAAGAATTTCGAGTGAAGCGTCTGAAGATTTTTACAATGAGATTGATTCTCTTTTTTCAAGTACTACTATTGAAGAAGAAAACACAATTGAGCCTCTTAATTTTGATACAGCCTTAAGAGTATTCTCAAACACCTATACCATAAATGAGATAAGCATACAAGTTAATTATAGTCATCAAAAAGTAAAAAAACTCTTACACCCCCAAATCGCATATTTAGATTCAGAAAAATCAGATTTAACGACACCTACTGTTTTTGATGTTTTTTATAAGGACAATTCATTGTATTTTTATAAAAACACTGTTTTAATTGGTTCATATCAAACAAAAAATTATCCTGTTCTTCAAGGTCGTTTCTGTATGGAATTATTATGTGTCCTTAATGATAAAACAGAAGAGGACTGGCTGGGAACCTTACATGCTTCAACCGTTAGTTCAGGAAAAGAAGCGATTTTAGTCATTGGTAAATCTGGAAAAGGAAAAAGTACATTTACGGCACACGCCATGGCTTCTGGTCTAAACTTAGTTGCTGATGATTTTTCACCAATTTTAGCAAAAAACAAACATGTTTATACTTATCCGGGAGCTATTTCCATAAAATCAGGCGCCTTTGAATCCCTTTCGAATATAATCCCAGGTTTTGACAACTTACCGCTTACCTTTAAAGGACAACACAAAGGAGATGTGAAATTTGTAGCGCCTTTCCGTAGCAAAAAATCAGAATCTCAACAAAGTTATCCGTGTCGAAAAATGGTGAGTATCCATTACAAACCCTATGCTAAAACAGCGCTTAAAAACATCCCTTTTTCTAAAGCCATGGAAATTTTTGTTCCCGACTCTTGGATTTCTCCAAAAGAAATGCATGCCAAAGAATTTATGATGTAGATAGAACAGTTATCTTTTTACGAATTGACGTATTCCAATACGCAAGAGGCAATTGAAGTGTTTTCTAAACTTTTCAACGCTTAAGGATGAAAAATACCAAGGCGGATATCGCAAGCATCCTAAGGTTTGAGGCGAACGAAAGTGAATTAAAAACAACGTTAAGTAGTAACACAATGGACTGGGAATGGTTTGTAAAAGCGAGCAGTCTGCAGGGAGTTCTTACGACTGCCTATTGTCGCTTAGCACAAGAAGGACTCCTTGAACTATTACCCGACGATCTATCGAAGTATTTAAAAGAACTCACTACTATTAATCGCAATAGAAATCAATCTCTACTCAACCAAATTAAGACGATTAGCGTACTGTTTAATACCCATGGAATTCATCATGTGTTTGTAAAAGGTTGTGCGCTATTAGCTTCAGGCTATTACAACGATTATGGCGAACGCTTGATTGGCGATATTGATATTCTTGTTGATCTAAAGCATATACAAAGCAGAATGTGTATTAAAGGACGCCAACTATAACTCCCAAGAACAGACTCTATTTGGAAAGTATAAGGACCATCGGCACCTGCCTAGATTGATACATCCTGAGCATTTAGGGGCGGTTGAAATTCATTCAAAATTATTACGAAAAGAGAAACAGAACCTTTTGTCCGTAAATACAATTCTTGAAAACCAAAAAATTATTAACGGCGTTTCTGTTCCTAGTATTAAACATAACTTAGACATCCTCATTTTAAACCATCAAATTAATGATTTTGGCTATGCGTTTAAATCTATAGACCTCAAGGTTTGCTATGACAGTTTTGTTTTAGAACATCAACAAACAGAAACAAACACTTTTAGGATTTCAAAATACCACCGCCTTTTTTATATGTTGAGAGCGCTCTATTTTGAATCTAGTACAAAGGATGCTATGAAGACTACAACTGTTTTGAAAACTATTTATACTTTCATAAACAAAAACAAAATTGCAAGACGAATGTACACAAGACTGGTGAAGCTCAACATAAGGCTTATGACATGCCTTGTAGGCATGAAGTTATTTGTAAAAAACAAAGACTTTAGAGCAGATGTATGGTCTCACAAAGCTGAAGTTATACAACTTTTGAAAAGTGATGATTTGATATGAAATACTGTATCCATTAAAATTTAAAGAGCACACTCCAATTGAGTTATTCGTTGAAGACTTTTCATTTTAATTGCTTTTCGGAATTGTTTTTTTTTGCAAGTTATTATGGTATCTTCGTGGAATGAAACAATCTATTTTATTACTTATTGGAATTTTAGGGTTTTTCG
>Ga0115572_10004330_pt1 | contig 11069 bp, 11 predicted proteins | sample COGITO_mtgs_1206_FD_88681 | JGI IMG/M metagenome (GOLD analysis project Ga0115572, IMG submission 88681) | Pelagic marine microbial communities from North Sea - COGITO_mtgs_120607 | ecosystem: Environmental > Aquatic > Marine > Epipelagic | place: Germany:Helgoland, sampling site Kabeltonne... | reverse complement strand
TCACGGCGCATGCCCCATATTGTTCCTGATCCAGGCGCAATGCTGGTAACAGGGGTCACTCCAGAGCAATTAGAAAATGCGCCTAATAGCTATTATGAATTTGCATCAAAAATTAGAACTAAAATGCTGGAGTGGTCTCCAGCAATTTTTTGTGGGTACAATATCTTCAGCTTTGATGAGCCTTTCATGCGAAGCATGTACTACCAGAATCTTTACCCGCCATATATCAGTCAAACTAATGGCAATAAGCGAATGGATGTTTTGCCATTGGTTAGGGCGTCTGAACCACTATTCCCTAACCATCTAAATTTTCATTTAAATGAAAAAGGTAAAACATCAAAAAAACTAGAAGATGTAGCATCTGCAAATGGTTTCATTAACCACAATGCACATGACGCTATGGGCGATGTTTTAGCCACTATTCACGTTGCAGAACTTCTGAAAGACCGAACCCCACTGCTGTGGGAGAACGGCTTAAAAGCATCAAATAGGGCCGGTTTTAATAGCCTAATAGACAATGAAAAGTGGTTTGTTGCGCATGATCATAATAATGGTTGGCCAGTGACTTACCCAGCAATTGAACTTTGTAAAGTTGACAGTGGCAGAAATTCATTGCTCTACGATCTTAGATACCCAGCAAACAAGGTTTTTGAAAACCAACCAGTGGATAATTTTAAGGGACGGAACCGACCATTTAGGTTAGCCGAAAGCGCAAAGATGCCGCTTGTTTTCAATATAAACGATTTAAGTGAAATCGATATATTGGGCTCATATGATCACGAAAACATAGATGCATTAGCTGATGAAGTGAGAGCAAACCAAGACATTATTGACGCCGCTCAAATGTACAGTGAAACAAGAAATGATTTTGAGAAAAGCCCCCATATTGAAGCCCAAATATACGATGATTTTGATGCATTTGATCGAGACAAATATTTGATGGAAGACTTTCATTTGGCCCAACCAGAAGAGAAACCCGGCATTGTTAGCCAAATGTCTGATGGACGTTTTAGATCTTTTGCTCGTCGCATTATTTTTGAGAACTTTCCTGAGCAGATGAATGCGGATCAAATCAAAGACTTTAGGAATAGGATTAACGATCGAATAAATGAGAGTGAGGACCCCCCATGGACAACAAAGCAGAACGCTTCAGAACAATGTGATAGGTTAGTTGAGAGCCATGAGGGCACACCAGATGAACTAATGAACCTGAAACACTACATTGCAAACCTGTAGGAAAAATTTGATGAACATAAAAAAAGCTTTGGCCTTATTCTTACTGGTTTCTCTCTGTCCAACAACATCACACTCTTCCCCCATTGACGATGCATCAAGCTATGCCGTTCGCATCAAAGCAACTGTTCGTTATGCGTTTGCTGAAGAGGCTGCGGGCACCAGCAATGGTGCTGGTTTCCTTGTTGATAGAGCGAGAGGTTGGATTCTAACCAACGCCCATGTTGCAGGTTATGGGACCGGTGACGTTCAAGTGTCATTCAAGGGACATGATTACGTCACCGTCAAGCCAACCTATGTTGATCCTGAATTGGATTTTGCAATAGTGCAGATTGATGAAGGTGAAATTCCATCAGAAGCCACAGAGGCAAAATTGGACTGCGGCGGCAGGTCCCTCAATGGGTTAGCAGTAGCAGCATTTGGGCATCCCCATGGGCTTACATACTCAGCTAGCAGGGGCATCATCTCTCAGGTTAGATATTATAACGGTGTAGACTGGGTTCAAACTGATGCCGCGGTTAATCCGGGTAACTCAGGTGGGCCGCTAATTGAGTTGGGCACTGGTGAAGTTGTTGGCATTAATGCGATGGGATTAGATGATACTGAGGGTCTTAACTTTGCGGTGCCAGCTAAACCGATATGCAAGATCCTCAGCCTGCTTAGAGAAGGTAAAGATCCGTCTCCACCAAAGTTACCGATATCATTTGCAGTCAATGAAGCGGCAGAAGAATATCTGATTGTTGGGGGCAGTACTTCTGGCGATTTACCAGCCGGCTTTGTTCTTGGCGATAGAGTTTTAAAGGTCGGGGGTGTAGCCGTAAAAACCCCAACTGAACTCAAGACCCTTCTCCGAGGAAAAACGGGGGAAGCGCGTTTTGTATTGAAGCGTGGCGATAAAGAAATAGTCGTGGCCGTTAAGACAAAACCAGAGAAAAACTTGTTAGATCGACAATATGTGCTGGCTGATGGGGCGCTGATCGCTGAAGACGCCTACCCTGAGCGCTGGGACACAGAACGCTATTACCATGTTCAATCTGTCCGGTCAGGCTCATATGCTGAGCGTTCAGGGTGGCAAAATTACCACTTGATAATGTCAATTGATGGTGTCCGCCCCACTTCATTGGAGCAGGTTCACGAACTGCTCCAAGGTGAAGATGAGAAAACTATCATTCTGAGAGGTTGGTCTTCTCAGGATAGAAAATTGTATGACTATCAAGAGATTGATTATTGGCCGTACAAAGTGGAATTGAAACAAGCTGGTAAATAAGAATTATTAATGCCGACAAGGTGCTAGAAAATGTATCAAGTAACACCCGAGAAAATGGTAAAAATAAAAGTAGTCGTTGGCCAGGGCCTTGAGGCGCAGGAAACAGTGTTCAACGCCCTTGATTTCAACCCCTATGACGATGAGGGGGCTGGCGGGTATGACTCAGTTGTAATGGAGCGTGAGCGTTACGAGAGTGAGCGCAAAGAACGAATTGAATCTCCAACAGCCTATGGTGTTTGTGAGACTGACGAGCGTGAAGCAGAGATAGTAGCAGGCGCTGCCCTTACCCAAGAAGAAGAGCGGTCTCTGGACGAAAATATCTTTGAATACGATGATACCTTGATGGTGATTACTAAACTGTCTGACGGTAACGACGAAGTGCTAGCAGTAACTGTTCAGCAAATTTGGGGGCAGAGCGGCATCCACGTCATCAATTTCCTTGGTTTCTTTGCCAACGATGACGACGCGCAAAAGGCTATTGAAGCCGCTGACTATGTGACCTTTGAGGAAGGGTGATGGCCGAAAAACAGACATTTTATTGTTATGACTGCTCTGAAGCCAAGCTTACAGCTTGGAAGGGTTGGCCTCATAAGTCACCGCCAATTCCCTACCTAGAAACAGTCGAAGGCAATAATTGTGAAGCTTGTGGGTCTGAGAAAAAACTAAGTAACAAACAGATTTTCTGGTTCAATGTTCACGAAAAGCACAACAAAGGACTACCAAATTATTGGCTTCTCAAGATAGACGCTGACCCTTGGTACGCAAAATGGGGTTACCCATACAAAGACAGGATGCGTTGTTTAAAATGCAAACAGCCAGCCACTATCAGTGAACGGCGAATATCAGACCAAAAAACTGAAGTGAAATATAACTGTGAGGCTTGTGACGAGGTTTTACCTTAGAGCCACACTCGGACAAATGCTGGGTTGCCATCGCTATAGCAGTGGGGGCGTCATCATGCGGCCAGCCTTTGCGCCAGTCTGTTTTTATGGCATCGTTAAATCACAATCATTGATAAACCAAAATTTAAAGCGAAGAATAACAAAGTCACTTTACTACAAATAGCTTTTTTCTTTACTACAACAAAATATTATACTGATTTTATTATGATTTAAATTACAATCTGTGTACTCCGAAGGCAGAGGTCACAGGTTCGAATCCTGTCGAGTGCACCATTTTTCATATATATTTCAATTCGACAGATAGCAAAGCTGTGCCATAAGCACCGTTATATCCGGCTGATACAGTTACGCGCTGTTGCGTCGTGCGGCATTATGGTTGATCAGGCGATCGCCGACCTGTTTTAGATGCAGCCACATGGCATTGGCCGCGGCATCCTGATCACGCTCACGGATTGCCGTTGCGATATCATCATGTTGGTCAAAACTGTGGTGATCTGGAGGCGGTGATGCGGATTCGTCACGCAGCCGTCCCCAAACAACGGTACGCCGGATGGCATTCAACTGGTCAAATAATGCCAAAAGCACGACATTCCCCGACGCCTCGGCAATGATGCGGTGAAAGCGGTTATCAGCATTTTCATATTGCCGCCATGTTTTGGCCTCGCGCTGCGCCGCCAAACAGCGCGCCAATTCATCAATATGAACACCCGTCGCATTAATCGCCGCTTCACGGCACAATACCGGCTCGATCAAAATCCGCGCGCGCGTGACATCAAGAGGGTTCGATTTTTCAGCAACCAGCGCAATGCTTGATGGCTCTTCAACCGGCCGTGCGCCAATAAAGGTGCCCTTGCCGACATGCCGCCATAACTCACCATTATTTTCCAAGGCCGCCAGAGCCTTTCGTAATTCGCCGCGTGATACGCCTAATATCTCAATCAGTTCACGCTCGGGCGGCAGCCGGCCACCTTCCGAAAAATCGCTCTGTGCCAGCCAGGCCCGCAATTGGGTCAGCGCTCCATCAGCAACCGTCATGTTCATTTCCTTCTATCCTGCAATGATCACATCCATATGTTTTAGCCCACACCAAAACAAATCAGAAGCCATTAATCATATGCCACAACAATACATCATAGGCTCTCTAAAAAACTATAGTTTTAGGCTTGACCAATGCAACACACTATGTGATCAATTATTGATTGATCAAAAATTGATCACATAGTGTGGGGGCGCCGTTCGTGAATTCTGTTTCATCGTCGCTGTCCGGAATGGATCATGCAGACACATGCAAGGCCATTTCTCGTATGATATTTTAACACCGGATAAGGTGAAATTGGAGGAAACTAATGACACGAATTATCAAAGGATTTTTGACTTTCGTTTCGGCAGCGCTATTCATGGCATCAGCAATGACCACAGCACATGCCGGCAAGGTCAGAATCGCACTTGCCGAAACACCATCTGACGAGCTTGCCGCTTTTTTTGTAGCGCTTGATCGGGCCAAAGCGATGGGGCTGGACTATGAATGGACAGCATTTTCCGATGAAGAGCTCGCTATTCAGGCGATTTTGAGCGGCCAGATGGATATTGGTTTTGGCACCCCCTACTCGGTCATGCAAAGATCGAAAGCGCCTGTGCGGATCATTTACCAGCTATCGAAGCTGAAATTTTTTCCGGTTACATCGAAGAAATATTCAAAGCTGGAAGATCTCAATGGCGAGCCAATCATGCTGCATTCGCGCGGCGGCGGCACCGAATCGATTGCGAACGTGATTGAAGACAGGCTGAATATGAAATTTGGCAAACGCTCTTATGTGCCCGGGTCATCAAACCGTATTGCGGCATTGATTGCGGGACAGACCGACGCCACCATCGTTGACCTGTCAAACAAGAACAAACTGGTCAAGCTACATGGTGATAATTTTAACGTGTTGCCAATGTTTGAGGTTGATGCCAGTGATGAAGCGCTGTTTGCGAATCTGGACTGGATCAAGGCCAACCAGAAAGACGTCGATATTTTTGTCAAAGCACTGGTGAGCGTTTACCGGGACATGCACAAAGACCCGACCATCATCAGCAAGCAGACTGATCCTGATGGGCCAATTGGCCAGCTGCCGAAAGAGGTGCTGGATGGGCTTGACCAATTCTATAATGATGCGGTTGCTGGCGGTCTCTATGACCCGAATGGTGGCGGCATGACCGCGGCCAAAGCGGATATGGACTGGTATTCAAAAGCGGGCCAGCTGACCGGTGATCCGGCAGCGCTCAATATCAGTGACTTCTGGTATATGGATTCGCTGAACCGCGCGGCGCAATAGCCGGCACGACCTTTCAAGGCCGACAGCGTGATCCATCTTTCATGCTGTCGGCACCACCATTATTTTACAGATTTAAACATTTTCTATTCCATGGCACGCCACAGACTGGCTACGGTAAATGATGCGACATAGATCTCTTTTCCTGACCATTTTATCAGCAACCATTGTCTTTGGTTCCTGGGAAATTGCCGGCCGAATTCCAGTGAGCTTTGCCTTTCCCACATTTTTAGAGTCAATGACCGCTTTTTGGGTTCTGGTCGTTGAAGGCACCTTATTTACCGCTTACGCTGAAACCTTGAAGCCGCTTGTTGTCGGCATTGCAATTTCGGCTTTTCTGGGCATCGGTCTGGGCTTATGGATTGGGCTGAGCGAAAAAATTGACTGGCTGATTTCACCTATTTTTGTGGTGATGCAAACCGCGCCTTTGGCGGCGCTGATCCCGCTTCTTGTGATGGCCTATGGCATTGGTCTGACCTCAAAAGTTTTTGTTGTCTGCATCATGGCGATGCCGGTTATTGTGCTGAACACCAGCGGCGCTGTGCGCAATACGCCGGCATCACTCAAAGAAATGGGACATGCCTTTCTTGGATCACGCCGTGATATTATTTTAAAAGTTATTTTACCAGCCTCATCACCAGTCATTTTTGCCGGTTTGCGCCTTGGCATTTCGGCTGGTTTTATCGGGGCAATTTTGTCCGAATTGAAAATCACACCGACCGGCGTCGGCGACATCATCACCTTTAGCCGCTCAATCGCCGATTACCCAACAATGTATGCTGCGATTATGTCAATTATCTTGCTTGCCGTGCTGTTTTTGAACGTTCTTGAACGTATCGAAATCTTCCTGTTTGGCGGCAATAACAAGGGCTATGTGTCCGAATAATCTGTTGATATGGAAACCAACCAATGACCTCAGAAAATACGACAATCGACAATGCCGTCACTGTCAGGAATGTGCATAAAAACTATGGCGATGTTCAGGCACTTGAAAATATGTCGCTTGATTTCCCGCGCGGTCAATTGACCTCACTTCTTGGCCCGTCGGGTTGTGGCAAGACAACATTATTGAAAATAATCGCCGGATTGCTGCCTGCCACCAGCGGCGAGATCATGGTCAATGGCACACCCGTTTCAGGACCCGGGCCGGATCGGGCTTTTGTGTTTCAGGATTTTGCCTTGCTGCCCTGGGCTGATGTTATGCGTAATGTTGCCTTTGGCCTCGAACTGCGCGGGGTTGCCAAATCCGAACGCGAGGCGGTTGCCGAAAAATATATTGCCAATGTTGGCCTTGCCGGATTTGAGCGGAGTTTTCCGCATGAATTATCAGGCGGCATGCGACAGCGTGTTGGTCTGGCCCGCGCACTTTCTGTTGATTCGCAAGTCCTGCTTATGGACGAGCCGTTTTCGGCGGTTGATGAACAAACCCGCCGGAAATTTCAGGAAGATCTTCTGGCACTGGTCAAAAACGAAAATAAAACTTTTATTTTTGTGACCCATTCAATTGAAGAAGCGGTCTATGTCTCTGACCAGATCGCCATTTTACTGCCGCGGCCAAGCCGTGTGTCGGAAATTATCAAACCATCCGGCTTTCGGCATAAAAGTGCCGACGGCATCCGGCGCGACCCGGAATATCTTGATATCGTCGACAATATCTGGGCATCGTTGCGCAGCTATGTCGAATAAACCTTACCCGATCTCACTATAAGGGGACGCAAATGATTTTGTTCGGTTATCGATTGCCAGGCATGTCGTCGCTGTTGTTATGGGGCGCCCTTTGGGAAATCGTCGGGCAACTTGAAGTGACATTCTTTTTGCCACCATTAAGTGCGATTTTTGTAACATTGCTCGAAATCAGCACCACCAAGGTCTTTATTAAGGCGCTGGCAGACACCGGCTATGCGTTTTTTGTCGGGACGCTATCAGCCATTATCATTGGCATACCGGTTGGCATTTTAATGGGCAAAAACCGGCTCATTGATGAAATGCTGTTGCCCTGGGTCAATATGTTTTTGAGCGCGCCGCTAACCGCACTGGTTCCGGTATTGATGGTGCTGTTTGGTTTTGGTCTGAAAGCGATTATCATCACCACAGCCTTGTTTGCGATTTGGATTATTGTGCTGAATGCGCGGGCCGGCGTGTTGCAAATCAACCGGTCGCTTGTGGAGATGGCCCATTCATTTGGCGCATCCCCCTCTGATGCTTTTTTCAAGATATATTTCTGGGCGGCTTTACCGGAAATTCTGGGCGGTGTGCGGATCGGCTTTATCCGCGCGGTGAAAGGCGTAATTATCGGTCAATTGCTGATATCCATTGTTGGCTTTGGTGCCTTGTTTGAGCTCTATTCGGCAAATTTCTTGATGAAGCACTTCTGGGCAGTCCTGCTTGTTCTGTTCACCCTGGCTTTCATCATCGCCGAGTTTCTTGCGCATCTTGAACGGCGTGTCGCCTATTATGCGTCACGGCGGGCCGCATAGCCTGCCGGACGCCATTTTGTTTTATTGGGATGTTTTATTAGGAAAGTGAAAAATGTCTGATTATGTAATTCCTCAACCGTCACAGCCGAGCCTGCCGATTCGCGGCACAGATGCACGTTTCCCAGTACGCCGGATTTATTGTATCGGGCGCAATTATGCCGACCATGCCATTGAGATGGGGCATGACCCCGACAAAGAACCGCCGTTCTTTTTTCAGAAAAATGGCGATAATATTGATAGCAGCGGCAGTTTTCCCTATCCGCCCCAAACCAATGATGTGCATTTTGAAGTTGAAATGATTGTGGCGCTGAAAAGTGGCGGCAGCAATATCAGCGAAGCGGACGCGATGCAGCATGTGTTTGGCTATGGCATTGGCCTGGATATGACCCGCCGCGACCTGCAGGGTGAAATGAAAAAAATGGGACGCCCATGGGAAATCGGCAAAGCCTTTGAACGCTCAGCCCCCATCGGCCCATTGGTACCCGCCGCTGAAACTGGCCATCTTGATGCTGGCGGCATTTCTCTGTCGGTGAATGGCGAGATCCGTCAAAATGGCGATCTGAACCAGATGATCTGGAAAGTGCCGGAACAAATTGCCTATCTGTCACGCTTTTACGATATTGCCGCAGGTGATCTGATCATGTCAGGCACACCGGCCGGGGTTGGCCCCATTCACAAAGGTGATGTTATGGAATGCCGCGTCGATGGGCTTGACCCATTTGTCGTTACGGTGGTTTAGCGGCGCACAAATAAATTGGAGACACCATGCGTTTACTGGCTTTTAACGAGGGGCAACAGCCCCGCATTGGCGCCTTGAATGGTGCGGGTGTTGTCAATCTCTCGCGCATTGATGCCGCCGCGCCAACTGATCTTGGGGCGGTGGTCAAAGCCGGAAAATTAGCCGACATTGCAGCCATTCTGGCGCGCGCAGATGGTGCCGTTCATCATCAGCTCGGCGCGTTGGACCTGCAGCTGCCCGTGGCCGCGCCTGGCAAAATTCTCTGCCTTGGGCTGAACTATATGGATCACATTGCCGAAGGCCCGTTTGAAAAACAGCCATTTCCGGCCATTTTCATGCGCAGCCCAACATCACTGGTGCCGGCAAACAAACCGATCCTTGCGCCACGCATGTCAAACAGCATGGATTATGAAGCCGAACTGGCCGTCATTATTGGGCAGACATGCAAACATCTCACGGCTGATAATGCGCTTGATGTGATTGCTGGCTATAGCTGTTTCAACGATGGGTCGGTTCGTGAATATCAGCGCCATACGATTCAATGGACGATGGGCAAAAATTTTGACCAGACCGGCCCTTTTGGCCCGGTTTTGGTCACCCCCGATGAATTGCCGCCAGCGGCAGACGGGTTAAAAATTGAATGCCGTCTGAACGGACAAACAGTGCAGTCAAGCACCACCGATATGATGATATTCAAGGTCGTCGAGACGCTTGTCTATATTACCGAAGCGATGACGCTCGATGCTGGCGATATAGTGGTTATGGGGACGCCATCTGGTGTCGGGCATGGCCGTAAACCGCCCTTATGGATGCAGGGTGGTGATGTTGTTGAGGTTGAGATTGAAAAAATCGGGCGATTGGCCAACCCGGTAAAATCAATTTAGCGGTTACGCGCCTGCCTGCCCGCATCATCACCCGTTTATTGATCGTGATCAGACAGGCCGGAAGATTGCCATTGCGGGTCTATTTCGGCCGGTTCAAAAATGCTCCACAAAGCATCTCAACAGTTCAAGCCGCAGAGTGCACGTCACAAGATTACCGAACAACTTAATCAAAAAGTGCGGCACAGAACTTGGTTGGAACAAAACTTAAAAAATTCACAGCAAGTCAAACACTATAAAAAAGAGTTCTTTTGCTCTATAATGAAGCGTCAGAACTCAGTCTCAGACCAGCTAAAATTTGAAGCGAAGAACAACAAAGCCACTTTACTACAAATAGCTTTTTTCTTTACTACAATCAAATAATATACTGATTTTATTATAATTTAATTTAAGATCTGTGTACTCCGAAGGCAGAGGTCACAGGTTCGAATCCTGTCGAGTGCACCATTCTCCTTACAAATGTTAAACCATCTTATTGATCTTCTTGGATTCTTTTGAATTGCCGTGAGGGTGGGTAGTACAGATGGTATACCATGATATGGCCTCTTACCTGTGGGTTAAGGGGCAAACCTATTACTTTAATAGGCGTGTGCCTAAGGATGTTCAGGCACACTATAAAGCTTCCAGAATAATTATTTGCTTAAAGACTAGCAGGAAAGACCAAGCCATCCGTGCAGCTAGGTCTATTGCACAACGACTTGAGGATTACTGGCTGTCTTTAAGGCTGGCTAATATAGATGTGCCAGCGCTGCACCTGCTAAGAGAACGACCTCTAAAGGTGTCTCGACCCTCCTGTATGACGCTGTCAGAGGCTTTAGAACTCTATCTCAGACTCAAGGGCTTCAATAAGGGTAAGGTCTTTAGGAGAGGGGCAGAGAGGAACATTCAGTCAGCAGTGAATGTCCTCAGTTATAGACCCCCTAATGAGTTAGCACTCTAAATTGATAATCAACGGTCTTTTATTTAGACATGCTTGCACCAATTCTTTCGCTAATATCTTGGCTTTTGCCCGACTGGCGGCATCACCGAAGCCACGGCACCCGATTGGCTGTCCCTGCCAAACGTGCAATGCATTGGCGGGTCATGGGCTGCACCTGCAAAGCTGACCAATCAAGCTGATTGGGATAGCAGTGGCAAAAATGCCAATGCGGCCAGCAATTTGTGACAAAGTGATCTAGCCACATAAAATCTTGCCCAAGTGCCAAACGCCAAGCCCTAAGTGCTAAAGCCAAACGCTTTGCCGTGATGCCGCTAG
>Ga0115572_10004326_pt1 | contig 11080 bp, 17 predicted proteins | sample COGITO_mtgs_1206_FD_88681 | JGI IMG/M metagenome (GOLD analysis project Ga0115572, IMG submission 88681) | Pelagic marine microbial communities from North Sea - COGITO_mtgs_120607 | ecosystem: Environmental > Aquatic > Marine > Epipelagic | place: Germany:Helgoland, sampling site Kabeltonne... | reverse complement strand
TTGCTTACAAAGCAATTGTTCTAACCATTAAACTAAAGAGGCAAAGAATCTTACACAGTTGCAAATTTTAGAAATTTGCAATAATCATAAGAACTTTAGATATAAAAGTAACCTAAAAATTCTTACCAAGAAACTTTTTTTAAACCATTTATAAGACAATTAGAACCTAATTCTCTAGTTTTAATTCTTGAAAGTTTAAAATCAGAACAGATTCCTTTTGATCGGGCCGTCAGGATACAACGATTCTTTACATTAAGATCATGTGCATCAATTTGCCATCTTTCTAAGAATTGTCTATTTAAACGACGTGATAATTTAGTCTGTAACAAAATAAACTCACATTTCTTTATCACATTTCTCTTTTTAAAATCTTTATAATTGCTGTTTTTCATATTTTTGTTAAAAGAAATATTGGAACTTAGGAGACTTGAACTCCTGATATTTAGCTTGCAAAGCTAATGTTTTACCAACTAAACTAAAGTCCCTTAATACATATTAGTGTAAAATAGTATAATTCTAATTAATCTACACTAATAGGGATTTGAAATTCACCTAAATATATCAATAAATCAGAACTTGATTTTACGTTAGAAGTATTAATTGTAATTGTAATTCCCATATCTTTCGGCAATTGTTCCGTTTCTTTACTTAACTGAGGAAAAATAGATAAATTCGTTAAACCTATGCTTAAAGACGTCCTACTATGAACTAAAGAACCTTTCTCTAGTTCTTTTAGCTGAGGTAGTTTCGGAAGTACTACACAAACAAAATAATCCAAATAACTATATAGATTCTTCTTTCTAATTGTAGTTTTTGAGCTAATAGGAATAAACTTCCTAGTTTTAAAAGCTGCAATGGATTTTCGCGTTCGTAAAAGTTTAGCTTTTTGATTTGTCAAAAGTTCTAAGCTGATCAAACCAAAAATAATATCTTTTGACTCACTAACGCTTGTATTTATACAACTTTTTAGAACAAAATTCTCAAAATAGATTATATCATGAATATTCTGTGAGTTAAACTTATATATTAAATCTGGACTTACAATATTCTTATTCCAAATTTGGAGTCTATTCATACAACGAAATTTTATATAATAAATTTTGCTAAAGACAAAATCTTTGTAAGTTTCTTTTTACGCAATTCATTTGTTATCGGACCGATTACTCGTGTACCAAAAAACTCATTTTTTGCATTCAGTAAAACTACAGCATTCTCAGAACATTTCAAATAATTACCATTTTTTCGTGACACTAAAATGTTAAGCCTAACCAATATGGCTTTATACAATTCCCCTTTCTTTAGTTTTGACTGCATTCGCGTTTGTTTTACAGCAACTAAAAGAACTGAACCAATAATAGCCTTTTTAGATTTATAAACTTTTATACACTGAACTAATTTAGCGCCAGAATTATCAGCAAGTTTTAAGAAACTTCTATCTTGTATCATCTTTTATTTTTTTTCTAAACTGACAAATCTTGTTTGCATCGGTAATTTTCGATTAGCGAGCTTCGCAGCTTCTTCGGCTACTACTTTGGGGATACCCTGAAATTCAAATATGATCCGGCCTGAATTAACATTTGCGCACCAATAATCTACAGCTCCTTTACCTTTACCCATACGAACTTCTGCAGGTTTACCAGTAATAGCGACATCAGGAAAAATTCGAAGAACAATTCTACCAATTCTGTTCATCTTTTTTAACATAGTTTTGCGTGCTGCTTCAAGTTGTTTTGCAGTAATTCTGCCAGAACACAAAGATTTTATACCAAATTCACCTCGACTCAATGTATTTGCACGAAATTCTTTTCTATAAGAATCACGCCGATGCATCTTTCTAAATTTAGTTCTTTTTGGAAACAACATACTAACTTATTCTACTTATTGTAAACCCATACTTTTATACTTTGAAGGCCTTTAGGTGTGTTAGCAACAGAAAAGCCATAAGCTATCTTAGCATCCAAAGTCTGAAAAGGAATTGAGCCCAGGCTTAAAAAATCACTTCCAGCCATATCTGCGCCGTTTAAACGCCCCTTGCATAAAACTTTTATACCGTTACATACGTCGGATGTTTGCGTTAATAATCTCTTTATGACAAGACTTTTAAAGCGAGTACGATTTTCAATTAATTTAGCGATCTTTTTTGATAAAAAAATCGGCTCCATTCTTAATTCGTTATCAGTTAGAATTCTTGATACAATGAAAATTCTACCAACACTAGGAAAGATTTTCTTTAAATCTACTACAAGGGTTTTTAACAAAATCGGATAATCAATATTCAAAGCTTTAGTTAGTTGAAGATTTATTACAAGATCTTTAGATATTCTACAAACTCGTATCTTAATAATTTCGGACTTTTCATTCAAGATAAAACAAGATCTTAAATAATTCAGTAATACTAGATCTTCAGATAATATATTTGGATAATCTTTTTCATTTGCATACCAAACAGAATTCCAGTCTTTATCATTACTAAGATGTAAACTATTTATATTTGCTTTTTGCCCCATTATTTTGTTTTTTTATGTATCGGATATTTCTTTGTTACAATAAATTCTCCAAATTTGTGGCCGACCATAGTCTCACTTATAATCAAATTCACAAAACTCCGACCATTAAATACAGAAAATGTTAAACCAACAAAAGATGGAAAAATAACTGATTCTCTAGATCTTATCTTTATAGGAACTTTTCTTTTATTTGCTTTTTGTAAATCATAAATTTCCTGTAAAACCTTATCATCAATAAATGGTCCTTTCCAAACAGATCTCATTATTTTTTATTCTTATTCTAATTCCTATATTGAATATAAACTTTGTTCGCTTCAGCAGTTTTATGAACATCATCGCAATTCTTTATGCTCTGACTTGATAAATCAAAAGTATCGAGAATTTCCATTGCAACACGTCGTGAAGCGCTTTTTTCGTTTCGTTTGATTGCGTTTGAAACTAAAAACTTTATTGCTAAGGCTTTTTGCCTGGTTGGGTGAATTTCAGTGGGTACTTTATAATTCGAACCCCCAATTTTTAATCTTTTAATCTCACAAAAAGGCTTTACTGTTTCAACACTATGACATAAAACGCTGATAGGGTTTGTTTTTTTTATCTTTTTTATCAACGAGAAACTATTTCTAATAATATTCTCAGTGATATTCTTATTACCATTCATTAAATAAAGCTTTAAAAAATTTAGAATTATAAAACTTTTTGATCTATTTTTTATCAACATCAATTATTTATTCTTCTTTGCACCATATTTTGAGCGACGTTGTGCACGATTTTGTACGGACTGCAGATCATACTTTCCTCTAATCAAATGATATCTAACTCCAGGTAAATCTTTCACACGACCACCTCTAATCAATACAACTGAATGTTCCTGAAGGTTATGACCTTCACCTGGAATATAAGCTATAAATTCTTGATTAGTAGTTAATTTAACCCTAGCAACCTTTCTAATTGCTGAATTAGGTTTCTTTGGAGTCTTTGTATAAACTTTAGTACAAACTCCTTTTTTTTGAGGATTCTTCTCTAAACCTGGTGCTTTACTATACGAACGTTTTTTTACTCTAGGCTTTCGTTTTAACTGCTCAATCGTAGGCATATATTTTTCTTTTTAAAAATATATCTAGCCAACTCAAATAATCTATTTAAGTTGGCTAAATACCAAGACTTATCTTTAGAGTCCACCCCACCAATAAATAGAAACAAACAAAAATAACCACACAACATCAACAAAATGCCAATACCACGCAGCAGCTTCAAAACCAAAATGGTGCTGTCGGGTAAAATGATGATTATTTGCTCGAATCAAACAAACAACTAAGAATGTTGATCCCACTAAAACATGAAAACCATGGAAACCAGTAGCTAAGAAAAAAGTTGACCCATAAATTCCATCTGAAATTGTAAAATTTGCGTCATAATACTCTATTCCTTGTAAAGCTGTAAAAACAGCACCCAAACATACTGTTGACGTTAATCCAAGTAATACCCCTTGTCTATCACCACTAATCATAGCATCATGCGCCCAAGTACATGTAGCACCTGATACTAAAAGAATTAAAGTGTTCAAAAAAGGAACTTCCCACGGGTTTAAAACATCAACTCCTGGAGGTGGCCAAATCCCACCTATCTCAATTGTTGGAGAAAGACAAGATGCATAAAATGCCCAAAAAAAAGCAAAGAAGAACATAACTTCTGAAGCGATGAATAAAATCATACCCCATGTTAATCCATCTTGAACTGCCTTAGTATGGTGTCCTTGAAAAGTCCCTTCTCGAACAACATCTCTCCACCAAACAAAAAAAGTAAATAATAATGATGTAAATCCAAAACTAAAAATTGCGAATCCACCTTGATAACAATGCATATACATTACAAAACCCGTTGTAATACATAAAGATGCCATTCCAGCTAAAAAAGGCCAAGGACTTTGATCAACTAAATGAAATGGATGACGCTGAATTATATTTGATTGTGCCATATAATTTTTTCTTTAAATTATTAACTATTTTTTAAGAATTTCTTGGAATGTTTTTATTCCTTTAGCAATTTCTTTCAAAATGTTTGAAAAATTTCCAAATAACAAAATTCCAACAATAAGAATTAGTAAAATCTGACTAAAGCTAATTGTCATATCTAATTACTTTTTTGAGCTTGTACTTAAGCTTTGAATAGCTGCTATCTTATCAACGAGCCAGTTTTCACACTCAGTTTGAGCTGCTACCCAACTAACGTATTTTTCAACAGGCACAGCTTCAACTACGATTGGCATAAATCCATGATTTATACCACAAATCTCACTACACTGACCAAAATATACACCTTCCCGCTTTATAAACAATGAAATTTGATTTAATCGACCTGGGCAAGCATCAATCTTTACACCAAGAGACGGGACTGCCCAACAATGTAATACATCTGATGCCGTAACTAAAACTCGTAAGTGAGTATTAGTTGGTAAAACTACTCGGTTATCTACCTCTAACAATCTCAGTTGTCCTTCTTCTAAATCATCCTCTGCCACCATATAACTTTCGAAACTAATAGCATTTCCCTCTTTATCAGCATAGTCTGAGTATTCATAAACCCAATACCATTGAAAACCTTGAACTTTTAATGTTACAGCAGGATCAATTACTTCATCCATTGAATAAATCAGAGCGAATGATGGAACTGCGATAACCATCAAGATAAGACTTGGAGTCACTGTCCAAATAACTTCGATAGTTGCGTTATGAGTAATATCTGACGGAACTGGGTTACGTGTATGATGAAAATTCAATGTAGTCCTAAACAATACCCAAGCAACAAAAATACCAATAACTGTTATCATAAAAAGTAAATCATGATGTAATGAAATGATACCTTCCATTACTGGGGTTGCTGGATCTTGGAATGACACCTGATATGGGTGAGCATAGTCCATAAACGAAACGTTATTACCAAGTATAATCAATGTAGTAAAAACATAAAGAATATATTGCATAAATAAATTTTTATAACTTTTATAGTGTAAACAAGAGTCTAACTTGTATTTCCATACTTTTATTCAAACGCATGTTATTTTTATTAAATTATTACACTTTAAAGAATAGTTAATAATAACTATCCTTTATTCCATGCTGAAAATCAATGATAACTATCTATCTATTTCTCCAAATACGATATCTAGAGTTCCAATGATAGTTACCACATCTGCTAATAAATGTCCTCGAGCTAAAAAATCTAACGCTTGTAAATGAATAAACCCGGGAGCTTTAATCTTACATCGATAAGGTTTATTAGACCCATCTGAAACTACAGCGACTCCAAATTCTCCTTTTGGATGTTCTACTGCGCAATATGCTTCTCCTTTTGGTACATAGAACCCTTCGCTGTAAAGCTTAAAATGGTGAATTAGTGCTTCCATAGAATGTTTCATATCAGCTCGTGATGGTGGCGAAATTTTTCTATCATCTGATTTTACATTTCCTTCTGGCATATCATTGATACATTGTAAAACAATCTTTAAGCTTTCTCTCATTTCTTGCATTCGAATACAATACCTATCATAACAATCACCTTTAGTACCAGTTGGGATGTCGAAGTCTAGTTTGTCATAAACATCATAAGGCTGAACTTTTCTTAGATCCCAATTTACACCAGTACTCCGTAACAATGGACCGGTTAAACCCCAATCTAAAGCTTGCTCATTTGTGATAACAGCAACCCCTACAAGTCTTTGCTTCCAAATTCGATTTTCACTTAATAATTCTTCTAATTCATCAATTCGAGAACTAAATTGCTCAGCAAATCTATAGATATCTTCACACAGTCCAAGTGGAATATCTTGCGCTACACCACCCGGTCGAACATAAGCGGCATGCATCCGAGCACCTGAAACTCTTTCATAAAATTCCATTAGCTTTTCTCGTTCTTCAAATCCCCATAGAATAGGTGTTAAAGCCCCAACATCCATTGCGTGACAACAAATAGCCAACAAATGATTCAAAATTCGAGTTATTTCAGAAAATAAGACTCTTATATACTGCGCTCTTAATGGAACTTCACATTGCAAAATCTTTTCAACAGCTAATGAATATGCATGTTCATTTACCATCATCGATACGTAATCTAATCTATCGAAATATGGTAAAGCTTGCAAATAGGTTTTATTTTCTATAAGTTTTTCAGTTCCTCTATGAAGCAATCCTATATGTGGATCTGCTCTTTCAATAACCTCACCATTCAACTCTAACACTAACCTTAACACCCCATGAGCAGCTGGGTGTTGTGGGCCAAAATTAACGGTAAAATTTTTCAAATGTTTAGTATCAACTATCTGATTTACAAAATTCATAAATATATTTTTCTCAACATGGAGAGTATAGGAATTGAACCTATTCTACACATTTGTAGGCTTGGGTTTAGCAAACCCACCTCTTACCATTCGAGCAACTCTCCATAACTAACAGATTTGTATCTGTCTATTATCATGAATAATAATATGATAATTTCTAAAAATAACCATAATGGAAAAGCAATTAATAATTGACTAAAGATATCAGGCGGGGAAAACAAGGCACCACATACAAAACAAAGAAGAATGCATTCTTTTCTTCTTAAAAGTATTGAAGTTATATCAATAAATTTTAAATAAAGCAATAAGAAAATCAAGCTAGGCAATTGAAACAGCAAACTTATCCATAATAAACAATTTAAAACTAGATATAAATACTCAAAAATCTTCGCCTCAAGAACCAAGCTGAATAATTGTAAAGATTCAAAATGACTAAAAAAACTAATCATTCCAGGTAGAAATAATTGATATACAAAGAAGATTGCAACTATGGAACTAACGAATAACAACTGCAAGCTAAATTTAACAATTCTTAGTTCTCTCTTATATAAGCCTGGTTTTAAAAAAGAAAAGACTTCATAAATAAAAAACAAAAAAGTAAAAAACGTACTAACGTTAAAACTTATCATTAAACAACTTGAAAAGGCTTCTGATAAGTCAGTATAAATGAATCTTTTATCACTAAATTTAGTAATGAAAGGCAATACACAAATAAACATCATTACATCAGAATAAGAATATCCTATTAAAAAAGTAAAAATGAACGAAAAAAGTAAATATAGTACTCTTGTTTTTATTTCAGACCAATGATTAACAATGACTAACATGATAACTTTCTTTTTCCGAAATAACTTTAGATTAGGGCAAAATGAGATTCGAACTCATGCTATTTGTTATAAATAGTTCAGTTTTCAAGACTGACACCTTAAACCACTCGGTCATTTACCCACTAACAAAATTTGCGAGAGTAGGATTTGAACCTACGATCTTCAAATTATGAGCCTGATGAGCTGAACCAAACTGCTCTATCTCGCAAATTGCGGATAAGTGGACTTGAACCACTACTAAAATTTAATCAAGCCCTAAACTTGACATGTCTACCAGTTTCATCATATCCGCAAAATTCATAAGAGGAGTAGGATTTGAACCTACGAAGATAATAATCAATAAGTTTACAGCCTATCGCTTTTGACCGCTCAGCCATCCTCTTTTTTAAAAACCATACTTTTATGATAAAATTTATCTATAAAAGTATGTAAAAAAAATAATCTATCCGAATAAGATAAGAAATGCCATCATAAGAGCAAATAAACCAATTGCTTCAGTAAGTGCAAAACCTAAAATAGTAAATCCGAATAATTGTTGTCTTAATGAAGGGTTTCGAGCAAAAGAATTAACTAATGCAGCGAAAACAATACCAATACCCGCACCAACACCTGCAAGACCGATTGTAGCTAAACCAGCACCAATTTGTTTAGCACTTTGTAACATAATTTGATTGTTCATAGAGAGTTATTTTTCATTGTAAATAGGAGTAAGGTTAGTATAGTATCATAGATAGCATTCATTCTATCTATAAAATCGTTGTATACTTTCATAATCTGTTTTTATTGGGTAATAAGTTTGTTTATAACTTGGATCCCATAAAAAAACTACGCTTAATATATTATAATCTATTTCTAAATGGAAAGGTAAAAACCTAGAAGTAAAATTACTTCTAAGATTGTCGACCATTCCACTTAAAATAATTTCTTTTGTAACTGCTTCCGGTTTTAATTCAACAACATCTAATTGAGAAAGTCGAGTGCTAGGATTCCTTACAACTTGACCATTCACAGTAACAGAACCATGATTTATAATCTGCCTTGCTTGATATATTGAAGAAACTAAACAACTTCTAAATAAAACAATGTCTAATCGACTTTCAAGTAGACTAATGAATTTATCTAATGTAGCCAATGGAGAATCTATCGATTGTTTCAAAATTCTTTTAAACGTTCGTTCTTGAATATTGCAATAAAAATACTTTAGACATTGTTTTGTTTTTAATAATTGACCATAAACTGAAACTTTGTTTCTTTTTTTCTTTTCATTGTTCTTTTTTACAGCTCGTAATGACTCGCCTTTTGGCAAACCCCAGATATTATTATAATTTTTATTCAATTTTTTACAAATATGAAATTTAGACCTTAAACGTTTAGTCATTTTTATTATTTTAATCTTTATTACCTACTATTGGACTTGAACCAATACTCTAAAATAAGAAAGAGATTTTAAGTCTCTCGTGTCTACCAATTCCACCAAGTAGGCTAGTAACTTTTTAAGCGAGTAATGAGACTTGAACTCATATAAGTTGCTTGGAAGGCAAACAATTTACCATTAATTTATACTCGCTAACTTTTAACGCTAAGCAGGATTTGAACCTACGATTTTTTGCTTAGAAGGCAAAAGTTTTATCCACTAAACTATCAGCGCAAAAACGTTTTTTTAAAGACATACATTATCTCTCTAGATAGGATTTGAACCTATGATTTTTTGGTTAACAGCCAAACGCTTTACCGCTAAGCTACTAGAGACTAAACAATCAATAAATCTTGAGATACTTATCAAGAATAACAGCGTTGAATAAGTGTAGTAGGATTCGAACCTACGGCCATTTAGTTAAAAGCCAAATGCTCTACCACTGAGCTATACACTCGTTATAAAACTAATGCTCAAATAGTAGTTTTATTTAAGCATTAGAAATCATATAAATTAATGACACGCTTTTAATTGTTCAACACAATTTTTTAACAACTGTTTTCTATTCTTTTTACTCATCTTATTACTCTCAATCGAATAAGAATCCATAAGATATGCTCTTAAGTCATGGAAAATTTCTTTTTGAAGAGCCGAATTATTTTTAGATTCATTACTTGCAATTCGTTTTAACCTTTCTTCAAAGTTTAATACAATAAAATTTTCTAATGAATTTTTATAATATTTTTCAATATTAGCAATTTCTGATTTTGACATTTCAAAAACTTCTTTAATCTCTGAACTTAGCAATTTTTGCTTTTGATGATAGCTAATCAAATGTGTAAAAGTTTTCTCTTGTAAATCTTTATAAAGGTCAAATTCTTCTTTAATCTTTTCTTTCCTAGCATCTAATTCACCTGCAATCATTTCTCCACCATAGTTAACTAATAGATAGATAAATATTGCAAATGCAAGTAAAACTAAGACTTCTTCATTAAAAACTAAAAACTCTTTAGAAAGTGCTACTAATCCTAATAAGATTACATATAAGTACTTTGAATTCATAATTTTCTATTTTATCTGTTATTTTTTTGAAACAAATGATTTTACAATTAGGTTCCTATAACCCTGTTCTCCAACAGCTTTTAGATACTCTTTATTTGCAGCACTAAAATTCGATTTATTCAAGTTTTGAATATTTGTATTCATCCAACCATTACCGTGCTCCATTATATTTGAGATATTTGTCTTCCACAATTGAAATGATCGAAGAATAAGATTATCATAAACTCCGAGTAAATTTGAAACTCCATCCTTTCCTTTGTTAATATCATTAGCTAATAATTCCAATTTCTTTTGTCGAAACTTTAAATTTTTCGCAAGTGTAGGTATAACATTATGTAAAAGATAAGCATACAAAAAAGTAAAACCTATTGAAAACCAAAAAAATTGTGTAAAAAAATGCATTAAATCGAGTTGAGGCATAATTTAATTTTTTAAGTATATTATTAAATAAGTCAAATGAAATATTTCATTTATTTTTAGTTATTTTGTTTTTTAAAAAAATTAGTACGATTTAGCTATAGTGTTACCACAAATAACAAATCGCCTATAAAAGTATTAGTCTAATACTGATTTTAGAAAACTTGTTTAAAAGTTATCTTCCTACATTGATGCTTTCAGTAGTTATATTAAAATAACGTAACTAATCAGCTTGCTTTTGGTAAACAACTGATAAATCAGAGGTTATCTTGCTTTGGTCCTCTCGTACTAAAAGCAAATCTTTTCAGTTTTCATACAGCAAAAGCAGATAGGGACCAAACTGTTTTACAACGTTCTAAACCCAACTCACGTTCCACTTTAATTGGCGAACAGCCAAACCCTTGAAACCTTCTTCAGCTTCAGGATGTGAAGAGATTATAGTCGAAGTGCACTCACGTGACACAACTCTACTTCAGAACCGTACGTGAAAGTCACCCTTCATACGGCTCCTAGCTAAATG
>Ga0115572_10004323_pt1 | contig 11090 bp, 9 predicted proteins | sample COGITO_mtgs_1206_FD_88681 | JGI IMG/M metagenome (GOLD analysis project Ga0115572, IMG submission 88681) | Pelagic marine microbial communities from North Sea - COGITO_mtgs_120607 | ecosystem: Environmental > Aquatic > Marine > Epipelagic | place: Germany:Helgoland, sampling site Kabeltonne... | reverse complement strand
GAGATCGCTAACCTGACTAGTGGGGAGTTGGTTATTCCGGACAATGTTCCGGAAATGGTTTTTTGAATGCTGGGGATAATTTAGATAGATAGCTCTTAAATAGGCTGCCTGAAAGGGTGGCCTTCTTTGTTTGGTTTGGAGGTGGTGGTGGTGTTTTAGGGTTGGGGCGGCCGCAACCGAGGGAGGTCTTTCGGGATTCACTCAAGCCATCCATGGGCGTTCGAGCGCCGTTCCCTACGGCGCACGATCCCGAAAGACCTCCCTCGGTTACGTCCTTAAAACTGACCTCCAGTGTTCTAAATTAGAAAGTCGAAAAGCAATCTGGAATCTCAGCTTAAGGACAGCCCTCTCCAGCTCTGACCGCCACAATCCAAAAAAACAGCCAACATCCCAATAGATAGCTAAAGCCGGTAATCCGACTCAGACTGATCCAGAATCAGCTTCAACTGCTCAAAATGACGTCTGGCACTATCCCCATACTGTTCCCACTGCACAGCAGTTTTCTCAGCCACAACCTCAGATAAAATATTGAGCGGCATGCCTGTCTGCAAAGCCCTAATATAGGTTTCCGCCGAACGCTCAAAATAAAATAATCGGTTAAAAGCATCCGCTACCGAAGAGCCTAAAACCAATACCCCATGATTGCCCATCAGCATGACCTTTTTATCTGGATCACCAAGCATTGCAGCACAGCGTTCACCCTGGTCAGCAAATGCCATGCCGTCAAATTCCTTATCCAGTACCAGCCGGTTATGAAACTGGGCCGTATTTTGATCGATGGCTGGCAATCTGGGATCCTCCAGACAAGCCAAGACTGTGGCAAACATTGAATGGGTATGCAGCACGCAACGAGCATGGGGGCAGAAGCGATGGATCGCACCATGCAGCCCCCAGGCTGTGGGGTCAGGGGCATCAGGCTGGGACATGGTGTCCGGATTGTTGGCGTCCAACAGAAGCAGCTCACTGGCCTTGATCAACGAAAAATGCCGCTGGTTGGGGTTGATCAAAAACTGACTGCCATCGGTATTTACTGCAACAGAAAAATGGTTAGCCACCCCTTCATGGTACTTCAAGCGCACCGCCCACCTGAACGCCGCGGCTAGATCAATCCGTTGAGTCTGTATCGAATCTAACATAACAATAGCCCAGTGTTTTGCCCTGCCTTTAAGAAGTAAGGCCCGACATTGTGTTACCCTGCTGTGATACTAATAACAATAAACATCTATGAGTGTCCAAGCCAGCAAAAAAAACAACCAGCCCGAAGTTGATTGGGCAATCTTTGTTCCAGCAGTAATCATTGTTCTTGTCTGCGCCATACCATTAATGCTTTTTCCCGACAGCGCAGCCCAATTGCTGGTCGATGGGCGCAAAGCCATTATGAGTAACTTCCTGTGGCTATATCTATCGGTGGCCATCGCCGCTGTAATGTTTTGTCTGTGGCTGGCTTTTGGTCCCTATGCCCATGTAAAACTGGGTGCCGCTGATGAACCCCCAGAGTATTCTGATGCCCATTGGGTAGCCATGATGTTTACTGCGGCCATTGGTGCTGGAGTAATAGCCTGGGGATTTGCCGAGCCAATTTATTACCTGCAAACACCGCCCATGGGCATTGAGCCAGGCTCGCCCAAGTCTTTTGAATGGGCTCATATGTACCCATTGTTCCACTGGGGCGTTATGGGTTGGGCGATCTATGCGGTGCCCGCTGTGCCCATCGCTTATATGCTCTATGTAAAGCGTTATCGCACCCTGCGTATTAGCAGCGCCTGCGATGGCGTGCTGCCAGCAAAGGGCCGCAGCCAAATTAAAACCCTGATCGATATCTTTATTGTGCTAGGTATTGTCGGCGGTGTCGCCACCTCATTGGGGCTCGGTGTGCCGCTTTTATCAGCCATGCTCGCCACCCTGTTTGATATTCCCGACAGTATGCTGATCAAAATGGCGGTGCTCTGTGTGTGGACCTTATTGTTTGGTGCCAGTGTCTACCGGGGGCTCAAGTCGGGCATCAAGGTGCTGGCGAATATTAATATTGCCCTGGCCCTGGTGGCTATTGTCTTTGTTCTATTGGCCGGGCCCGGAATTTTTATTTTGGACCTGACCGTCAATAGCATTGGCTTGATGTTTGGCAACTTTATTAGCGCCGCCGCCTGGACTGACCCCATTGCGAATGGCTCTTTCCCGGAAGACTGGACCGGATTTTACTGGGCCTGGTGGCTGGCCTATACGGGCATGATCGGGCTGTTTTTTGCGCGCATTTCCCGCGGCCGCACCATTCGCCAGATGGTGCTGGGAGTGATCGGCTGGGGCTGTCTGGGAACCTGGCTATTTATGGCGGTAATGGGCGGCTATTCTCTGCACCTGCAGACTACCGGCAGCTTGGCAGTGCAGGAGATTCTCTCTACTCAGGGTATGTCGTTTGTTAATGCACTGGTTATTCAAAGTATGCCTCTGGGGAAATTTACGTTGGCAGTGTTTACATTGCTGTCGATTATCTTCTATGCCACCAGCATTGATTCAGCGGCCTATGTGCTGTCCAGTATCTGTGCCAGAAACCTGCCTGCAGATGCTGAACCCAAGCGCTGGAATCGTCTGGCTTGGGCTGTTTTTCTGGCCCTTATAACTGCCGGAATACTGCAGTCCGGGGCACTGGATACAGTCATGTCTATGACCGTGCTCAGCTCTGTGCCATTGGTGCCTATTATGATTTTGCTCTGCGTTTCTCTGGTGCGCTGGTTAAATCAGGACTTTGGCCATCTGGTCAGCGCGAAAACATTGGTTATGCCTGCTGATAACTCTCATTCAAAAATAACCGACAATTAAAACTAGTAACGGGGAGACACCATGATTTGGCTGTATATCGAGTATGAATACTGGGTGGCGGCAGTACAGCTGGTACTGGCAATGCTGGGTATGGGTGCCGGCCTGCAAATCGCTGATTTCAAGAAGGTGGTTCTGCAACCCAAAGCCGCGACCGTTGGCTTGTTAATGCAGTTGGTGGTTGTGCCTCTGATTGCACTGAGCTTTATTATGCTGACTGATCTGCCTGCAGGAATGGTAATTGGTATTGCCATAGTGGCTGCTATCCCCGGTGGCACGGTTTCCAATATCTTTACCTTTATGGCGCGGGGCAATGTACCCCTTTCGATCAGCATCACTGCCCTCACGTCGGTAGCCTGTCTTGTCACTACGCCGATGATTTTAGATTTTCTTATCTCCGACTATATGACCGATAGCTTTGTGATGCCGGCACAAAAAGTCGCTATTGAAATTGGTCTTTGCCTGCTGCTGCCCCTTGCCACAGGCATGGCTTTTTTAAAACGCTTCCCTAACTATGCCAAAGGTTTTTCGGATCTCTGTGTTAAGGGCTCACTCACCGGCATTGGCATTATTGTGATCGGCTCTCTAGGTGCTGGCAGACTCAACTTTGCCAATACATCAGGCGATGATATTGCCATGCTCTCTGCCTTTATTATTAGTCTAACCCTAGTGGGCGTATGGATGACCAAAGGCTTTGGGCTGGCTTCAGAAGATAATAGAGCCATCGAAATGGAAGTGGTGGTGAGAAATGTCAATCTGGGCTTTCTACTCAAGGTATCACTGTTCCCAACGGTCGCAGGACAGAGCAACCCGGTGGCAGATATGGCGCTATTTACCATGTTGCTCTATGGTGCATGGCAGCTTGCTACCGGAATCTTTTTGATTTTCTGGCGGCGCAGGCAACCGACCGACCCATCATTGGCGAGCAGCCAATAATAAAAGTATGCAGCAAACCTGTTAATCGACTCGAAGCAGGATTAAGACAGTGCGTCGAGCGCCTCAGTAACCCTGCGCACCGGTATCACAGTCATGCCTTTGATTGGCTGCTTAGGCGCATTGCCCGCAGGCACAATCGCACGGGTAAACCCATGCTTGGCCGCCTCGCGCAGACGCTCCTGACCATTGGCCACCGGTCGAATCTCACCGGCCAATCCTACCTCGCCAAACACTACCAGATTCTGGGGCAGAGACTTATCACGGAAGCTGGAGATCACCGCCAAGATCAGTGCCAGATCTGCACTGGTCTCCAATACTTTGACCCCACCCACCACATTTACAAACACATCCTGATCACCCACAGCAATACCGCCATGACGATGCAACACCGCCAGTAACATCGAAAGACGGTTGTGATCCAGACCCACAGTAACCCGCCGGGGGTTGCCCAGATGGCTATCATCCACCAGTGCCTGCAACTCAACCAGCAGAGGCCGGGTGCCCTCCCACACCACCATTACCACAGAACCAGAGGAAACCTCTTCACCGCGCTGGAGAAAAATTGCCGAGGGGTTGGCCACTTCTTTGAGACCTTTATCGGTCATGGCAAAAACCCCCAGCTCATTAACCGCGCCAAAGCGGTTTTTATTGCTGCGCAAGGTGCGAAAATGGGAATCGCTGGAACCCTCGAGCATCAGCGAGCAGTCGATCATATGCTCCAGTACTTTGGGTCCTGCCAGAGAACCATCTTTGGTTACATGGCCCACCAGAATCAATACAGTGCCAGTCTGCTTGGCAAACTGCACCAGCATGGAGGCGCTCTCGCGCACCTGGGATACACTGCCGGGAGCCGAGGCCACATCTTCCATATGCATCACTTGAATGGAGTCCACCACCAGAATTTTAGGCCGCTTCTGCTCGGCAATTGCGCAGACAGTCTCTACCGATGTCTCCGCCATAATTTCCAATTTATCCGCGGGCAGATCCAGACGCTTGGCGCGCATGGCCACTTGCTGGGGAGACTCCTCGCCAGTGACATACAAAGCAGTATTGTTTTCCGCCAGTTTGCACAATGTCTGCAACAGCAAGGTGCTCTTGCCGGCCCCGGGTTCACCACCCACCAAAATAGCGGAACCTGGCACTAGGCCTCCACCGAGCACCAGATCTAGCTCGCCGGTTCCTGTGCTGATGCGGGGGATTTCATCCAGCGCTATATCCGCGAGGGTTTTTACCGCGCCATCCACAGCCCCAGCAAAACCGGGCCGTAGCACTTTGCCACCGCGGGCTGCCGAGCCCAGACGCACTTCAGACAGAGTATTCCATGCGCTGCATTCGCCGCACTGACCCTGCCATTTACGGTAGTCAGCGCCGCAGTCATTGCACACATAGGCTGATTTGGATTTTGTGGCCAAAGTACTCTCCTTTTATCTACAGTTATTTAATCCCATTACTGTTGTTATGTACAGTAATAAAAATTATAGCCGAGAGCTAAGATAAGCCTCCGGCAAACCCATAAAAATAACTTTTAACTATGTCATTAATTATCCGTCAGGCCACAGTAGAAGACTGCCCGCTTATTCTAAAATTTATCAAAGAGCTGGCAGATTATGAAAAACTCCTTCACGAGGTGGTGGCCGATATCGGTACGCTGGAAGAATCACTATTTGGTTATAAACCCTACGCTGAGGTAGTGATTGCCCAGTATCAGGGTCAGCCAGTTGGGTTTGCCCTGTTCTTCCATAATTACTCCACCTTTCTGGGGCGGCCAGGTCTGTATCTTGAGGACCTCTATATTCAGCCAGAGATGCGCGGTAAAGGCTTTGGCAAAACCTTGTTGGCCTATCTGGCCAACCTGGCTCTGGAGCGCAACTGTGGCAGACTGGAATGGTGGGTACTAGACTGGAATCAGCCAGCTAAAGATTTTTACCAGTCTCTGGGGGCCGAACCCATGGATGACTGGACCGTTAACCGGGTAACCGGTGAAGCACTTGGCAAACTTGCCAGCCATTATTCAGCAAAGGATCAACCATGAGCAGCAATGACCTAAATAGCAAACGGATTCTAGTCACCCAGGCAGATATTTTTATGGGACCCACGCTCTGTGAAGTCTTTACCGAAATGGGCGCTGAGGTCATCGGCGACAATCAGCTGCTGACTGATCCAGCACTGCCCGCCAGGATTATTGAAGCTGCAGGCACTATTGATGTTCTGGTGATTAATCTGGCCGTTCCCGCCCCGTTTACCAAGCTGGAAAAAGTTGAGGACAACGAGTGGAAGTCAGTGTTTAGTGCAGTGGTTGACCCAATGCCCAGGCTGGTCAGCGCAGTACTGCCTCAGATGATTGAACGCCAGTCCGGCAAAATTCTGGTGATGGGCAGCGCCTCTGCCCTGCGCGGCATGAAGCGAGCATCCACCTATAGCGCAGCCCGCGGCGCGCAGCTGGCCTATGTGCAGGCCGCCGGTGTAGAGATGGCTCCCCATGGTATTCAGATCAATGCCATAGCCCAGAACTTTGTCGACAACCCTACATACTTCCCGGAAGAGACCAAAGCCAATCCAGCATTCCAGGACAGGCTCAAACGGGAGGTGCCACTGGGACGGCTGGTATCAATGCGTGAAGATGCCCAGTTTGCGGCCTATCTCTGCTCTGATGCGGCAGATTGCTTTGTCGGACAGGTGTTTCCTGTGAGTGGGGGCTGGGCTGTTTAAGGTTTATCTCGTCCATCAGTTGGCTTTCTGATACAGTATTCGGATGTCGCTAATTCCCGAAAACCCTATTGCTATCTCGCCCACTCTGGCCGCTACTATCGGCCTGGAGGAGACGGTATTGCTGCAATTGCTGCAGGAGTGCCTGGCCCATGGCGATGCTGTGCAGAGCAGTGGTTTTAGCTGGGTGACCGTCTCTGGCCAGCGGCTTCTGGGGCTCGCACCATTTTGGCGTGAAGATGATATTCGTCGCCTGACTGCTAGCCTTCATGAGAAGGGGTTGCTGTTAATTGGCGGCGGGCCTTTTTCCGCCCAAGAGGATTTCCGCTTTGCCTTTAACGAAGGAGCCAGCTCAGCTCAGGTGCCATCCCAGACCGCGCATCAGCCCAGCCCACAGATTAATCAGTTCAGCAGCCCCCATTCCGCCAAAACCATTTGTGGCAGCTGGCAGCCCAGCGAGGACGCACTGCGTCAGCTGGCTCAGCTGGGTGTGACCCGGGAGTTTGCCCAGCAGCAGATTCCGCAGTTTGTTGCCTACTGGCGCGAGCGCAATGTGCCGCGGCACAGTTGGGAATCAAAATATATCAAAGAAGTGTGGCGCCAATGGCAGCAGGCGGAGAGCACCAATCATCGCCGCCGCCGTGAAGTCTCGGTAACCGGCGAATGGCGACCCTCGGCGGATGCCATGGATATTCTGGTTAAGCAGGGCGGCATCAACCCTAACTTTATTGAAGATGCGGTGCCGGAGTTTATTCTCTACTGGCGCGATCGCGGTGATGTGTCTAGCACGTGGGATTCAAAGTTTATTCAACATGTGCGCCGTCAGTGGCAGTTTTATGCTGGTATGATGGACCAGGACTCAATGCCTCGTTCTATCCCTGCCCAGTGGCAGCCCAAAGAATCTGTCTATGATGTTTTGCAAATGGCCAATATTGATCGCCAGTTTGCTCAGCAGATTATTCCCGAATTTGTGCTCTACTGGCAGGAGAATGGAACCCCTCAGGTTTCATGGAGCACCAAGTTTTTGCAGTATGTAAAGCGTCAGTGGGCGCGGCACAATCAACCTCAGTCAGCGAGCAGTAATCATGGCAAACAGCACGGATCTCATCCAGAAGGTCGCCTCAGAGATCGCAGCATCATCGACGCGCTCTCCGACCGCAGCTGGGCAAGCTAAACCAGTTCCAGCCAGCCCTGAACTGATTGATGCGATCAATCAGATTTTTGCGCTGTTTCAGGTTAATTATCACAATCAGTACTACGCCGCCTTTGGCGATAATACCAAATCGGAAAATCTGGCGAAAAAACTGTGGCTGTCAAAGCTGGAGCATTTTGCCCCTGCAATTATTTTGTCCGCTGCTGAGAAGATTATCGCCGACAGTGAGTACCTGCCAACATTGCACAAAATGTTGAATGCCTGCCGCTCTGCGGGCATGCCTGCGGGTCTGCCCAATCCACGCAAGGCCTATCAAGAGGCCTGCAATAAACCTAGCCCCAAGGCTGAGCAGCAATGGTCCCATGCCATAGTCTACCTGGCTGGCCGCGACTGCGGCTGGCATCTACTGGCCAATGAAATTGAATCCAGAGCACTGCCCGCCTTTACCGAGATCTATCAGCAGTACTGTGATCTTGTCGTGATAGGGCAAGAGTTCAGCATTGAACCGCCTCAGGCGCTGCCTGAAACTCCTCAGGTGGCCGCCAGCCAAGCGCATAATCTTGAGCAGCTGGATCGGCTCAAGCAGCTACTGAACTAACCGCTGACTATGGCTGGACAACTATTAACCCATAATTCCACTGCCCGGCGTATGGCGAAGACCATATTGAATGGCTTTCGCAGCTATTTTGCCGACTATCTAAACTCTACACTTAGCGCCAAGGCGCGCTTTGAAAAAGCTGATTGGCATGGGGTGCAGCAGGCGAATGTGGATCGGCTTGAACTATATAAAGACAAGGTAGCTCAGACGGTTCAGTATCTGGAAATGGTGACAAATAAAGATATTGCCAACCTTGAACTGTGGAGCGAAGCCAAGCGAGCCTACACCCAGCTGGTGTTTAATTTTCCCAATTTTGAAATTGCCGAGACATTTTTTAACTCGGTGTTTAGCGATATTCACGACCATGACAAGATCAATGACGATATTATCTATGTGCTGTCATCACAGCTGATTGAGGCCCCGGAAGCGGAGTACAGTATTTTTGTGCGCTACGAGGGTGAGGGCTTTCGCGACACCTTCAGGCGCATTTTGAAAGAGTCGGAATTCAGCCTGCCCGGTGAGGATATTGAGCTGGATCTCGACTGCATTATGGCGGTGTTTAATCAAGAGATAGTGCCCCAGCTTAAAGGCTCTGCTGAACAGATTAAATTCGATATTCTGGAATCCACTTTTTATCGCAGCAAGGCTGCCTATATGGTGGGTCGTGTTGTGGATGGCGATCAGACTTTCCCCATGGCCCTGGTATTTCTCAATACCGAGAAAGGCAATCTGTATGTGGATACGGCGCTATTTAACGACGATGATCTCAGTGTGGTATTCAGCTTTACCCGCAACCATTTTATGGTGGATGCGCCCCTTCCCTACCAATATGCCCATTTTCTGAAGACATTAATGCCCCGCAAGCTGGACTATGAAGTCTACAATTCACTAGGCTTCCCCAAGCATGCCAAAACTGAATTTTATCGGCAGCTGGTAGGTCATCTGGAAAATTCTTCCGATCAGTTTATTGTTGCCCCTGGCATTAAAGGCATGGTGATGACTGTATTTACGCTGCCCTCTTACAATATTGTGTTTAAGATTATTAAAGACAAATTTGCGCCACCCAAGGAAGTGACCCATCAGATTGTGCGCGAGAAATACCGCCTAGTATCTCGCCACGACCGCATTGGCCGCATGGCGGATACCCAGGAATTTGATAATCTGGTATTTCCTCTGGATCGCTTCTCCGACGAATTGATTGAAGAGTTGCAAAAGGTAGCCCAGTCTTCGATTGAAATACGGGGAGATAAGCTGGTGATCAAGCACCTGTATACAGAGCGCTATATGACACCGCTAAATATCTACCTCGAAAACGCCTCAGATGAACAGATTCGTAGTGCCATGGAAGAATATGGCAACTGTATCAAGCAGTTGGCTGCAGCCAATATTTTCCCCGGGGATATGCCACTGAAGAACTTTGGTGTTACCCGTCATGGCCGCGTGGTGTTTTATGATTATGATGAGATCGCTACTTTGACGGACTGCAATTTCCGCAAGATTCCTCAGCCCCGCAATGAGCAGGAAGAGATGCAATCCGGCACCTGGTACACGGTGGCACCTAATGATATTTTCCCGGAGGAATTTCCCCTGTTCTTCTCTGGTAATGTAAAAGCCAGAAAAATGTTTGAAGAGATACATGCTGAACTCTACGACGTGAGTTTCTGGACTGGCCTGCAGGAACAGATTCGCAATGGCTATGTAGTGGATGTATTCCCTTACCGAAGAGCCAAGCGTTTTGATCGGGGCAAAGATTCCGTGCTTGAAGTTTTTTCTGACTAGGGCGGAAATCTATCTATTAAGGGCATAGACTCCTTAACGGTAAGGTAATACCTCACTGCGCTCTGCAGCGTTAATTTCAATCCCCTCGACACCTATATTGATCAATGTCCAGTGCTCATCTATTTTGTCTCCCTGGCGAAAGCTACGGCCATTGGCAAACAGGCGATTCGATGCCGAACCTTCATCAATATACATATGTCCGGAGATCTGCAGCTGCGGCAGGCGCAGAGGTTTCTCCGCTGAGGCTGGCACTGCAGCCGGCGGTGCCAACTGGGCACTAACTAGATCCTGCTTCACAGGCACCGTATCAACTGAAGGCTGCGGCAAATTAAGCATGCGCGAATAAATAAATAATCCACCCAGCACCAGAAGCAAAACTGCCAGAAAAAAAAGATACCTTGGCAGATCAGACTTGGACGGCTGTTGATAGGGATCCCAGTTGGAGCTGGCAAAATCATCCAATTCTTTGGGGTCTTCCCGTAGACGATCCCGCTCGGCTTTTTTTAGTGCATCAAGAATATAAGACATTAGCCAGACCCCTTCATAAGCAGGGGAATGCCCTGCTCAGTCAGCTGATTTAGCCGCAGCAGAGTCTCGCGACCCACTACACCATCGGCATTAATATTTTGTTGGCGCTGAAAGTTGAGCACCTGGTCTGCAATCGCCTGACTGTAGCGCCCGGCACTGATAATAACCTCTACATCTTTATCCACCGCAGCCAGTTTTGACTGCAACCAGGCCACTGCCTGGGGGTCGGTATCCCCAAGCTTTAGGCTGTCTATCTGCTGTGGCGGCCGCCATAGATAGACAAAAGTACCGGACCAGTTATCGACAAAGCTCTGGGTATCCAGCGGCTCAAAATCCTGACCCTGGACAATAACGCCAAACGGATTTATCTGGCTGAGCAGTGCACTTTTTAAATAGCCATTGTGGTCTTTAAGACGAATAATCCCCGGACGATTAATGGCTTGCAGATCCGCCAGACTGGCGTTTTTAATTAGCTCGACACGCAAACCATTGCGGCTAGCCAGAGCCTCTGCCTCCTCCTCGGAATAGATCTCGCCCACTTCCACTGACCAGAGATCAAAGAGTGCAGAATAGGGG
>Ga0115572_10004318_pt1 | contig 11096 bp, 8 predicted proteins | sample COGITO_mtgs_1206_FD_88681 | JGI IMG/M metagenome (GOLD analysis project Ga0115572, IMG submission 88681) | Pelagic marine microbial communities from North Sea - COGITO_mtgs_120607 | ecosystem: Environmental > Aquatic > Marine > Epipelagic | place: Germany:Helgoland, sampling site Kabeltonne... | reverse complement strand
GTAATGTCCCAACCGTTTAGTGTGCGTAAATCGGTTATGCCGTTAATTCCGCCGGTAAAACCTTGCTGACCAACAATAAGAACAGTAAGAATAACTGCGATCACTTGTGTGATAATTGCAAAATATACACCGCCAACTCTGCGCTTAAACATGGCTGCACCAATAATATAGGCAAAGGCAGCAGGCAGAATAAGTATTGCAAGAATAGTAAAGGTGAAGCTTGAGAAGGGCTCCCAAAACCAAGGAAGTTCTGTTAATTGATTCCAGTCCATAAAATCAGGAATGCCAGGAGTTGATTGAATAGACGTATTTTCTGGAGATGAGGCTTCAAGTTTTAAAAACATGGCCATTGCATAACCGCCTAAGCCAAAAAATATACCTTGGCCTAAACTTAATATTCCTCCGTAACCCCATAACAGCACGAGGCTAACGGCTGCAAAAGCATAGGTTAGATATTTACCCGCTAGGCCTAGACGAAAGGAGTCTAAGAATAGTGGGAATACCACGAGTATTAATGCGGCAAGAATAATAAAGCCGGTTAGGCCTTTTTTCCCGCCCATTAGTTTTTCATATACGAAGCTCATAACGCTCTCCAAAATACTTGTAGTCAAAGTAAGCTAATTTTCACTCACGCTTACAGCAGTCATGTTTGCATTGAGAGTAAAGCTCGCCTTAGCGACGAACTTTACTGGCAAACAATCCTTCAGGTTTAAACATTAAAATTAATACTAAGGCGAATAAGGTGTAGACTTTCGCCATTGAGCCACTGATAAAGAATTCAAGAATTGATTGTGCTTGTGCGATAGAAAATGCTGATGCGATTGTGCCAAATAAGCTAGCAGCTCCGCCAAATACAACAACCATAAAAGTATCAACAATGTATAAAGTTCCGGTCGTAGGGCCTGTCGAAGCAATAGTAGTAAATGCCGCACCTGCAATACCTGCGATTCCACAACCTAAGGCAAAGGTGTATCGATCTACTTTTTTAGTATTAATACCAACTGCACCACTCATCACTCGATTTTGAGTAGTTGCTCTAACGCGTAAACCCCAACGAGATTTATACATAAGGTAATAAACAGATAGTGTAACGATGGCGGTTAATCCCAAAACAAACATTCCGTTAATTGGGATGTAGATGCTTTCAGTAGGTTGATAAGAGCCTAGTAGCCATTCAGGAAGAGTAGGGCTCACTTCTCGGGCACCAAATAACGAACGAAATGCTTGCTGCATAATCAGACTCAGACCCCAAGTTGCTAACAGGGTATCTAAAGGGCGTGAATAGAGATGACGTATTAATATAAATTCAGCGAAATAACCTAATATTCCTGCGACAAGGAAAGCCGCGACAATGGCAAAAATAAAGTAGTAAGGCATAAATGCAGGAAAGTAAGTTTCGGTCATTGTTGCCATAAAATAAGTGGTGTAAGCGCCAACCGCCATGAACTCACCATGAGCCATGTTGATAACACCCATTTGGCCAAAGATGATGGCTAGGCCTAAAGCCATTAGCAAAAGAACGCTGAACAAACTAATGCCAGCAAAACCTTGCATAGCGAATATTGATATCAACTCACTACTTGAATATGCGTCCATTATGAATCTCCCAATTAGCCAAAAGAAACGATCACTTACGTTAATCTTTGAGTGGATGCGTGAACGTCCTTGTTCACGTTATTTTTTTAAAGGGCTGTCTTTAACTATTTACTGGTAACCTGCTGGGAATGGATCTGGCTCAATTAACTCAGAGGTATATACCACGGTTGCTTGGCCATCTTTATTCCACTGACCAACACGAGCCTTACTCCATAAGTGATGGTTCTTATGCAATTTCACATAACCTTCTGGTGCTGTTGTTAGTTCAATATCACCTTCTTCAGAAGCGGCAACGACTTTATCAATATCAAAAGAACCTGCTTTTTCAACGGCAGCTTTCCATAACCAAGGACCTAAGTAAGCGGCTTGCGTTACATCACCCATTACACTGTCTTCACCCCACATTTCTTTAAATGCTTTCACAAAGGCTTTGTTGTTAGGGTTATCTTGGCTTTGGAAGTACTTCATGATTGAGTAGAAACCTTCAAGGTTTTCACCACCAATACCTAGAACTTCATCTTCGGTTACTGAGATTGTTAGCAGTGTTTGTTTTTTAGAAGTAATACCTGCGGCTTTTAATTGCTTAAACCAAGCAACGTTACTTCCGCCTACAACAGCCGCGTAAATAACATCAGGTTTTTTTAGACGAATTTTATTAATTACAGAACCAAATTGGGTATTACCCAGTGGCTTATATTCTTCACCAACTACCTTGCCACCTAATACTTTTTCAATGTGCTTGCGAGCAATCTTCATTGATGTTCTTGGCCAAATATAATCAGAACCAATTAGGTAGAATGTTTTAGCTTTCTTTTCTTTAGAAACCCAATTCAAACCATCCAGAATCTGTTGAGTCGCTTCTTGACCTGTATAGATCACATTTTTCGACTGTTCTAATCCTTCGTAGAATGTTGGGTAATATAAAAGGCCGTTTTCTTTTTCGAAAACAGGTAGCACTGCTTTTCGTGATGCTGATGTCCATGCACCAAATACCGCAGCAACTTTATCTTGTACTAAAAGTTTTTTACTTTTTTCAGCAAATGTTGGCCAATCACTTGCGCCATCTTCTTGTATGATTTTAATTTGGCGGCCTAAAATTCCGCCCGATTCATTAATTTGTTTAATGGCTAGTTTCTCAGCTTCCTGAGCGCCTGTTTCACTGATAGCCATTGTACCGGTGAGTGAATGTAGAATACCGACAGTTACCGTATCTTTAGTGACGGCTAAACCTGTTGTATTAACCTCAGCTGCTGATGACAAGCTGATACTGGACAAAAGAATAGCGGCGGGTAGAGACATCAACCCTTTTGCTAAGCGTCTGCGCATAAAACTGGATAGGCCAGAGTTGCTCGTATTTTTCATAATGTAACCTCTTCGTATTTATCAAAAGAATAAGTTTTTTGGTCACAAAAATTATGTCTAAGTTTTTTAATTTCTAATATGCGCTAATCGCTCTAGCCACCTACGTCATTTGACGTATATGGGCTGGCATGGCTTTTGTAAGCCTGATGATACGCAGTAAGTTTCTTTACTCTAAATTGTCAGGAAGACGTTATTCTTTGGATAGCTAAGAATGAGAGAGCAGCATGTATCGGGCCCCCGGAGAAACTATAATCGCTGGGTTGCCAACCAAACATTAGAGGATTATTCGTTACGCTTTACAGCGAAAAGTGCACGAAGATGGTCGCTAGCGAGTGTTTCAAATACTGCTTTGGGTGCAATATCGTTTCTTGCCCTAGAAGCTATTGGTGGTGTAATTACACTGCATTATGGGTTTGATAACGCAATTGCAGCCATTATGGTGGTTTCACTTCTTATTTTTTTAATGGGTTTGCCTATAGCGTATTATGCTGCTCGATACGGTGTTGATATCGACTTGCTTAGCCGTGGTGCGGGCTTTGGGTATATAGGATCAACGATCACTTCGTTAATCTATGCGTCATTTACGTTTATATTTTTTGCACTTGAAGCCGCCATAATGGCGTCAGCACTAGAGTTACTATTTAATATTCCTCTTAGTATTGGCTACCTTGTAAGTTCACTTATCGTAATTCCCTTAGTGACACATGGAATTACTTTTCTTAGCCGCTTCCAATTATGGAGTCAGCCTTTCTGGCTCATTTTACAATTGCTGCCTTTTATCTACATTTTGCAGAACGAATTCTCGGCAGTGGAGCAGTGGACTGAATTTAAAGGCATAGCACCATCACAGGGCGATGGTTTTAATATGTTATTTTTTGGTGCGGCTTCAGGTGTAATATTTTCGTTGGTGGCTCAAATTGGTGAACAGGTTGATATATTGCGTTTTTTGCCAGAGCGGGATAAATCAAATCGTTGGCGCTGGTGGGCAGCCCTACTAGCCGCAGGGCCTGGGTGGATTATTGTTGGGATTATAAAAATATTCGCAGGATCATTTTTGGTTGTTTTAGCACTCAATCATGGTGTTTCCGCTGAGGTTGCAGATGACCCAATTCAGATGTATTTGATCGCATTTAGTTATTTAAATTTTTCACCGACGGCCACACTCGCACTCGCGGGAATTTTTGTCATTATATGCCAGTTAAAAATTAATGTTACCAATGCGTATGCGGGGTCAATTGCATGGTCGAACTTTTTTTCTCGCTTAACTCATAGTCATCCTGGAAGAGTTGTCTGGTTGGTATTTAACGTTGTGATTGCTCTACTGGTTATGGAATTAGGAATTTATGATGCGTTAGAAAATATTCTAGGAATTTATTCCAGTGTAGCGGTTGCTTGGATAGGGGCGTTGGTGGCCGACTTAGTAATTAATAAACCACTGGGGTTAAGCCCTAAGCATATTGAGTTTAAGCGTGCCTATTTATACGACATTAACCCTGTTGGTGTTGGGGCAATGTTAATAGCTTCAATATTAGGCATTACGTCGTACTCTGGTGAGTTAGGTGAACTTGCTCAAGCATTGTCACCTTATATTGCGTTAGCTACTGCTTTCATTGTCTCGCCTCTTATTGCAGTGGTTACTAAAGGCCGTTACTACATTGCTCGAACGAGTATAATTACCTCTACTAGTAATGGTTTTGCAGGCTGTAAAGTCTGTCAGAATGAATTTGAAATAGAAGATATGGCTTCATGCCCAGCCTATGGTGGAGCTATTTGTTCCTTGTGCTGCTCATTAGATGTTCGTTGCCATGATCAATGTAAAAAAGATGCTCGTTTAGGTGACCAGCTAGCACGATTAATCTCAGTGATTTTGCCGCAACAATTGGTCTCAAAGATGAATGCAAGAATGTTGCAGTTTTTGGGATTGTTTACGCTAGTTACTGCAATTATTGCAGCATTATTCTTACTAGTATATTTACAGGGATCAGAGATTGAACCCAATATAAAAATATTTTTATCCTCGACGCTCATTCAGTTATTTTTCATATTATCTATCATCATAGGCGTTTTTACTTGGTTGTTTGTACTGGCAAATGAAAGTCGAAAGTTTGCATTATCTGAATCTCAACGACAAACCGAATTATTATCGAAAGAAATTGAAGCTCACCAAGAAACGGATCATAAACTTCAACAAGCTAAGGAAACAGCAGAAGCATCCAATCTGGCAAAGAGTCGTTATCTTACAGGAATTAGTCATGAGCTAAGAAGCCCCTTAAATTCTATATTAGGGTATGCACAGTTATTAGAAAAAGATAATGGCTTAACAGAAGAACACCGTAATAAAGCTAAAATTATTCGTCGAAGTGGTGATCATTTAGCTGATATTATTGAGGGCTTGCTTGATATATCACGTATAGAAGCAGGCCGGATTGAGTTTCGCCGAGACCAAATTCCACTTCAAAATTTGATTGATGAATTAATAGAAATGTTTGATCTACAGGCTGATGCTAAAAATATTCAGTTTGAATACATTGCACGAAGTTCAATTCCTAATGTTGTTATTGCAGATGAAAAACATCTTAGGCAAATACTAATTAACATATTGTCGAATGCTGTTAAGTTTACTCAGAAAGGGAAAATATCATTAAGTGTCAGCTATCGTAATCAGGTAGCTGTATTCACGGTTACAGATACGGGTGCGGGTATCGCTAAAAGTGATGCAGAAAGAATTTTTGAACCATTTGAACGCATTCGAACGTCATCGCAATCTCAAATTCAGGGCACGGGTCTTGGTCTTACAATCAGTAAATTGTTAACAGAAATAATGGGTGGAGAGATTGTACTTACAAGTGAGTTAGGAGTTGGCAGTACATTTAGGCTTGCAATGATGCTTCCTCGAGTTTTTGAACCAAATATTCGAGTGCAGCGCACAGCCACTATAGAATCTTATATCGGTGAAGCGAAAACAATTATGGTTGTAGATGATGATGCTTATCACCGTGGACTTATTAGTGAAATATTAACGCCTTTAGGATTTATTGTACTCGAACTTCCTGATGCTTCTGCCTGTTGTAATTACGAAAGTTTGGGAAATATTGATTTGTTTTTGCTAGATATTTCGATGCCAGGCATGAGTGGCTTGTCATTGCTTGAGGTGCTACGAAATAAAGGAATTAGCGTTCCAGTGATTATGCTATCAGCAGATGCCTATGAAAAAACCAGCGAATCGCTGCCAGAAGAGAATGACGTTCGCCTGTATGATGAGTATATAACGAAGCCTGTCCGAGACAGTATTTTGTTAGATAAACTTGCGAATGCACTCAGTTTAACTTGGCGCCATGAGTCGGATACAAAAAAAGAAATCAGTAATAGCGTCGCTTCTGTAGAGTCGGGTACAAATAGCAACACTTCGTTTGAGGGTGTAACCGAAGATGATTATCGTGAGTTAATTTCATTAGCAGAAATAGGATTCATTGATGGCATTAATAAAATGCTATCACGCATAGAGAAAGCGGGTGAATCCAATCACTTTATCCATCTTATACGAAGCCATTTGGTTAATTACCAATTTGAAAAGATAATCGATGTGAGTAAAAAGGGTTTATATCATGATCAATAATGAGTCGAAAGGTATTGTGTTGATTGTTGATGACTCGGCTGATGCTTTAGGTATGTTGAATGAATCTTTATCCAATGAAGGTTATACCGTGTTTGTTGCAATGGATGGTATTCAGGCGTTAGCTGTTGCAGGGCGAATGGCACCTGATATCGTATTAATGGATGCAACAATGCCTAATATGGATGGTTTCGAAGCTTGCAAAGAACTTAAAAAAAACAGTGAGCTAGATGATATTCCTGTCATCTTTATGACAGGACTAACTGAAAGTGAAAACGTTATTAAAGGCTTTGAAGCCGGTGGTGTTGACTATATTAACAAGCCTGTAAAACTCGATGAGTTGCTCGTTAGGGTTAAAGTTCATCTTAATAACTCACGCATGACTCGAAGTGCTCGAGTCGCTTTAGATGAAGTAGGGCAGTTGACATTTGCCTGTGATATTAACGGGCGAATTGTATGGTCAACGGCTCATGTAAGACAACTATTGACTTCTGATAACAGTGACGATTGGTTATCCATACAATTGCCTGATCAAATAAAAACATGGCTCGCTCACAATCCAGAAAAACACAGCGCGATACAATTAAAAGGCCTGGATAATAATGTACAGGTTAAATTTCTAGGAAGAGTATCTCCTGGTGAGTATCTACTGGGATTATTAGAAGATGATGAGACTGTTAGCCGTACAGCACTGAAAGCTCGCTTCGAATTAACGGAAAGAGAAGCTGAAGTATTATTTTGGCTATCTCGTGGCAAAACCAATATAGAAATTGGTCAAATACTCAGTATGAGCCCTCGAACGGTTAACAAACACCTTGAGCCTGTCTATCGAAAACTATCGGTTGAAAATAGAACCACCGCTGTTGCTGTTTGTTTGCAGTATATTAGCCAGCGATTATCAATTTAGATCTTTTGAGCCTTAAGCAATTTTTTATGCGCAGGTAAGCCTAGTGAAATAATAGCGGTTAGGATAATAAAACCAGCAGATACCCATAAACAAACAGCAAGACCATAAACTTGGAATAACCAGCCGGACAGTATAGTACCGACTAAACGCCCCATTGCATTAGCCATATAATAAAAGCCAACATCCAACGAAACACCATCATCTGTTGCATAGCTAACAATTAAGTAACTGTGTAATGAAGAGTTGATTGCGAAAACAGCCCCAAATATCATCAGTCCTGTTAATAATATAATCTCTGAATGCCAGTCATAAGTGAGTGATAGCGCAATGAGTATTGGCATTATACTAAGGACTAAGGCCCAAATAAGTGCGTGACGGCCATCAGGTGCATGACCGCTTTTAGTACCTGTGATTTTGGGGGCAATGGTTTGTACGAAACCATAGCCAATAACCCATGCAGCTAAAAAACCACCAACTGACCAATGATCCCAACCAAATGTACTGGCCAAATAGACGGGCAAGGCAATTACAAACCATACATCCCTAGAGCCAAATAAAAATAGGCGAGCAGCGGATAAATAATTAATGGCTTTACTTTTCGAAAATAGCTCGGTGAATTTTGGTTTATTTTTCGCTTTACCTAAATCTTTTTCTAGGCTGACTAAACTGAATATCCAAACGACCGCCAGCGCAATTGCCATGCCTAAAATAGCACCCTGAAATTCAAATAAGCTTAGCAGGGCTCCGCCTAAGAAAAAACCAATGCCCTTTAAAGCATTTTTAGAACCGGTAAGAATCGCAATCCATTTATAAAGCTGTCCTTCTTCATTCTTAGGAACTAATAATTTAACTGAGCTTTTAGCGCTCATCTTATTAAGATCTTTAGCAATACCCGATAGCGCTTGTGCTGCCATAACCCAAGGTATTAATAGCATTTCTGTAGGTACTAATAACATTGATAGAGCGGCAATTTGCATAAATAAACCAATATTCATGGTTTTATTTAAGCCGAGTCGTGCACCAAACCAGCCACCGAGTAAATTAGTAATAACACCAAATACTTCATAAAAAATAAACAGCATGGCGACTTCGATTGGGCTATAACCTAAACTATGGAAGTACAAGACCACCAACATTCTTAAGGCACCATCGGTTAAAGTAAATGCCCAATAGTTACCAGTAACGATCATGTACTGACGAACATCTGGTGATAGCTTCGCAAGCCAACTCATGCTGTAAATCCTACTTTTAATGATCTAAATCGGCTAAAGCAACCATGCGCATTAATTCAGCCGCTCTGTTTGCATAGCCCCATTCGTTATCATACCAAGCGTATATTTTTACTTGAGTACCATTAACGACCATTGTGGAAAGTGCATCAATAATAGATGAGCGAGGATCGGTTTTGTAATCTATTGAGACTAAGGGGCGCTCTTCATATCCTAAGATATTTTTCAATTCACCTTCAGAAGCCTCCTTAAATAACATATTTATTTCTTCAGCAGTCGTTGCTCGTTCAACTTCGAAAACACAATCGGTTAAGGATGCATTGGATAGAGGAACACGAACCGCATGACCGTTTAACTTACCTTTCAACTCAGGAAAAATATGAGTGATCGCTGTAGCAGAGCCGGTTGTTGTTGGAATTAAACTCGTTCCGCAAGAACGAGAACGGCGTAAGTCTTTGTGTGGTGCATCTAAAATAGTTTGAGTATTTGTGATGCTATGAATGGTAGTCATCGAGCCGTGTTTAATACCTAGCTTCTCATGAATAACTTTTACCACGGGTGCAAGGCAATTGGTTGTGCAAGAAGCAGCAGTTACGATCGAATGTTGAGCTTTGTCATAAAGGTGTTCATTCACCCCCATTACCACATTTAAAACACCCTCTTCTTTAACAGGTGCAGTCACAACTACCCGTTTTACACCTTGATCTAAATAAGCTTGTAGACGAGATGTCTTATTCATTTTACCACTGGCTTCAATAACAACATCGCAGCCTGACCAATCGGTATCTTCGATGGCCTTATTTTGAGTACAGCGAATGCGTTGACCATTAATCACCATATAAGAACCATCAGCATTATTCTCGCTGGTAGCATCGTGTTGCCAACGTCCGTGAACAGAGTCGAAGGTCAATAAATGAGCAAGGGTAGTTGCATCTCCAGCGATATCATTCACCTGAACAAATTCAACCTCGGGCCAATCAAACGCCGCACGTAGTGATAAACGACCCATGCGGCCAAATCCATTAACGCCTACTTTAATAGTCATAAAAACCTCAGTACTTTATCTATTTTGAAAGCCATTCAATAATTTGATCTGTATGTGGTATTGAGCCGGAATGAACCAGCTTCTCGTCAATTACTACCGCAGGTGTACTCATTACGTTATAAGACATAATAACTTGTACATCTGTCTCTTTTGTTACAGTTACTTCAACACCTTGATCGTGTGCAATTCTTTCGATGGAATCTGCAGTTTTAGTGCATTTTTTACAACCGCTACCTAATACTTTGATCTGTTTCATAATTCACCTATATGACATTTATAAGAAAGAAGAAAACGAGTTAAATATCCATCCTACGAGTGTAAAAGACACCAGCAGTAGTAAGAAAACAGTGGCTAATAATTTCCACTGCATTACCTGCTTAAGAAGAATAAATTCTGGAAAACTTGCAGCGACGGTACTCATACAAAATGCCAGTGTTGTACCTATAGGCAAGCCATTATTAATCAAACTTTCCATCACAGGAATAACCCCTGTGGCATTTGAATATAGCGGAATACCTAAAAGAACAGCCGCAGGGACTGACCACCACTGCCCGTCGCCTAAGTGTTGCTCAATCCAACCGTCGGGAACAAAGCCATGTAAAGCAGCGCCTGCGCCAACTCCGATAATGACCCACTTCCAAACCCTACCGAAAATTTCTAACGTTTCATCTTTAGCGAACTCATGGCGTTCAGAAAAAGACAATTTTGAATCTTCTTGAGAGCTATCTATTATGGAGTCTGCAGTGGCGTTTTTGTTTTTACCATCAGCAAGTGCTTTCGCTGCAAATGATTGGAGCCAGCGCTCTGCTTTAATAGTATCTAAAAATAGCCCACCTAAAATGCCGACGGTTATTCCGACCACGATATAAAGCAGAGTAAACTTCCAACCCAATAAACTCATCAATAATAAGATGGCAACTTCATTAATCAGTGGCGAAGTAAGAAGAAACGACATGGTAATACCGACAGGGATACCGGCAGAAGTAAAACCAAGAAAAACAGGAATACTTGAGCAAGAGCAAAAAGGAGTAATTGCCCCAAAGCCAGCCCCAAGAACGTAACCAACCCCACGGTTTTTTCCGGCCAAATAATCTCTAACGCCTTCTATATTTAAAGAGGCTCTTAAAAGAGCGATTGCGTATATCATCACGAGCAATAAAACATATATTTTACTGACATCCTCAATGAAGAAATGCACCGCATCACCCAGTTTAGAGTCTGGTGATAGATTAAAAATTGAGTAAGTTAGCCAATTGGCAAGTTGCGTGAAAATCTCGAACATTAGACTTCTCCAAACCAGTGTTGAGTTTTATTGGAAAACCAAACTAGGCTTAACATAACTGG
>Ga0115572_10004314_pt1 | contig 11103 bp, 10 predicted proteins | sample COGITO_mtgs_1206_FD_88681 | JGI IMG/M metagenome (GOLD analysis project Ga0115572, IMG submission 88681) | Pelagic marine microbial communities from North Sea - COGITO_mtgs_120607 | ecosystem: Environmental > Aquatic > Marine > Epipelagic | place: Germany:Helgoland, sampling site Kabeltonne... | reverse complement strand
TATCATATTTGTTACAATATCATTATTGTATTCCAAAAATATTGGTAGTGTATCAATATATTCATTTAAATTATAATTACATTTTGAAAAATTTTCCATATCATTTAATTTTGGATTAAATGTATCTAAGCATTTTTTTAATATTATATGATTGGGAATAAACATTATACCAGGGATACATCTATTTTTAGAATCCATTGTTAATAATAATTTACTCATATTATGAAATTTAATACTATCTATATTTTTATAAATTAATACATCATTTTCAATATGAATAATATTATCAATATTATATTGTTTCATATATTCATATATTACAGCAAATCTATAAGATGTTAATTCCCAAAATCCATTTCTAAAAGTATTTTTAATATTAGAAAGATATGTTGAATAATTTGGTATTAGATCTTCTACATTTACAATATTTACTGCTTTGTCTTTAAAATGTTCATTAAATTTTTTATCCGTAATAACTACAATATCATTATTATTGTATTTTTTTAAATTGTATATATTGTCAAATATATACGATTGTATATTATTCAACATCACAAATACTGTTTTCATTTTTAAATAGTTATATTATTTTTATATTTAAATAGTTATATTATTTTTATATTTAAATAGTTATATTATACATTAATTATTAATTAAATTATCTATGATTTTTAATCTTGTATCACGATACTCTTCACTTCTCTTTTGTAAATGTGTTTGCATTGTTACTTGATTCTCATGTCTTCTATATAATAATAATGGTTCTGGAAAATTATAGATAAATCCATATTTTTTAAGCATTCTTAATTCTAATTCAAAATCTTCACACATAACTTTATATTCTTTATTATAATTACCCACTTCTAATACTGCTGATTTGCGATAACATAATGTTGGATGATTTACAAACCAGTGACTAGGTGTTTCTTTATATTCATCCCATGTAATATTCTCTTTATTAGAATCTCCCATAATATTTCCATTATCATCAAATGTTCTAATTTGAGCACCACAAATTTTTATATCTGGGTTATTTCTCATATATGCTATTTGCTTAGAAATTCTTTCTGGAAACATAATATCGTCACTATCCATTTTGATAATATATTCATTACTACACATGTTTATTCCTTTATTTAATGTGTAACCAATACCTTTATTTCCATCATTTTCATCATATATAACTTTTGTAAATCGTGTTGTTTTCTCAAAAACTTCTAAAAGTTTTTTTAACAATAAAGTATTAATTTCATCAGAACCATCGTTTATCCATACTAATTCAATATTAAATACACCTTCTTGCTGTTTGATAGATTCCAAACATTCTTGTACGTATTTAGCTTTGGTGTTATAACTAGAAACTAAAATAGATACACTATTATCTGATGAAGGTGGTAAAAACTGTGAAGGTAATTCTAAATTATTCATTATATTGTAATTTTGTTTTGTTGAACCCCATTCTTGATAAGCATAAATTTTCCCATGTCCTTTGTATTCAGAACCAGTGCAATGTATCGGTAAAAATGTATAACTTGGGAAAATAGTCATTGATTTAAAATTACCAGTGTTATACATGCGCGTCAACAGTCCAGGACCAACTGTTTGCCAAGCCATTTGACGTGTTTTCTTTTGGCAAACATTATTTGTTTTCATCCATTCTATTGCTGTCTTAACTAATGGATGCTTCGGTGGAAATCCCATAGTTCCAGTAGCAATTAAACCTTGTCTGAGTTGTTCATGTTCCCATCCAGCAAATGATTCACATTTCATTAATATTTCATCAATAGGTTCTATACATATAGAATCTGCATCAAGAAAAACTCCACCATATTTATATAAAATTTCCCATCTTATTATGTCAGCTTTACCGTTTATTTCTTCAATTTCGTCTATTCTATTAGAACATTCAAAAATCATATTACGTTTTTTAAATTCTTCTTCATTCCATCTTATGTATTCATAATTAGGATTTTTATTTTTCCACGTATCCATAAATTTTGTAGGTGCGGGTTTGGATCCAATCCATAATTGATGAATTATTTTTGGTAATACCATTTATAGTAATTTTACTTAATATATTTAACTTATTTTTAAATTTTAATATTTAGTAAATATATTTTCGTTACATTTATATATAATGGATTCTGTTAAAAGAACACTTCGTGACGCCCAATCTTCAGCGAAATATCATTTCGATAGAACTAAAACAGCTATCGGAAATGCTAGCAGTGATGTTGTAGAGAAAAGTAAAAGTAAAACAAAGAAAGTTGTTGATGATGTAAAAAATTACTCTTCAAGAGTAGCGCGTGCGGTAACAATGCGTGGTGGGCGTAAAAATTCTAGAATGTCCAAAAAAATGTCTAAGAAGATGTCCAAGAAGATGTCAAAAAAGATGTCTAAAAAAAACCGCAAAAGTAAGAATCGCTCTTACAGAAGACGCAAGTAAATAATTATATTAATAATAAAATTTATATAATTATTTTATTTGAATTAATTTATCATACTTAATATCTATTAATGAATCATCAAATCCACCAAATTCTATATTATTATAAAAACATGGTTTTATTACATCCCAATTAAGTGATTTATTTAAATATCCTAGATTTTCTAAAACATATGCTACAAATGCACTACACCAGAATCTTTCTTGTTTATATGGAACTCTATCTACATTGAAATATGCGCATACCCAATCTACAATATTTGTATTATATGGTACATCGTGTACTTTCTTATGAATATTTACTAATTTATCAATATCTAAATCTTTTGTATTAATTTTTCTAATATAAACATGTCCTTCAAAATCATTAATATATTCATGTAACGCATTTAATTGAACACCCATTGTCTCTTTATTATTTTCTTCTACATTACCACCTTTATATATTCCTGAATTCCATAAATATAATCCTTTCAAGTCTTTATGTATCCAATGCGGGTTATTTAATACAAATCCTACATGTGTGAACTCTGAATTAGTAAAATATTTTATGAAATTATCAAATAATCGATTCAATCCAAATTTTTTTGGACAACCAACAAATAATATTATATCTAAATTATCAAATTTAACATCATTATATGTCATTTAATATACAATATTATTTTTTCTTTTGCATTAATCTTATTAAAATATACATCATTAATATTGACAATAGTACTATATATAATTTTTCTAAATTCCCATCTGGTAATTTACTATAATTTAAAGTTGTATTAGCTTTCATATTATCAAATGTTTCTCTACAAGGCACTTTTGAAATAGGATTACCTCTTTTTTTTGGAAACCAACATGGGTTCATATTTTTAATATCTAAAGTTATTACATTTTGTGTTTCCATTGATTTATCATTATCAACGGTTATGGTTTCCATTGTTAATGGTTGACATTCAGGTTCAGAACCAATCATAAATGATTGTAACATAGCTAATGGATTCATATTATTAATGTTTCCCATTGTACCCGGAATTAAACCCTTGAATTCGCTCATATTAACACCTGACATAGAACTTACAAATGGAATACTACCATCTGGAACATTATTTATATAAACATATCTATCTACCATTTTTCCACTATCTTTATCTTTGCACTTAGCTCCTGTTTTCATAAAAAATTTGTTTCCTAAAGCACCACCGGTCTTTGACGCTTTACTGTCTCCAGATACTAGTAAATTTACATATGATATTAACCCACTTAAATTATTTTCAATTGTTTTAAAACTACCAGTACTTGCCATTTTCATTTCAGATGGCGTTTTAACTTGTGAATAATATTTATAATCTGGACCTAATAATTCTTCTTCTAATTTACCTAAGTCATTTAAAGCACTTTCAAATATATTTGACATTATTTATATAAATATAATTATAAAATATATTAATTGAATATTACCACAGTTAGAATATCAATATATTTTACATAGTTGTATCATTTTCTAATTCAGACATTCCTTCGTCGTCAGGCATAGAATCATCAAATTTATTTTTCATTTGATCTCCAATATCTTCAATTCCTTTAGTATTTGAATTTACATTTTTAGTTAAATCATTTAAAATATTATCATTCTTATTTACGGTTTTAATTAATTTGTTTAATTGTCTACTTATTACATTGATATTTCCAGCATTAGTCTTGGCTAAAATTAATGGGTCATTTACATTAATACTATTATAATTTTCTATATTATCTTTGTTATTTTCATCTTCTTCGTCTTCTTTATCTTCATTATCATCATTCATATTCTCTAAATTTTCAATTACTTTTTTATTACATAATAACATATATAAATTATATATTATCAAAAAAATAAAAAGTATTGCAAGCAAATATAATGCTGTCATTATTATATATATAGTTAGGGTTTTATTTTCTTCAAATACTATATAATGTTAAACTTTAATAGACAAAAATATATTTCATGGAAAGGCATATCTACTAATTCTATAGTTCCATCTAACAGCAGACCTAGTATAAACGGATCAACCGATGATGCTAGTGATTATGTTTCTCGTTTTGGTGGAGCTAGACCTATTAAACATTGGCGTAAACAATTATTTCCAAAAGAAAATAGTGGTGGTGGAAGTGCTGGAGTAAGACAAGTTTTAGATACGCCAGGTGGTTCTATATATTTAGGCGTGAAAAGTTCTGATTGTGTAGAATGTGATAATTCCCAAAATGTAGATTACATTAAAGAAAATATACCTACTACTAAAAATAATAATTATAATAATTTAAATGGTGATCCTTGTTGCAACCCAGAAGCTAATATTATCAAACCAGCTACTACTGTTTTAAATAAAAAATATTATTCTGATAGAAGAGCTTATTTAGAAAGTAGAGGAAAAACTTATAATCAAAAATTATCTACTTCTAAAGTTTCTGGAAACACTTATCTTGCCCCTGATGGAAGCGTATTATATCCCAATAATTCTAATACAGGTCCACAAGTATTCAATATATTAGATTGTGGTGACTGTGAAAATGGAACTAAACCTAAAACTATTTATAAACCAAATAATAGAAGTTTTGCACAAGAAGGAGCAGTATCAAGTAGTACTAGATTAGCCAAACTCAAATATGATACTGTGCAGAAAAATGGTGCATCATTTTCTACTGCTTGGGGACGGGAGGGTGCAAATGCTGGAAAATATTTACCCAATAGTAATGCTCCTTACTTTCTTAAAAGTAAAAATAGTCCTTGCATACCTAATTTGAGAAATAGAAAAAATGGCAATAAAACATTTTGTTACTATTCTGCGTAAATATTTAAAATATAAAAGTATATAAATTAAATATTATATACTTTTATAATGGCTAGACCTAGTAAAATAAAAAAATTAGTTAGAACAAAACAACAACGTATAGACGAAGTACGTCCTGTTATTGAAAAAATAACACAAATGAATATAACTGTATCAAATAAACCTATTCAATTGTTATTTCAAGTAATTAAAGATTATATAGATAATGGTGAACGTTTTGTCATAAATATACCATTTCCCGATTATAACAAAAGAATATTGGGTGTTTTAGCTACAGATGTTATGGAAGAAGTTTGGGTTAAACTAGAAAATGAAACATTCTAGTATAATTCTTTATTTAATAAAAATATATTTGTTTGTTGATTACATTTATTGTAAGGTATTCTATATTTTTGACACCAATAATTACATTTTACAATATTATGTTTTCTAACTAATTCTAATTTATCCATTTTGTTATTCTTAATAAAATTTAAAGTTAATGATAAATTTTCTATTTGTTGTTGACCCAATATAGCATTATATTCCTCTAATTTATTAATATAAATATAAGGTATCTTTACATTTAAAAATCGTTTAACATATTTCATACCTTCTTCTTCCGTTTTATTAATATTATCAAAAAATGGTAATACTTGTTTTACAAAATTAGTTGTGTCATTCAATGTGAAATTTTTACAAATAATATATCTTTCTGAATTAGCATATCTACTTGTGTTGGGTTTAAATATATAAACTTTTGTATAAAAATTTGACAATATATATAGTAAATCAATTGTTCCTTGAGTAAATATATCATATACCTTCAAAATAAAACTACCACCTTTTTTTTGCATCGCAATTGCGTAACAAATTTCACTAAAAATTAAATTATGAGACATAACTTCTTGTTTGTTAAAATCTACAGAAAAATCGAATCCTCCATCAGCAGTAATAATATTTATTGAACCTTTATATTTTTTATGACAATATAAAAAATTTTCTTTATTAAATAAATTACCTGTTCCATCTGAACCATTTTCAATTGTAATATTATCATGGTTTTCTAGTAAATACTTGCTTTTTCTCCATCCAGGTATATTCTTATTTACATCATTATCAATTAATGTCATACCATAATAATTATCTGCTTCATTATCGCGCAAATAAATTAGTGCTTCTATAAAACCACCTGGACCTTCAGCCAAATGAAAACTATTAATATTCCCATAAATTCCATCTGTTATTTGTAAGATATTGCATATTTCTATCATTTTATAAAATGATCTACTTATAGGCTTTAATTTACTAATAGCTTGTGTTGTTCCGGGTAAATTAGTGTGTACATGTTCATATGGATTTGTATATTTTTTATATATATCCCATTGTTGAGGACATTTTCCAATTTGATGTTTAATATTATTTAAATAATATTTCAACGATTTACTTATTGTTGCATTAAAATCTTCTTCATCACTATATGTACATTCAATATTTTCTATATCTATATTTTGTTTAATATATGGTAATAAAAAATAACTCATTTATTTATGTAGTATATTGTATAATTATTAATATATTATACAATATATTTATATGCTTTTATTCATAAAATTAAGAAATAAGTTTTAATTTCTTTTTTAGTTTTTTACCTGGTTTAGATTTTTCCAAATTTTTTACTACGTCTTGTGATTCTTTATTCAGCTTATTCAATATATTTTCTTCATTTTTTGTCTTTCCCATAAATGTTAATGCTAATTGTTCTGTATTAACATCTCTGATTTTTTTGAAAACAAAATATTTATTTAAGAATGATATTTTCTTCTCTCCAAAACTCATGTTCAATGACTGTCCATATTCATTCGCTATATTAGGATCTTTTGTTACTTCATTATTAAGCATATTATAAAGTTCGTTGAACATACCAATACTATTTGGTAGTCCCAATTCATTAGCTTCATTTTTTGAAATTAATACAAATCCATAATCTTCCAATACTTTTGTAAAATAATTATAATTGACTAGATATTCTCTAAAAGTTTTGTTAATAGATTCTTGATATACATCAATAGCATATCCAACGCTGCTACTATTACTTGGAAACTCATTTCTATCATATTTTTTAGTGATTTCCCATATTTTATTTTCATTTTCAATTATAGCTATTTTCTCTCCTTCTTTTGTATTTTTCAGTTCATTATAAACTGTTTCACCATCATAACTTGTACCAATAAAATATCCTCCAACTTTTGTACATTCACTAATATTTCTTAAGAAATTATGTAATGTTTGCTTATTTTCAAACATATAATGAACAGCAAATTGTATAGAACTAACATTAAATCCTTCTTTTGATTTACCATAATGTTTATATACTCCCTTTCCAAGTTTATTTACATCTTTTTCACCTTCTCCAAATACAGCTTTGATTATTTGTTTACCTTTTTCATTATAAGCAGCTTCTGTATTTTTGATATTGATACTGGAATTTCCATGAACAAACAATGTGTCTGGCATAATCTTGAATTTTTTTCTATAATTCAAATAACGAGCACAAGCACCATCTAATCGATTTTCAATATTATCTTTGGACAAATCCATTCCAAAAACAAATGACAATTTTGAATATATCCATTTGGGCAAATCTCCAGCTTTTCCTACTGCATAATCAATAAGACTATCTCCGCTTTTAGATACTGAATCAATTAGAGCTTTTTTAACATACAAATTGTGAAAATCCCTCAAACCGCGAGTATTTGTTGAACCACTTACTTTATTATAATATACATCATCGTCTCCTAACTCATTAGGAATATTTTCACCCGTCATCAACATGTCTTCACTAATAGGATTATGAATAGAGTGCCAGTTACTATCTGCCACGTGGTATGCATTTCCATAATTCTTAATTCCTGAACGCAATTCAGCTGTTTTATCATATCTAACTCTCAATGGTTGCCATCTCCATTGTTTTTCCTTAGATAAATCATAACTGAATTCAACAATCATATTATCTTCAATTACTTCATTTTCCTTAGTAAATAATTTTTTATTCCCAGTAATATCTTCTTTTAATAAAATATTACATATTCCTGCCTCTGAATCATATGGATTTGTGGGAAAGAACTGAACTGGTTTATAAGTATTATTATCATCAATATTATCTGGATCTGGTATTTTATCTTGAATTATATTTTCGCAAGGATTCATATAACCATGTTTCTTTTCATCAAATCCTACTCTTAAAATAGCCGTTTTATATTGTGTCAATTGATCAATTGTACTTGTATTAATTCCTGATTGAAATATATTTCCAATATATTCTGAACCATCAGCATTCTTCTTTGTACTCATTAAGAAATCAATAGTATTAAACTCTGGTGGTTTCCATTTGAAAGAACGTTCCCATGTAACTTTGTATGGTTTACTCTTTTCACCGATTATATTTGTTCCAACACCAGTATCACTTGGTGTAAAAATCATTCCATCTGTTTCATATTCAAATAAATCATCTCTCATTTTTGTCAAAATAAATTTACATCCTTCAAAAATACTCTGATTTTCTGTTTGAGCATAAAATTTCTTGTGTTCGATTCTAATAGGTGACAAACTTTTTGGGTTAATAGATTTAACATCCAAGTTTTTCATGAAATTCATCAAAAGTGGTAATCTATATTTTGTCAAAACTTCATCTTTATTAATTGGTGTAAATCCTAATGATCTTACATCTTTACCATTAATATAATAAATATCGAATGCAGCATACAAGTTAATAAATTGTTTTTTCTTGTTATGAATAATATGCTCACCATCTAGTAAAGAATTATATAAATCCTTATTATTTGTTCTTGCACCTGTAAATTGAATAGTTACTGCAGTTGTAATCAAATAAATCTTTCCATCATCTGATACATACATTAACTTTCTAATTCCATCCGCTTTTTCTGTTACTGTATAATTATTTCTAATGTTTGGAATATTAGAATCAATATTTACCGGAGAAATATTAACAGGCAATAGTGTATATGAAGATGGTCCAATAAAATCACTAGGATAAACTCTTTGATTTTCATAAATTTTTTCTTTGAAAAGTTTCAAATATTTTTTTGTAATATCTTTCTGTTCACTATATGAAATAGGGTATTTTGTTTCTTGTAGACCTGACAATACTTGTTTGATAAATTGTCTTAGTGTATTATGTAGCTTATTTACATCCGTAAAATCATCTGTTATTTTATTATTATCAATCTCAATTTCTATTTCATATCTCTCATTATTATTAAATACATTTGATTCTTTAATAGAATACTCTGGAATTAATGTTTTTCCTGAACGTTTTGATTCTTTTACTACACTAATATCTAGTCTAAACGGCATATCATCACGTATAAATGTGTGACGACTAATATAACGATATACTTTCTTTGTATTTTCCCATTTGCTAATAGTCGATTCAACATCTTTATTGTTTGTACCTTGAAGTTGTTCGCTTTGAAATGTTATTCTAAAATTGAAATCATTAAAATTGATTGGAAAATAAGGTTCTTTATTAGTTTTTGAAGCGAAATAATTCTTGTTAACAAATTCAACATCCACATCATTTATCCTTTCTGTTTTGCAATACTTCTGGATATTTTTGATATCCGTTATTTCTGTTCTAATATTTGATAATTTTGTTTCACCAAATTTGTTTACATATTGATTTTGAATTCTTAAAATATTTTTCACATTTCCTTCCAATTTAAATCCCTGTGCCAAAAATTTTTTTATAACATTATTTTGATTAATTTGTGTAATTGGTTTCACTCCTAGTGTTCCAAATTTAATTTCAAACTCAGGAGTTATATTGGATGGCATTTTATTAACATTTTCTAAATATACTTTCAATAAATTTATAAATTTTTTTTGAAGATTTTCATCTGATTTAGACATTTTAATATATATATATTTGTGTATTATTTTTTATATTATATTCAATTTTTTATAATTTTGTCAATATATCCTCGTATAATTCTTTCTTTATTTTTGTTTTTCCATTATTCGCAATTGTAATATTTAATCTTTTACATATATCTTTCAATTCTTCTATTTTATAATTCGCAATTGATTTCAATGGTTTTTTTAAATCTTCTACTTTCCAATAGTTATTCAAATAATAATCTCTTTTTTTGTATACTTCATTGATTAATAATTTATACATATTATTTTCATTAACTATAATTTCGTATATATCATTATCATAATCACCTACAATATCATAGTACTTACTGTCCCATACATACATAATATTTTTTTTATATACAATACATAATCCTTTAATTGTATTAATAGTAATTATATTACTCATTAATTCTGTCTCTAGAGTTGTTCTAGTAATTTTATTTTTTTTTAAATCATTTTTCTTTTCACGAACTTTTTTTATGAAATCAATTTTTGTATCACTTTCTACTTTGAAAACATTTTTATATTTTAAATTATCATAACTGTCTTTACCAAAAAGAATATAATAAAAACACCAAAATAGTTTATCTTTTCGTTCGGGGTGAAAAAAATCAATATTATTATTTGTATTGTTTTTTTTTAAATTTTTAATATTTGAATTATTATTATTATTATTATTATTTATCTTATCATTATGTATTACATTTAATAATATTTTATTAATATTAATATTATTAAACATATATTTTTCCATGTTATCAATTAACGCTGTCATAGTTATAATTATGTTAGACACATTTCTTTATTATCTTTATTATCTTTAAAAAATTTATTTTCAATATTCATCTTTTCTTTTTCTACTTTTGTTAATTGTTGTTGTTGAGCTTCTACGTAATTTATATATTTTTGGAT
>Ga0115572_10004310_pt1 | contig 11112 bp, 1 predicted proteins | sample COGITO_mtgs_1206_FD_88681 | JGI IMG/M metagenome (GOLD analysis project Ga0115572, IMG submission 88681) | Pelagic marine microbial communities from North Sea - COGITO_mtgs_120607 | ecosystem: Environmental > Aquatic > Marine > Epipelagic | place: Germany:Helgoland, sampling site Kabeltonne... | reverse complement strand
TGCGTTTTGAAGAGAGATCAGATAGCGTCGATAGGGTTAAGGCAGAAAGTTATGCCTTAGTCCCAGAACTATTCGATGCGCAAACAAATCCGGTCGTGGGTGACGGCTTCGATCGTGAAAACCTCAGCCAAAGTGACTTCGGTGCTATCCGTTTTGCGGTGCAAACACCTAGCATGGCGACCAAATATTTCTTTGGCTTTGATCAAAAGCACGACGACATCAATGACGATTGGGATTTTGACCAACTGCGAATTTCCGATAATTCATGGAATTTTGATGTAAAACCGGTTTGGTTTGTTCGGAATTCTGATGGTCAATTGGTAATGCATAGCCAAGTCGCGGCGAAAGTTTTTGACGGCTCTGAAACACTTAGCGCGGGCCAGAAATTTATTGAGGGATTGTTGGTTCAAGATAATCGCCCTGACGGTCAGTCGAAATATGGTGACATCTATGTTTCTGATCTTGAAACTCTGAGTTTCAGTGACAATGGGTTTTCATTGGGTAGAAATTATCAAATTGAAACTGGCACCTATGATATCTGGTTAGGCAATGATGTAAGAATAGATAAGTTTTTATGGAACGAGTACAAAATAGACGCTCAATTTGGCGGCCTTGACTACACGTTTGATGGGTTTGGCGAGGCACCCCAATCCTCAACAGACAAAATAAAATCTATTAGGGTTTCGTCTGATGGAGTGTTCGATGACTCCATAATTATTGATACGTCCAAATATAAAGCGGATTTAGATCTTAATGGCGGTAACGACTTCGTCTATCTAGGATCTGGGTTGGATGGCTCAGGGGCGGCAGACTACTCAGGCGTATCTCAGCTTCAACTTGACGACTATTCGGTTCGTTTCGATATTTCTCGCGTTTGGGTCAAGCTGGATGATATTACGAAAAAACCACTTCTGACAAACCCCTCTGACACAACAAGTTGGGCACTTTATGATGCAGAATCTCAAGGTTTGACCGAAGCAGTGCTTGTCGAAGATACAGTAGAAAATGGTTACGGCCGCAAGTTGATAGTTGGTGTTGGTGAAATTAGCTTCAAGAATGACCGATTAAATACACGGTCTGATGTCCGTGCAGAAGATTGGAATGGTGATGGACAGATTAACCAGTATCGTTATGAAGGTACTGACTTTGATGATGTAATTACCGTGCATCCCGACAATGTAGATGGCTCTATCGAAGACGATATGAGGGGTGGTAAGGGCAATGATACTTTAATTGGTGGCAAGGGTGGTGATAGGCTCTTAGGGGGCCAAGGCGATGACATTATTTTTGGAGGAGATAATGGACCTTCAGGAAATTGGCATGATCAGGACCGGCTATCTTATTGGAACAAGAACCTTCAAGACCTAGAAATCTCCAAAGCCTATGTTGCAGTTAATTACGATACTCATATAGTTCTGCGAAACTCAAAAAATGAGGTGATCAAGAACGTAGACGCTGATAATTTGCCAGCGGGATACACCGCTGTTCTTGGGACGTTTGTAAAAGACCTAGTTGGAAGCGAAGGTGAAGATCTTCTTATTGACGTCGAAATTCTGGAGACGAAAAATCGCGGCTTGGAGTTGAACGCCTATTCAAGATCTGAGGACTGGAATAAAGATGGCGTTGTCGATTGGGCAAATGTCGAGGGCACAAGTTTTAATGATTTAGTAAATGCATCAACTTTTGGCGCTGATTTTATGAACTTGGATAACGACTTCAACGTTCGAGGTGGTGATGACGTTGTTTTTGGTTACGCAGGGGGGGACAATGCGCGACTTGGAGCCGGCAATGACGTTTTCATAGGTGGGGAAAATGGCACATCTGATGAGTGGGGTTGGCAGCGAAAAGACGAAGCTAGGTTCGACAATAGCTATATCCGATATACTATTGATAGCGAGGTCTGGACTGGTAGCACTGGGACTAAAGAGATCCGCGATGCGGAAGGTAATCTAGCGTTCGCAGTAACCTCAAGCGGTGATATATATCGTTTTGATGACGCCTCTGGCGGTGCAGATACCTCCACACATGTTGCCAATCTGTCCATTGGGGAGCGTCTTACTGTTGTGACTGATAAAGTTCCTCTTATCGAGGGGATTACCAGCGATGGAGTAAACTTATTAGTTGGAGTTGAGTATCTATCTTTCTCTGATAAGTGGATGACACTCGATGTAGAATATAACTACGACCGCGACGAACTCGGCATTATCCAAGGAAGTTGGGTTAATGCGACTGATTTTGGTGAGATGCTTGTCGGCACGAGTGGTCGGGATCATTTCAATGATGGTGGCGGTGATGACATCATAATCGGTGGGGCCGGTGGAGATCATTTCAACGTAGACGGTGGCGACGATATCGTTTTTGGTGACAATCAGGAAGGTGCACTAGACGATGGTGAGAGTGACACAGCCCGTTTCGCAGGCGATTACGAACAATTCAAGCTTAGTGTAAACTACGAGGCAGATACAGGGCGGCGCTTTCTAGAGGTTGTCGATTTATTGCCAGGTGATTTTGGGCTGGGTTCAAATAAGCTATACGATATTGAGAACATATCTTTTTCCAATAAGTGGATGGATGTCGGGGTGCGCGTCGATAGTTTCGTAAACTGGGACGGTTCTAAAGGCACTAATATTAGGGGCTCTGAATTTGACGATATCATCGATGGGACGGTCTATGGTGATGATATTAATGGTGGTTTTGGAAACGATGTACTCAGAGGTGGGGATGGTGCTGATCAATTTGACGGAGAAGGTGGTGATGATACCATTTATGGGGGGGCTGAAGGGTTAAATCCATGGGGTCATAAAGACGTTGATGTGGCTCGATACTCAGGTGTTAAAACTGATTACACTCTACAACATTTTGAAAGCTCGGGTTTGGAAGCACAAAGCTACCAAGTTGATGGATATATGACTTTGGCCAGAACGATTGGTAGCGTCACTGAAACGGATACTTTGTGGGGGATTGAGCGCCTTCAATTTAATGGCTCAGAGATGAATTTTGTATCCGTAAACGGGTTTGAGGATGGGAAGCATGTTTGGAAAGGTACTGATGGAGCTGACGTTGAGCCTAATTTCAGTGATCGGGACGAGCGCTTTTATGGGTATGAAGGCAATGATAAATTAGAGGGTGGTCGTGGAAGTGACGATTTTGTTGGTGGTTTAGGAGATGATATCCTCTACGGAAACAATACAGCCCGGGAAGTCGATATCGATGATATTGGTATAAAATTCGTTGATACTGCATATTTTGCAAGTGACTTCGCTGATGCCGTAATCTCTAAAGTTTCGTCAGGCAAATATACTGTCAAAACGAGCGAGGGCACCGATACGCTTCATGACATTGAAATACTTTCATTTGAAGATCGTATTGAACGCCTAGCGATTGATAAACTTGGCAGAGATCTCGATCGAGACGGTGAAGTAGATTTTGAAATTATTTATGGTACTTGGTCTGACGATAATCTCAACACCCAGCTAGATGGCTCTAATTCAGCAGTTGTCTATGCGGGTGCTGGCGCAGATATCTTGGAATTTAAATCCAACCAATCTTTGAAGGTAATAGATAATCTTGGAGTAAATCAGTTTACAGCCCAGAAAAATCAGGCAGGTAATGAGAGTGCAAACGATATGCTTGTTATTTACGGTCTAAGTGCTGATTGGGTCTACACCAACGATGTTACTTATGATTCCAAGGATTTCGAATATAGCGTAAAAAAAGATGAGCAAAATGTTTCATATATAAATGGATTTGAGAAAATCGTCTTTGACGATAAAACTATAAATCTAAAGAAAACTGTCGAGATCGTCGATCTCAATGATGATGGTGAAAATGATCTAACAGTCATTTCCGGTGCAGATGTGGCCGAAATAGGTAATGAACTTAACTATCAAAATAGCGTTACGGCAGTGGATATTAATGGGAATGATGGGGATGATGAAATTTGGGGCTCAGCCTACGATGATAGGCTGAGTGGTGGCGCTGGCAGTGATGAAATTCATGGTGGTGACGGTCATGACACACTTGTCTTGAACGCTTTAAAAAGTGATGCAACGGTTATCGAACTCAGCGATCATTTTACAGTTTCCATTGGCAGTGAAATTGATAAAGTTTTCGACGTTGAAGCCATTCAATTCAGTGATGCCAAGGAAAGATTAACGGTAGTTTCTGAGGAGATCAAAGAATACGTCTATGGACAGGGTTTCGTGACTACTGAAAAAATTGTTGGTACAAATTTTGACAATAGTTTTACTGCTGGCGATCAAAATAAGACGATCAGTACAGGGCTTGGTAATGATAAAATTACGTTTGATGCAAAAAAATCCTTTGAACTTTTATTGACTGACTTTGACTCAACCAAAGATACGTTTGAATTTGAAGCTGACAATAATTTAACAATAACCTCATTCGAAGTTTTAGCCTCTGGATCAAGCTCGTTGGGGTTTAGCTCTGGAGCGACAATTTTAAGTAATATTTCAACTGGCGCGATAGAGGCGTCTGTCAGCGGAGCCTCGTCGTCTGATTTCTTCATTTTTGATGAGAGTCAATTTTCTGGGTCTGAAAAACTAGAAAAAAGTGAGGCGCTGGCATCTACCATATTTATCAGTTCAAATAATGAAGACAAAACGTCTTGGATTAGTGAAAATACTACAATAACTGCCGATAAAACGCTTCTAAATATTGGATCTGGAGAGCTAGAAATTACCGATCTGACCGAAGCTCAGCTATCTACTATTTTGGAGTTAATATAATAAATGGTTAATATATTACTCCCAAACACCTATTCTAAGGCGTCATTGGTGACCGCTGAAGAAGTATTAGTTTTTGATTTGGAAAAATCAGATCTAGATACGCTCGCTACGGGTTCAAATGGTGCAAATGTTTCAATAAATTTCAAGTTATTGGAGGAATTTCATCCGAGCGCGGCGTTTAAGCTTGAGTTACGCAAAGTAGACGAAAATGGGGAGTTAGTCTCAGAAGTTTCGTCAGGCCAAGATCCTCAATTTTTTCAACATGGAGAGTTGGCCGTAAATGTTAATATTTTTGACAACGCTAAGTATGTTCTTGTTGTCAAATCCTCAGATGAGGCGTCCTTCTCGGCTTCGCAGTTTGAAACCTACTTTGATGAAGTCCCAACCTTTGGCGGTGATGTGGCTGATCCATCTGTTTCGTCAGAATCTGTTTATGCACAAGAGGATGCGTATGTTGGCGAAAATTTATCTAATAAGGTTAAGTTTTCGTCACTATCGGATAAAGCCGCCTACTCACTAGATCTCGCTGCTGCTGAGGCGCCAAGAGATATTGATATCTCGTACTCTGGTCCAGTAACAAAATTAGAGATTTTTAAAGTACTCGACAGCCAAACTACCAATTCCAAAAACATTACTAACTCTCTTGGAAGTGTGTCAGCCATTCAAGATATCGGCATAAAATACACTGTTTCGCTATCAGCATCCAATGAAATCTCAATCTTACGAGAAGATGGAACAGCTTTCACTGCAACGCTAGCCTTGGGTGAAAATACAGGGGTAGATGCCGTTCCAGACTCCGTTAATGGTACCGTAGCATCCGGCTCATCAGCGTCATCTGCTAAATTCCTTGCTGTTTCTGGAACGACGGCAGTCGGAGACAAAATTATTTTGTCTATCGAGGCAGATAACGAGCCGACTGTTGTTCGGACGTTCACTGCTTCGTCCGAGTTGACTGTGGATAAATGGGCAAAGGCTTTAGCTGAATTATTCGCTCAAGATACGATTTCTTTTAGCGTTAATGAAAATGCTGAGACGGTAAAAATTGTTTTTTCAGAACCAGAAAAAATAGGTTCATATGATTTTGCAATCTCCGCGCAGGATACTCTAAATCAAACTTCCATAGAAAAAGCAGCGAGCGAATTAACTCTCCTAGAAGCCCAAACCACGTCTCCAATTTTGAGAATTGGAGATATTGCCTCTGGCGACTTTAAAGTTAATGAAAAAGTGGGGTCAGTCACGACTACGAAAACAAGTTTCTCAGAGAACGTAACTTATAATCTTTCAGATTTTATTAAAATCGACGGCGACTATGATGCTGTTTATCTGTCGTTGGAAAAAACAGACGTTGGAATTAATATTCCAAGCCTCACGCTAAAACTTTTATCGGGTAGTGATGTTGTTGTATCTTCTGATGCATCAGTGCCTACTATTTTGTCTAAAGCGGATTTTCTTGGAGCTTCGCTCACTGCTGGAAGCAAAAATGTCGAAGATTTTGAACTGTTAATGTTTGCGCGAAAGTTAACTGGTCAAAATAAAGCCTCTGACTACGCGGTCGACAACCAAATATCAGATTGGTTTAAAACTAATCCAGACCAATCTGATAGTTCAGCGATCTTAGCCACGGAAATCTCGTTTATTGACACAAGTTTGACAGCAGAGATTTTAGACGAAAATAGCGCCAGTCTGGCTGGAGGTGGGAGCTTACTCGAAGGAAAAACTGGGAAAATAAAGCTAGACCTTTCTAATTTTGTAAAAGCCGAGAACGGTAGCTCAGATCTTAAAATTAAGTTGTCAGTCCTGACAGAAGATATTAGTTTTGTAGATCCAGCCGTAAGTCTGTCCAAATCAAAAACAGTAACGCTAGATGCTGCTTCAAAAGTTATTGATTTCTGGGTTGTGAAGGACTCCGACTTAAAAGCACTCGAAGATGTCGAAATATTAATGGAATTAGATGGTGCTTCTAATGCTTATGGACAAAAATTAGACTCATTAGTTATCAAGCCGGCTTCATTTAACGTATCAGAGCTCATTCCAAGTCTAACAACTAGTTTATCGGAAGCGAATGCGCTTCAACCTGGTGGAGTGTCACCTTTCAAATATAAGGTTGCCTTGGATAATTATTCATCGTTGGATCCTGACGACAGCCTTGAAATATTACTTAAACCAATTGCATCTACTAACTCCTCAAGTTTTCAGATCGAAGACTATGAATTAAAATACGATACTGTATCTGAAAATCTCACTTTAACCTCAAAATCAGATCTGACGGTTGGCTTCAGTGCAACCTTCAGTTTGAATGGAGGAAGCTTTCAAGGTGTTGCGAGCACGGGCATCATCGCTGGCTCTGACATAGCTGGAAAAGCCGTAAACTTGCTACTGACCGCCAGTGGAGCGGCAACATCTGTCTATGCGTTCACCGCGCCAACCGCATTGGACAGTTCTAGCGATTGGACATCCGCTCTATCTGATGCGTTCTCAGGCTTTAAATTTGAACCAATTACAAATGAAAATTACAGTGAGATTGAAATTTCAATTTTGTCCAATGCTGGGACAGATGCATCAAAATTAACCAGCATTCTTGACCATCAACTTACCTACAATGGCAAGACATTTGACAGCAGTGAACTTTCAATTCCTAACGTTCAGGTTATCACAAACTTGGCAATTAACGAAATGTGGGAGTCAACTGGAACAGATACGGCTGATATTTTTTCTCTTAATGTGAATTCGGCAGATATTGCTGCCGGCAGTGGAAATGACCAGTTAAAAGTTGACAGTTTGCCAACTTTAAAACCGTCTAAGTTCAATGGAGAGAGTGGTTCAGATAATATCACATTTTCGCAAACAATATCTAACTATGAAATCGGTACTGGAGAGGCTGGCGGAATAAAAATAACCGATAAAAACTCTTCTGGCGTTCTTACCGCCTTGGCGGTGGAAAGCCTTAGCTTTAACGGTGTCAGCTACTACTTGTCGGCAGTTGACGGAACGGCATCGTCTTATTCTGGAATCTCAGGAAACAATATATTTATAGTTTCATCTGGGTCGTCTGTGATCGTTGGTAACTCAAGCACAAGTTTTAAAGATATAGTTGTGGCTTCAACGAGCCTTGATCTGAACAAATATTCATTTGTAGATGAGGTATATCTGTCGGGTACAGCTGACCTTTCTGTAAAACTTGATGGTGTGGCAGAAGCTACGGGCAACAGTGGAGATAACTATTTTACGGGAAGTAGCAACGACGACTTTGTTTATGAGAGTGAGGGGGCAGATTATTTCATAGACTCTAGCCAATCAGACGCTGATACTTTTATTTTATCAGATAAGCAGTCTGATTATGTATTCTATACAGCAAATGACAAGAAATTCATTGTTGGTACCTCTAATACTACAGTGCTCGATGGCGTTGAAAAAATTGCCTTCTCCATGCAAGTAAATAGCGCTATTTCCATAGATGACGTGGCTGATAGCGCCTTTGTTTCTGATGAAGCTATTTCTGGGATCACTGTCGCTGTTGAGGGTGATTATACCGAGGGACAGGCGGTTACGGCGAAATTTTTGAAGGGCGTATCTACACAAGTTCTCGAGGGGTCAGAAAGTTTCAAATGGTATTCAGAGGGCTCGGATCTATCAATAGGCGACGGGGCTTCTTTCACTTTTACTGATGCACACATTAACAAGAATATATTTGTGCGGGCCACATATCTCGATAACACAGGCATCGTTCGCTCTGTAGCTTCAACTGCGAAAACGGCATCCTTTCTAAATGATCCTTCAGATGCGGTAATTGCCCTATCTGGGAGTACGTCTGTTGGTTCCAAAATTTCTGCGACTGTTCTAAAATTTTCTGACCTCGACTTCGACAGTTCTACGTTGCCTTCGATTAGTTCGTATCAGTGGTTGGCCGATGGTACTGAAATCGTCGGTGAAACTGCTCAAACATTGAGTATTACGCAAGTGTTGTCCAATGCGAAGTTGTCAGTGAAATTAGGTTTTATTAACAAATATGGTGTAGAAGAGTTTATTGAAAGCAACGATAGCTCTTTGCTCTTCTCAGGTAGAGATATCGCACCGATTGCGATCAGTTCAAACGATCTTTTTAGTATTCAAAGTGCGAAGTCATCAATAGACGCCACGAGTGGGACTGTAAAATCTGAATTTGAGAACTTTTTTGATGGAGAGGAAACCGCTCTCTTCTCTGATAAAATTATTGAACTAGGTTCTTCATCTGGAAAATTTGATGCGTTAACTTTAAAGGCTTCAACGACACAAAGTGTAATCTCGACGTCATCTGGTACGCAAAAATTTTCGCTTGCTGGCAATGAGTTAGTATCACAAGAAAAAGCACTTTTTATTGATATGTCGACAGCAGCAAAAGGCGCTACTGTGAATGTATCCTCGTTAACTAGTCTCGCGATCAAAGGGCCGGTTAACCTGACATCCGACGATCGTAGTCAGAATGTCTTTGCAGGAAATAGTGATCAAAATATAACTACGGGCGCTGGTAATGATTTTATAGCATCCGGTGCGGGTGACGATACGATATCTTCGGGTCGCGGCATTGATAGAATATCTGCAGGTGCGGGTGATGATACTGTTCACGTCGATTACGTATACGATGATAGCTACATTTCGTATGACGCATCTAACAAGCAGTTTATTTTTGATAATGGCACAGATGCGTTAACTGTTAATGATGCGGAGAAATTTATTTTTACGGGAAGCGTGGAAAAAAATCTGACTGACTTAGCAGTTATCGGAACAAAAAACTTTGATCCTATGGGAAGCATCGAAGTGGCTGGTATACTTAATGTCGGCCAAACTCTAACATTAAAAAGCTCAGTTACAGACTCAAATGGTATTGATGATGATACAATTGTTTATCAGTGGTACCGTGGGGATGACAGCATCTCAGATGCTACAGGTGCCTCATACACTCTGACGGATACTGATTTTGGCAAAGAGATTTCCGTAAAACAATCTTATCAAGATAGCCTTTTAAAAAATTCCGAATTTAAAAGTATAAAATCCCAAGCTGTTGGAGCCTCGTATCTTGAAAAAATTGGGACTTCAGTGGATGATACATTTTCTTCTACTGATAAAAGTGAACTCTTTTCGGGTCTGTCTGGTAAGGATATCTTTAATTTCGTCAAAGGCGAAACGGCACAGGGAAATGATATTATTAACGCCTTCGATGCTGGCGATGATAAAATTGTATTCAATGGTTATACCCACTCTATGATCAAGCGCACACTTGACGCGAATGGGGATGATTATTTTGTCTTCACTGAAGATGGCTCATCAAGCGACCTCACCCTAAAAAGTAATAACAATCCAACCTCATTAAAAATAAGTAACCATATTAGCGATAAATTGAAGTTGTCAGACACTGTTGAAATCGACTTGGATGGTGTTGGTGCCTTTAATGTCAATGCGACTGTTGATTTTGAAAAAGTTACTTTATCGAATGAAGTTCAGGACGTTTTTAAAACGAAAATTAAGAAGGTAGGTGATGTCAGCCCTTCTGACCCAATAAACTTGAGTGATGTACTTGCGCAATTGAAGCATATTATCGGCTTGCGAGAATTGGATGGAAACGCGAAGGCGGCTGGTGACACAAATAACGATGGTTCCGTGAATTTATCAGATGTATTAGATAACCTTAAGCATATAATCGGACTAAGACCGATCAATTCGTTTGATTTGGTAAGTGACAATGGATTTGCGATAAATTCCTTGACGAATGAAAGTGTTGGGGATTTGACCATGGTTATAAATGGAGATGCAGACCAAAGTCATACGGACTGGGATTTCGTTTAGGTTAGTTACACGGCACTGTCATGTGTGGACGTATATGAACCCCGCTTTTTTGCAACGCTTCAGTTAGAGCAGGATAGGTTTCATGGGTACTGAGGTATATCCGGCTTCTTGATGCGGTCAAAAGGGCGATGCATAAGTTTAGGCGCGGGCTGACCTTGCAGGAATTCGCTTACGTCCAAGCGTCACTCCAAAACCACTTCAACCAGGAACGCCACCTTTACTGACGTCTCAATTTCAAGACAAAGCGCGCCGCTGCTCTCGCTGAGTGGCGTCAATTATTGAACGCATAGATTTAGGCGGTGCCACCGAGTTCTCATTCGTCTGACAGCACCTTGCGGCGTATGTAAGCAGAACTGTGGAACGTCTCGATGAGGCGCGTGCTTGAGGCCGCCGATAACGAAGTTTACCGGTATTGATGCAATGTGTTCTGGCACATCACTGCCTTATGATGGCATGCTCCAAGCTCACGATGATTAAAACAAAATACCAGTATGACTTGTACCGTTCGTGATGGATCGTTAGACAAAAGCGACAGTTTAAAAAC
>Ga0115572_10004309_pt1 | contig 11114 bp, 2 predicted proteins | sample COGITO_mtgs_1206_FD_88681 | JGI IMG/M metagenome (GOLD analysis project Ga0115572, IMG submission 88681) | Pelagic marine microbial communities from North Sea - COGITO_mtgs_120607 | ecosystem: Environmental > Aquatic > Marine > Epipelagic | place: Germany:Helgoland, sampling site Kabeltonne... | reverse complement strand
TTCCTTCTTTCACCGATTTCTTTGTTCTAAGCATTGCGATTCTGTACCGAGCTCGTCAATAGACCCTGAACACTATCGTCAGTTCGCCTACCGTTGACCTCCAAGTCGTCCGTCCCTGAGCACTCACGGTAATTAGTTCCTGTACCAAATTCGCCAGATAGACCCCGAACACTATCGTCAGTTCGTCTAATCTGGGATCCTGGCAAGGCACTAGCCTCTGCGCTGTTCTGATCGCTAGTGGCTGTGTGGTGCTCTGGATCGGCTGAACTCCAGCGAATCGCTGCGTAGTGATTGTAATCGTTTTGCAGTAAGCGTATTCTCAATCATTCCATAGCTGCTAAATTGTCACCGTACTCGCTTGCCCACGCCATCGTATACATTGCGGCTATCATAGCCTGTTTCTCGGCCAGCCTGTGCATAGTTAGCTTTGTGTTGCGAGCGTGTTGACTTGCTTGAGTTTGCGCAATAACTGCTTTCACGGAAGCTTCAGCTTGGGCGAACCCCTCCCCATCGATTTTCACCCATTGTTCCGTGGACATATCGTGATATTTCGTCTCTCCGTCGTCGTATTCAATCCTGTGTAATAGGACGCCATCCTCATCTACTGAACCTGCCACCGTGCCTTCGAAATGTTTCTTCTCCATAGTCCAGTACACCGAAATTCGGTCATCGATCTGCAACTCAGATTTAGGAGTAGGGGCTGAGGCAGGTGCTGGGGGACCTGTACCTAAAAGCTTTTTGAGCTCAGCAAAGGTACGTGCTGTTTTACCTTGCGGGTTGATCACCTTCCAATCTCCATGACGATGCCCTTTGCCAGCGTCTTTCCTGCGTGTATACGTGACCAGCCAGTCCCTCACTTTGGCTTCAGTGGTCTCACGAGCCCCTTGGAGGCTCTGAACGCACGTGATCAATTCCTGCTGTAATTGAACGGTTGATGCGGCTTTCGGACTCCTAGCTAGGGGCAGATTGCCTACTAGCTTCACCGGAACGGGTGGAGCCTTGCTTGAGTTGCTGGGGCTGGTTCCTGGCACCTTCACGTACATTGGCGGTAGCATCGGCACCGTCGTTGGTGTCGGGCCAGTAGGAGCCTGATTGAGGGCAGGAACCTTGGCCTGGGGCATGTAGACCGGATCCCCGTTGAACTGTTTCCATGCCTCAAGTGGAGAGTTGGCTGTACCCGTACCGCCTGGGCCTGCATAGACGTAATAGTTCCTGTTTGTGGCTGCGTCACGTTGGTGGATGGGCCGCCAACCTGGTGGTAATGGCATATTTTGTCCACCGCTCTTCTCCAACTTGGTCAACGGCACCGTAGTGTCCTTGACCGTGTATTCCTTCGGAGCTCGTGATATCCTGCGTAGACTCACTTTATCGACTATGGGGAGTCCGTCAGTGTCAATTTTAACGTAGCCTCGCTCGGGGTGAAATTCGAGGACCCTAAACCTTCGTCGGCGCGGCAGGCCTGCCTTGCCCAGACGCTTGCTGTGGTCCTCATCACCATGTTCAACGAAAACGAAATCGTTAGGCTTTAGTGGCGGCGGAGCTTTACCTTTGAGTTCCTTGTTTGCTCTCTCCGCTGCAGCTTGCTTAGCTTTGTCGCTAGTCTCCTTCAAGTCGGACCAAATGTTGCGAATGTTGAAAGCTAGTTCAGAAACGAACGTGTCTCCATCCACGTCTAACCTCTGCAGGTCTGGCCAGTCTAATTCTGCTACTCCAATCGGATCTCTGCCAAATAGAGCGTAGAATGGTGACATGCCTAGGTGATTTGTTTCCGTGCAATTGATCCCATGAACCACTAACTGCAGCATCCTGTCCCATGAGCGTAGGGCATTGCCGTTGCGCTGCAAAGCCTGGGAAACACTTTTGACCATGGCTTCTGCTTGCCCATTGCTTGTCGGTTGGAACGGTAGTACTGCTACATGGCGAATGCCCATCAGTTCGGATAACTTCGGTAAAGTGCCTTTCATAAAGTAGGCCGCGTTGTCGCATTGGATGTTGTAGGGACAGCCGTGCACACAAAACACGTGATCGACTAAAGCCCTAGCAATGGTTTGACCCGTGGTGTTAGGTAACGGGACAGCCACCACAAATCTCGTCAGTAGACAGACTACAACTAGAATATAGCTGTTGTTGTTGTCCGTCGTAAGCAAGGGTCCTTTGATATCCAGTGCGATGGAGTGAAATGGTCTGGTAGGTGTGGGCCTAGCTTTGATTTCCGTGGCGTAGCCTCTCTTTGCTGACTTACGCACTGCGCACACTTCGCATCTCTGCACAAAATCGACACAGTCACTATACATGCCAGACCAATAGTAATTTTTGGAGAGCAGTTCGTACAGTGTCTGATAACCTCTATGGCCATAGACAGGCGAGGTGTGGAATTGAGTGAGTAAACCTAACCTGCGAGCCTGAGGCACTACAACTCGTAAGTTCTCTATCCATGCAGAGCTCTTCGAGATTGCTGACCTTTGCTTGACTAACCCATCTGAAGTAATTACGAAGTGGGCCTGAGCCAAGGTTGCTCGTTTGGCATCAGAAGAGGTGCCGTTCACTGAGTCTTGCAATAAATTATATCTCGCTTTCACTGCCGGATCTGCCAATTGTTCTTGGGGAGTTATTGGTGTCAGCGGATGTAAGTCTGTTACGGCTAACTCCGTTTCAAGTTCCCTCTGATCCTTTGACGATTCGAGCTCCACTAAGGGTTCTTGAGGCTGAGTGGGCTCTGCAGTGGTCGACAGCTCCTGAAGTAGTATTGCTGGGGTGTTCAATGAAGCGTTCGACTTTTTGCAGGGTGTCGACAGAGTGGGGTTGCCTTCCCTCTCCCCCCCCTCCTCCAGAATCGGATGTAGCTTGGCGCCTTTATGCTTCTTGGACAGTGGGGCCCCTGGTGCTGGATAGGTGGTTTGAAAAAATACTCGTTCCCCGCCTGGAAGTCCATCTTTGGCAGGATCCACCTCTGGGCGTAAGGGGATACGATGAGGAATTGCCACCTCTAGAGAGCTCTTGCGCTGATTGTATCGATGCAGGCGTTCTTCATAAGAGGAGCCTGCTGGCGGTTGTGGGACAGGAGGCTTGTTCCTGGAGGATGAGGCTGGGGTGTTCAGAATTCTCACCTGATTAGCTTCCGCTTCTGTGCTAATTAAGTTGTCCCAAACCTCGTCCGAGGATGCCAGTTGCATGCCTGATGGATCCAGTTTTGACACACTGTGAAGCACGTTGTAATCACCATGGTATCCCCCCTCTGACCATTGCTGCAATAACGCTGCCTTGGTAGGGTCACTTCGAACTTCGGCGCAAGTCCACAACGGCATGCCATGCCTTTTGTGGAGGTATGCTGCAACCATTTGAGCGCTAAGGAGTTGCCCATGCATAATAGATACGTCCGTAGTCCGACCTTCGATGCTGAGGGAGTCCTCTACTGAGTGTTCCGTGCATGTTGCGTGTTGCGTCTTGCACAGCATACCTTGAGCGCATTGCTTCCAGGCAATGACCGAAGCCTGCGGTATGATGCGAGGTGGGTTAGCAATTTCAAAGCTGGTGGCGTAAGCTTGCCCATCATCCACTTGGAGTACGGGTGTAGTATTGGTCAAAGCGCAGCTGAACTCCAATCTTGCAGCTATTTCGTGGCGTCCGTACGCATGAACCGCTTCAACTTCGTCAAGTGGCCATTCGTTAGACGAGTCAGGTACTGTCTGTTTACAATCTACAAGCTGGGATTCTTTGGACTGCTCTTGAGTGATAGGTTCACATCCACTCATTTCGCAACCTATGGCAAATAGCTTGTCGCCTCCATTTAGACAAAGTACTTTCGGCCTCCGCTTGTGCATGGCGATGAATGCATTCACGTACATTGCGTAGTGATCCATGATTGCATCGTACGTGTGTGTACCGGAAGGTCGAACGTAGTTCACGTCGTCCAAGAAGTCGTTGATGATTGCGTCTTCCAGAGCACAGAGCTCCGAACCATGCGTAGCACCTTGCAAGGAAGTCTTATGCAGGTGTGCGTTGTGTAGCAGTCCTTCGTACACACCCTGCTCTGCCTTGCCTCCTATGGCAGCAAATTTTCGTCCGAGTTCGCTACCCTGGGTGGTGTGTGATTCCACCATGGCAATGGTCTCATCAGGAGTTGCATTCATGGCCACGCCCCACATCTCTGTTAGGTCAATGGGTTGCTTCGGAACGTGAAGGCCAAACTTGCCCCTAACGCTAGTGTCCACAGTGTACAACCTGTCGTATAGGCTATCGTTAAGCACCATTGTGTCTTCAGGCTGTGGGACATAGTTGGCAAAGGATGCCTTCCTGGAAAGTGAGTCGGCGCCCCCATTCTCTTCCGACCTTTTAAAGCCGATGCTCATACCTGGCATGTATTCCTGTAGCAGCATGCCCCAGCGCTGCATTTTTGAGGTGTGACGCTGCTTAGACAACATGGTCAGGGCGACGCTACTGTCTACGTAGCACGTGAATTTTCTGCCAAGAAGGTATTTGCGCCAATTCGTGACGGCCAACATGAGAGCTGCAGATTCCTTTTCATAAATTGCCCAACGTCTCTGCGTGGCATCCAAGATTTTGCTGAAATGGGCTAGCGTACGAGCCTTATATTCCCCGGTCTCAGGGTCTCTCTGCAACTGCATCAGGATGGCCGAGACCGCTACGTCACTGGCATCTGAGAACACTTGATAGTGGGCTTCTGGGTCCTTGAGATCGGGAACACTGAGAGCAATATCGTCAGAAAGCAATTGGTTCAGGGTGTCAAACGCACACTGGTGCTTCTCCGTCCACTCCCATTTATTCTTCTTTTTGAGTAGATCGGTAAGAGGAGCTGCTATGGTGGCCAAGTTGTCTACGAAACGTCTGTAGAACTGTACACCACCTAGGTACTTCTGAACCTCTTCTCTCGATGTGGGCGTTGGGAAATTTTTGAACTCCTTGCATTTCTTCAGCTGTTTGTGAACTCCCTCCGGGCTGATGTCGTAGCCTAGTAGTTCTAACCGCGGTGGTAATATTAAACACTTGCTGCCTTTCAGTGTAATTCCTGCAAAGTATAACCTATTCATCATTACTTTAAGGGCTCGCACATGATCTTTGAAGGTTGTGGTGTGCACTGTTAAATCGTCGATGTAGCTGGAGATGTCCTCGTGTGTACCTTCCAATATGGTCATGATGGCACGTGAGAACTCTGCTGGTAGTTTGGCCACGCCATACGGAGCTCGGTTCCAGCAGAAAGTAGTGCCCCCCATGGACATAGGTAAGATAAAGCACAGCTTTTTCCGATCGGGCTTCTTGATCAGGAAGCTGTAGTATCCTGACGAGATGTCGCAGCATGACGCATAGGGACGACCGTTGAATTTATCCAGCACCTCGTTCATTTCGCCAATTGCTCCCGAATCCATCTCAGTTACTGCATTCAGCTTACGTACATCGCATGCGAGTTTGACATTGACTTTCTCGCTAGTGTGATCCTTCTTTATCACTACTAGTACCGGCGAGGCCCATGAAGATGTGCATGGCGAGATCAATTTGTTGCGCAATAGTTTCTGGATCTCATCTCGTACAAATTCTTGGTACTGATAGGGAATGCCATAGGGCTTCGAGGCTTGAGGTGGCGCATCTCCCGTGTTGATGCTAATAAGCATGTAGTCGCTTGTGCCTGGTTTCTTCGGGTCCACGGCAATTGCCTTTTCACACTCAATAAATGCATCAACTAGGTATTGATGATCCTCTTCTGATAGCTTGGGTGCACCTGGCTTGCCCAGATCTCGACAGTCTGAGAGATCTAGGCCTCTGATTTCCTTCAGAGATTTCTCGGTGACCTCGCCTTCAGTGCCACCTTCGGTACTGTGAACCTCAGCCTGGAGTGCGGGCGGTATCACCTGAAAGGTGAGTTTGCCCACTCCTTCGTCATTAGACGATAAGAATTTACGTGAGTCGTGAACTCTGGCATAACCTACCACTGTGCCTGCGGCCAGGGTGATCGGGAAATGAGTTGGGTTGGCTACCGGTAGATAACTTTGTAGCTGCCCCGAGTTCATGACACAGTCCATGGTCTGCAGGCCATAGTCCGTGATGAGCTGACTATTAGCTTCCACGTACAAATCCCTCACTTGTCCTGCCATTGGGTCAGACAGGTGAAACAGCAGGGCTTGGCCCTCAGAAGTGAACAGGGGTTCTTTCGAGCACCGTTCAACAGCCTCCATGAAGCTTGGTAACTTCCTGGCCGTAGGTCTGATGACCGTTTCTTGCGAGAGCACTACTGGGACTGTTCTGGGTGGTGAAAAAACGTGCTTGGAGCCCTTGTTGAGCGGTTGGCTTTCTACACACTCGCCTTCCTGCATGACTTGCAGTATGGAATGCTTGACTTCCAGTTTGTAGTCTACAGGTACACAAGCGTTCTGCTGCCCCTTGGCACACAGAGTTTTGTCGCCCCCATCAATTACCAGCGCGTTTTCAATAATGGCGTTCATGCCCAGTAGCATATCACTTTTCATGTGGACAAATACGTGCGCCCACGTGTGAAAGGTGAAACTGCCGAGCTTCATTTTCAATCGTACTACTCCATCCGTTTGTAGGTTCTCCCCTGTGATGCCATGGAACCTGTGGGGAGAGGGTATCCTAGTGTCCCATAAGTCCGGGTGAGCACGCAGCCACTTTGCCGATACGGCAGATTGTGCTGCACCAGAGTCTACGACAGCGGTGAGAAAGACTAAGGATGGGGTGCTCACGTCCGAATACACACCTAATTTTGCTGTCATTGACCTGTAGGGCACTTTCAACAGATGAGAACTCTTTGCGAACTCACCTAATGCTGGTAGACGCGGTGATGCCAATTGCATCCCGGATTCGTCCATTTCCCATTGCACTGCGACATGTAGGATATCTCCACGTGGCTCCGGTGTTGCTGCATTAGGTTTGAGCGGTGCTCCGGTAGGCCCTGTAGAGCAAAAGTTGGAGTTGCAAGATTGTTGGCTAGGTGAAGTCGAATCGTGCGCTGGCATGCTCCATGCTGTACTGGCTGTTTCCGAGGGATCCCAATGCATGGCTGTTTGCATCAGGAGTTTCTTTGCTTGCTCCTTGGAGGCCTTTTTCTGCTCTCTATTCAAGCCAAAGGTGTCTCCTGTGCAATCCTCCGAGTTCTCCAGCTCTCGTACCAGCCATTGTAGTTTGCTGCTAACCCTCTTTTCGTAGTCATCGCACGAATCATTCCTTTCACTGTTGATGTCATTCCACGAGTTTACCTCTACACCTTCAGTGCGCTGGACGAACCTGGCTGCTGCCATTTTACTGGGTGTCGGGCGCCTGAGGCTCTTGTCATTTGCCTTGTCTTCCATGATGGACTGTGCTTCATTGTCACTTTCGTCGCCACTGGCTTCGCCAGTGTCCTTGGAGGCGTGAAGCTCTTGCTCTTCCGAGGCCGAGCAAGTTTGTACAGAGTGGTGCAACGTCTGCCAAGCCGGCTTAGCGCAATGCGAACATCCACAGCCATGAGGCGGTGAGTGTGTGCCTGCACTTGGGCTAGCTTGCGTTATCGTTGCCTGGTTTACGGGTTTTTGAGTCGACAGGCGGTCGACCAACGCAGGGGATTCAGAAGATCCCCGCCCTGCAACAGAATTTGCAACAGAACGGGCAGCATCTCAGGACGGGTCCTCCACGCAAAGTTGTGCCAGTATTTCTGCTGTGGGATCGCCATCACTGTATGCCATCTGGACCTGCTGGATGACGGTGCTGAACATGTGTCCTCCGTTCTCTCCCTCCCAGTTCTCCTTATGCCCCTGCATAACTGCAAGAATAAACGAGGGTACCTCCTTGGAGTCCACGAACTGTTGCATGCAAGCCATCAATTCAGCATCTGTGTGGCCGTGCGAGGCCTCCACCATCGCCTGCTGAGACTCTGCCTTTTTGCGCAGCCACTTCTGGCCAGCTGGGCTCAGTAGGAACAACAGGCCACATTTAGAAGTAGGATGTGGATATTGAGGGTTTGGGCATAGCACACAGTCGTGATTCAGATCGCTGTACTCCTTGTTCGCTAGCTTCAGCAATGCGTCGACCAATTTAATCCACGGGTCGGGTAGTTGGGTAAGATCCACCGGTTCCCGTTTTGCCACTTGCTCAGCAGCTTTGGACGCTTTGCTGAGTCTATCGGCAAAGCCAAATGCAGGCCTACGTTGGCCACTGTTGCTAAACGAGGGTCTGCCGCGAGGTGTCCCATAAGACGAGTTAGCCTGCGAATTCAGAATCTGGGCTGCCTGGGCAGTGGCAGCATTGGCCAGCAGAGTAGCACTCTGGTTGGTGAAAGAATCCGGGTCATCCCTAAGCGTAGTTATGACCTGTCTCAGGATTTTTAATGCACTCAAAACTTCAGTCTGACCCTGGCTTTGAGCAGTCATAGTCTCGTTGATTTGCACCAGTGTGGCCGTAATCCTTTCCAGCGGGCCAACAAGATTTTTCTCCAATTTCTGAAATGTGGGAGCCAGCTTGCTCGACACGTCGTCTGAAATATTAGAGGCCATGATAGAAGAAGTTTGTTGCTCGCTTCCGCTTCCGCTTCCCGCCTGTGATTGCATTATGGCACCCCCTTGGACTTGCATCTGCGGGATGGGGTCATTCTCTGGGGTGGGTGGTTCAAGGTTGGTGCCAGGAGAGGGGCCATCAGCTCCGTACCCCATGTCAAAGACTGCCGGAGTGTTAGTGTACATGCCCTTGATTACTTCCCAAGTGAACCTACCTTTGTCAATTTCCATGGACTGCACGATGGGCAACCACGATTGGGCTGTAGCCGTGCTTGTCTTCGCAGCCGCTTTGCGTACCACCATCTCAAACGCATTTGCCAAGGCTGCATCTTCGATCGATATTTTCATGTTGCGCATATCGTCAGTTGACCAGCTGGCCTCCATAATTTTGGCAAATGTTTTAATCCGCGCTACAACTCCTCCAGGAGCTTCGTTGGAAAGAGCCTCCATATTGGCCAGGAAATTCTCATCCCCTGCTTCCAGTAATTGCGTGCTCCTACCCCATAGTGCACGCCGGATGGTTCTGAACACGCACCGAAGTGTTTCTTCGGGCGAGTCCCTCCGTGCAACTGCTTCGTCCCATGCCTCTTGGGCTAGCATGGAGACTCTGGTAAGGTAGGGTTTAGCTAGTGCATTGATGAGTGCCGTACACGCATACTCGGCTGGAAGGTTCTGTCTAGCCATCCAGTTCTGCACAGGCCACGGAATTTCAACTGTGGTGTGGTAGTAGTCAGAGCTGTCAGGCTTGCTGAAGTGCGGGACAAAACGAACCACGGAATCCAGGTTGCGGACATTGGACGATGAGGGAGCAGTCTGTGTCAAATTAATTGTCGCGTCCGCCATAAGATTACGAGAGGTTGAACCTGGCGTGCTGGGGTTGCCCCCTTGGTGTTGGGGACTGTTCATAAAGTCCTGTAACATTTGCAAGGCCTGGTCCATGTTTTGCGACTTCTGCATGGTAACGCTCCGCTCCTTCAGAGCCACCTCGTCTGCTAGAGCTTTCTGATTCCTGGCATGCTCCTCTTCTGCCTTAAGGCTCTGAATCTGAATTTGAGCTAGGGCATCCTGATGCTTGGCTACCTCTAGTGCAAGAAGAGATGATGCCACACGGGCTGCTTGGGCTGCCTTGGCAGCCTTGAACTCCTCATAGTCCGGGTTGCCGTCGAACATGTCTGGCACGTATTTGATAAGCATGGCGAAAAATTCGAACAATTTCTTGTCATCCAGGTTGAGGGTTAGGGGCTCCTTCAGCCGGACCACAAAGGCCTTCCCCTTAAGTTCGCCAGCTTGCTTGTTTGTGTCCAGTAGATAATCTGTAGTGGTCGGTGTTGGCGACGGCAATTCGGATTGGCCCATCATGTTTTTAACACTGCCCTTCTCCTCTGCAAATTGAAAGAATATCCCCTTCTTGGCGCGACTTGGGTCAATCGCCCCATCCGCCAGCTTGAGGATTGCAGCTTGGTCAAATGTGCTTACGTCTGCCACACTGACCAGCCCTGACGTTGCATCTTTGACGACGAGTGGTCCTAAGTCGTCGCAGCCCGCGAACAATGCGTCCGTAATGAATGCGACCTCATCCCAAGCTGTCTCTACTTGTTCGGTTGAAACTGTTTTGGCCCCATCCTTAGTCAAAAAGTTCATTATTTTTGCTTTGGCGGCTGCCTCGTCGTCTTGTGGTAGTGGTATATGCACACTTTCGCTGCCTCCATTCCTGAATAAATTATTCAGTAGTGCGTGTAGATCTATGCCCCTTTCCCACGTCGGACCACCCCCACGAAACCTGCCAGCTTTTTGGAGATCCCCTTGAGGCATCTGGGAACTATAGTAGTCATACCACGAAAGGGGCCCAATTTCGTGCAGCTCTAGTGCCTCAGTCCATTTAGCAAATAGGTGGTTCTCCAATGCGATAATAGTCCACTCAGGAGCTAGGTCGTTCTCCAAAGTGACAATGCCCGACCCTGCCACTAAGCTCTCTGAACCCGGGGAGTATGCAAAGGTGTGACAGTTAGGCCTGATACCATAAATTATGACTTGATCATCAAAGTAATCTATGGAAATTTGAATGGTAAGTTCTCTAAAGTACGGGGTTGGAATGATTTCGAATGTTTCCATGTAAATGGCCGGGTCCTTGATTTGGCGGGGGATTCGTACTACTGATCCATTCACAATGTTCCACAGCTGCATCATAAAACTTTGAAGTCCATGTGCACAATCAACTTTATCATCAGTCATATCAATCATGTATGGCAAGGTAGGGGATGTCTTGCTCGCCAAGTTGGTTCCATTGACAGCATTCACGATGTTCTGCGTGCAGTAGGTCATGGCCATGCCGTGTGCCTCTGGTCAAGCTTAGGTCAGCCAGAGGTTTGCTCTCTTTGCACGATGGAGTGGTCAATCAGTCTACGTCCCTCAGGGCGGAGCTCTGTCCTCAGGTGAATATGGGAGATGAACCCTGCACCGATTGACGGAACTCAGAGGCGCCGCGCTAGAAGGAATCGCCGAGCATGTTCAACGATACCCACTCAAAATCAGAACCATTCGGGCTCGGAGGGGTAACAATAGCAGTAGAAGAAGAAGGTTGGTCGGTTGCCACCGAATTGGAGTCAGCCGCAGCTA
>Ga0115572_10004307_pt1 | contig 11115 bp, 19 predicted proteins | sample COGITO_mtgs_1206_FD_88681 | JGI IMG/M metagenome (GOLD analysis project Ga0115572, IMG submission 88681) | Pelagic marine microbial communities from North Sea - COGITO_mtgs_120607 | ecosystem: Environmental > Aquatic > Marine > Epipelagic | place: Germany:Helgoland, sampling site Kabeltonne... | reverse complement strand
TGACAATATGTTATAATTATTATGTTACTTCAATTACAAGGAGAACTATTATGACAGAATTAACAGATGAAAGGTCATTTGATACACTTTATCAAGATTTTGAAGAAATATTAGAAGATTATTGTGGTAGGCAATCGCCAGAATTAGAATATGATTGGGAAGGCGAAGAAGTAAAAATTTCCATTGATGAGTTAGATGATAAGGGAAAGGAGCATGCTGAAGAAATTGTGAAAAGTTTAGAAAATCTTCAGATTGCTGGCAGCAAACCTTATTTCTACGAAGAAGTAGATAAAGAAAATAAACACAATTTAAATTATAAAATAGGGGTGTTAAGATTGGATAGTTAAAATGATACAAATAGAAAACAAAAAAAGAGAATGAACCACCAAGAATTGGAGAGAAGTTTCATATCTCTTCGAAAGCATTTTGTAGATATTAAAGTTTACATTAAGGAACATTTCAATAAAGATGGATTATTAAGAGGATTATTACTAGAGTTTGAACGACCATATGAAGAGGGATTATTAGAAAATATAAAGCAATTAGAAAGATTAGATGAATTAGATATTCCTATTGATAGTGAAGAATTAAATATTGAAAAATCTTATCACAAACTTAGTGATAGTTTCCACAAATTAAACCCATATATCTATGAAACTTATCAAGATGATATAAAATTAAGAGCATTTTTAACTCATATTTTGATGATACTTCAAGATTTAGGTGAACATTATTACTATAAAGCGATTAAAGAACGAGATGATGATAAAACAGATAAAAAAGATAATCCCAAAAAACCCAATAAAAACAGGGTTTTACAGTAAATATTTGACAAATTGTTCATTCTATGTTATAATATTTGTATAATATGATAAAAAAAACACACACAAAAGAAGATTTAGATTCTTACACTATTGATGTAAGAAATGATAACGTAGAAGGAGCATTGCGACTTTTAAAGAAAAGAATACAAAAAGATGGTTTGATGTTTGAATTGAAAAAACGAGAACATTATGTGAAACCTAGTGAAAAACGCAGAATGAAAAAAGCCGCTGCGATTATACGACAAAAAAAGACACAAGCAAAAAAAGGTATGAGTAAAGGAAACTATAGAAAATGACTGATGATAATGTGATACAAGGGCCGTGGAAAACTCATGTTAAAGTTCCAGAAATGGAAGAAACTAGTCAGTTAAGATATAACTTGATGTTTGCTGAAGATATAACACAGTCGATTATAGTACAAACGCTTCGTGTTCTTGATGAAAACAAAGTTTCAGATAGAGAAAAAGATGTTTTTATAAAAGATTTTGGTTTAGTAAATGAAACTTTAAAATCTTGTATACTTCGACATTTTGGTTTTTTTCATCCTATTCAAGTTTTATCGGATATGGCAATGACATCAACTGTAAATGAACAAACGCAGAAGGTTTATTCTCAGTTTGATTTATCACAATTGAATAATAAAGATTTTGACCAAATTTTAAAAGAGGAATAATTATGGTATTAGTTGATATGAATCAAGTAACTTTATCTTCATTAATGATGCAGATAGGTCAATCAAAAGATTTACAAGTCAATCCAGATTTAGTTAGACATATGGTATTGAATTCTATTCGTACATATAGAATTAAATTTGTAGAAGATTATGGTGAATTAGTTTTATGTTATGATAGTAAACACTATTGGAGAAAAGACGTTTTTCCACAATATAAATCTCATCGTAAGAAAATGAGAGAATCTAGTGATTTTGATTGGAACACTATTTTCAATACACTTAATGCATTAAAAGAAGAACTTAGAGAAAATTTTCCATATAAAATGTTAGAAGTATATGGTGCAGAAGCAGATGATATTATTGCAACTATTTGTGAATCACAAAAAGAAAATATTATGATTGTTTCTGGTGATAAAGATTTTATTCAATTACAAAAATATAAAAATGTAAAACAATGGAATCCTGTTCAAAAGAAAATGTTGAAAGATAAAAATCCAGATTTATATTTAAAAGAACATATTATCAAAGGTGATAGGAGTGATGGAATCCCAAATGTTCTTTCTGATGATAATTCTTTCGTAGATAAGATTAGACAAAAACCACTTACGAAAAAGAAAATACAATCATGGGTAGAACATGATTTTATGGATGTTGCCCCTAATGAACAAGCAAAAAGAAATTATCATAGAAATACTACATTAGTAGATTTATCTAAAATACCACAAGACCTTAAAGATAAGATTAAAGAAACTTATAAGACAACACCTATTTTGGGTGATAGAAAAAACCTTATAAATTACTTTATAAATAATAAGTTAAAAGAATTGACAAATAATTTAGGAGATTTTTAATTATGGTTACAGAAACATATGTTCCACTCTTTCATGAAATTTTTGAACGAGTACACAAAGCAAAAACTAAAGACGAAAAGGTTGCGATTTTAAAAAAACACAATAGTGCTGGTTTACGTTGGTTTTTAAGAGCTAATTTCGACCCAGATGTAGAATGGTTATTACCAGAGGGTAAAGTACCTTATATCCCGAATGATGCACCAGATGGTACAGAACACACAAGATTACATAAAGAATATAAAACTCTTGATAATTTTATATCACTTCTTGGTGTTGTTGCTAGACCTAATATTGTTCAATCACGTAGAGAATCACTTTTTATTCAATTGTTAGAAGGATTGAGTGCTAGTGAAGCAAACTTGGTTGTACAAGCAAAAGATAAAAAGTTGGGTAGAGCTTATAAAGGACTATCAATTCCAGTTTGCAAAGAAGCATTTAATTGGAATGACAACTTTATGTTAAAGGATTAGTAAATATTTGACAAATTGTTTATTATATGTTATAATATATGTATAATAAACGAAAGATAACAACTAGGGTAAAAATATAGCAACGGGTTTTTATCCTAGTATAAAATAACAAATTTGAGTTGCAAGGTGATTATATCATGGCAAGACAAACTATGACAAGAACTGCAAAGTTCTTACAAGCGCTTCTTAGAGGCGAATCTATTTCTTGGACAGCTGTTCAGAAAAGATATGGTTTCAAGTCCCCAAGAACTGTCGTTGACGGTTTTAGAAGACGAGGATATTGTGTGTATGCAAACAAAGCTGCAGACGGTACTTCATATAGAATTGGCACACCAAGTCAATCTATCATTAAAGCGGGATTAGAATCCGTTTATGGGTTATAAAACCCATAAAGTTTTTGGGTTATAATACCCACTAATCGGTTAGTGGAGCTTTGTACCCACAGAGCTCCATTTTCATTCACAAAAAAATACCATAAATTTTACCATATAAATAATTTCAATATGAGATTATCTATAAGAGGTTGTGATACCGAAACTAAAATAAAAACTAAACAATCTGTAAGATGGTATCTTGACCATCTTCTTTCTAAAAGACTTCAATCTAACCTTTCAATTTCCATTTCTTATAGCGATACTCTTTTTAAAGAACAACAAATAGAAGGAGAATGTGTATGGAATGACGAATTTGAAACTCGTAGACCAAAAAAATTTACTATTAATATAGACAATCAAGTAAGACTTAGAAGCAAACTTATAGCATTAGCACACGAACTCGTGCATCTTAAACAATGGACAAAAGGTGAGATGTATGAATATGTAAGAGATGCAAATAGATATAAATGGAAAGATACTGTGATAGATACTAAAGGAGTAGATTATTATGATTTGCCGTGGGAAGTAGAAGCACATGGTAGAGAAATTGGAATGTTTATACGTATGTGTGAATCATTAAAATGGGCAAAAGAAGATTGGACAAAAGAATATGTGCCTATGTATGGTGATAGAAAATGTGGATTAACTGAGATGCTTGAAAAGCATGAAAAAAATTTGACAAACTTAACTAAATGAAGTATAATATATTAAAAATGTGGAGATATAATTTTGCCTACTTATGATTTTTTAAATACAAATACAAATAAAATGGAAGAACTTTTTATGTCGATTTCAGAAATGGAAGAATATATAAAAGAAAATCCACATATTCAAATAGCACCCGCTGCTCCAGCAATTGTATCTGGTGTAAACACAGAACAAAAAATGGATACGGGATGGAAAGAAACATTACAAAAGATATCAGAAGCACACCCGAATAGTGCTCTTGCAGATAGATATGGAAATAACAAGACACTTAAACAAAAAAAAGGTGAAAGAGTGTATAAAGAACACGCAATTAAACAAGCGAAAGAAAAGAAATAATATAAATATGATAATGATACGAGCTAGAAATTTCAGCACAACCTTAGATATTAAAGTATCATCAAAAGAGGTTTGTAAGCTTTTGAAATCCCTCGGCTCATGCATCAATGGGGGGTTGTTACATGACAATCCCTTTTTTTATAGAGGTAATTAAATAATGCCAGAAAAAAAGAAAGTAAAAGAAATTACAGATTCACAATTAATTAAAATAAAACCAGTTACAGATAATCAGAAAGTATCATTTGACGCATTTAAAAAAGGACAAAATATTTTTCAATATGGTGCTGCTGGAACTGGAAAAACTTTTGTTGCATTATACCTAGCACTTAAAGAAGTTTTAGATTTAAAAAGTCCATACCATAGAGTATGTCTTGTTCGTTCATTACTGACAACAAAAGATGAATCATTTATTCCTAATAAAGAAAATGACACAACACTTTTATATCAAACTGTCTATCAGAATATGGTACAATTTATGTTTGAACAACCAAATGAAGATGCGTTCAGTTCGTTATATGATAGATTAAAAACACAACAAAGTTTATATTTTCTTTCTACTTCTTTTCTTCGAGGATTGACTTTTGATAATTCTATTATTGTTGTAGATGAATGTCAAAATTTAAATTTTCATGAGTTAGATACTATTATAACAAGAGTTGGACAAAATAGTAGAATTATTTTTTGTGGTGATGTAGACCAAAGTGATTTAGTTAGGACACAAGAAAAAAATGGTATTTTAGATTTTACTAGAGTGCTTGAACAAATGGATGAATTCACATTAGTTGAATATAATTTAGGTGATATAGTTCGTTCTGGATTTGTTAGAAATTATTTAATTAATAAAATTAAACTAGGACTTGCTAGTGGTTAATAAAAAAAAAAATTATTAATATAGGATGTTAATATAATGAAAAAAATACATGAATTTAAAAGAGAAATAAAATATGTTCCCGAACTTTCAACACAAAATATAGATAGAAAACGATACTATGTAACACCGAAGAAACTTCTTTATCCATCTATAACTACAGTTTTATCTCAACGAGGTAAACAGGGATTATTCGAATGGAGAAAACGAGTTGGAGAAGAAGTAGCAAATCATATTACTAGAACTTCTGCTAGTAGAGGTTCTGCTGTTCATCAGATGTGTGAAGATTATTTAATGAATAAACACATTTATAATCCAACCGATTTTGAAAAACATTCACAAAGACATTTTCTTGGATATTGTTTATTCAATAGATTAAAAGAAGAAGTTTTACAAAATATTGATAATATATATGCACAAGAAACAACATTATGGTCAGATAGATTAATGGTTGCTGGTAGAGTGGATTGTATTGCAAAATATAAAGATGTTCCTACTATTATTGATTTTAAAACATCAAGAAGTGAACGAAATGATGAGTGGAATGAAAACTATTATATACAAGCAACAGCATATTCTGAAATGTTTGAAGAAAGAACAGGAATGAATATAGACCAGATTGCTATTTTAGTTGTAACTGAAGATGGAACTGTTCAAGAGTTTGTTAAAAATAAAAAAGATTATTTACATTTATTAGATGATGCTTTAAAAGTTTATTCTCTTAAAGATAATGCACAAGGTCTTACTGCGAATTAGATACTTGAGGGGCTGTAGCTCAATAGGGAGAGCGCCTGCTTTGCAAGCAGGAGGTCGCAAGTTCAATTCTTGTCAGCTCCACTTGACAAACGATAAAAAATAAGTTATAATAAATAACAAAATAATCCATTAAGTAATATGGTAAGACGGAGATTCGATTTCTCCCGCCTCCAAGAATTACTAATTATATGAGGGGGCGTTCTGGGTTCGATTGCGATACGAAAGGGTTATGTTAAGATAACTGATAACATTAATTATCAACTAGCTGCTTAAAAGAAGTAGCGGGAGTTTGGTGGTTTCCTTGGCAACATAAAAACCACCACTAGAGGTAAAAATGTCATTTAAAACACAAAGAACATTTGAATTAGAAATAGAACAAATTATTAAAAATTATGAAATGTCTCACATGCAAGCAGTCTTACATTATTGTGAAACTAATGATATAGACCCATCATCGATTAATAGATTGATATCTAAAACTTTAAAAGAAAAAATAGAATCAGAAGCTAGAGATTTAAATTTTTTTCCAAAGAGAGGCAAACTTCCCGATTTATAATATAATGGATTCATATGATGCATACAAGTTATATCTTGGTATCAAAACACATTTCGAAAAAGGTAATTATGATTTTGTTCAATATGGTGGAAAAACAAGGTCAACTAAAGAATCTTTTTTAAAAAGAAACGATAGAAAGATTTTTTATAAAGTATCTAAATCACATTCTAATCTGATAGATTTAAAAAACTATTATATTGCAAACTTTATTCAAACACATAAAGGTTGGGTTGGAGAATTTTCTGAAAAAAATTATTCTGATTGGAAAAAAAGAATTGAAAGTTTATCATATATATTTGAACAAAATATTTTATTATTAATAAATGAAATTTGTGTTAATAAAAAAGATTATGATATAAATAACTTCGAACATATTTTTGAATGTGAGAAAGGAAAACATCCGATTCTTTTAAAGGGATATCTTTCAAAAAGAATTTTTCCAGAAACGCTAATAATTTTGGATGATATCCTTTCTTATTTCAAAGAATGGGATAAAATGTTGAGTGATGATATAATCTGGCCAGAAGAAAAAATCTTTCTTAATAAGTATAGAAGATTTCTCGAATTTGATAAAACCAAATATAAACTTGCTTTGCGTAAATTGGTAAAATCAAATTTGGGAGATAAGTAAAAAATGTCAGATAGTATAAAAAAATTATCAGAAAATAAATGGTTATTCAGATATACCATTTCATCTGTTAATATACAAGACAATAAGAAGAAAAAAGATATAGAGATTAATTTTGATATATCTAATATGAATCAAGTCGGTATCTGGACTATTTCAGAATAGAGTTTATGGGACTTGACAAACGATACAAAATAAGTTATAATATACTTAATATGTTTTATATCATGAAAGAACTTGGATAAGACAAATATGTACACATAAGGAGAATACAATATGTCGTTAGAATCATTGAAACGAAATAGTGGTTTAGATAAACTACTTACAGCAGTTGAAAAAGAAACTGCACCCATTGACAAGAAAAGTTTTGTTGATGAAAGATTTTGGAAACCAGAACTTGATAAAACAGGAAATGGTTATGCTGTTATCAGATTTTTACCAGCACCAGATAATGAAGATATGCCATGGTCTAAGGTTTGGAGTCATGCTTTTCAAGGCCCAACTGGACAATGGTACATTGAAAATTCATTAACAACTATGAATGGGAAAGACCCTGTCTCTGAAGCAAACACACTTCTTTGGAATACTGGAAATGAGCCAGACAAAGAACTTGCAAGAAAGAGAAAGAGAAAACTTAATTACTATTCTAATATTTTAGTAGTAAGCGACCCCAAACACCCAGAACAGGAAGGTAAAGTAAAACTTTTCAAATATGGAAAGAAAATCTTTGACAAATTGATGGAAGCAATGCAACCACAATTTGAAGATGAGTCACCAGTAAATCCATTTGATTTCTGGAAAGGTGCTAATTTCAAATTAAAAATTAGAAAAGTAGATGGTTATTGGAACTATGATAAATCAGAATTCGAAAAACCTAGTGCTGTTATTGACGGAGATGACAAGAAATTGGAAGAACTCTGGCATCAACAATACTCACTTGCTGAATTTACTTCTGCAACTAATTTCAAATCATATGATGAATTGAAAGAAAGGTTTGATAGAGTAATTGCAGGTACTACTACTGTGGGTAATGCTGCTGATTTAACTGAAACTGCACCTGCCCCATCAGTTGATAGCGATACTGCACCATCAGTTAGTAGTGATACTACATCATCTGATGATGATGGTGAAAATGCTATGTCTTACTTTGAGAAACTTGCTCAAGAGTAGGTCTTAAACTTAGAGGGGAATTCTTTAAGTTCCCCTTTAAAAAACTCGGAGTCCATTATTATGAAAAGACAAAAACAAAGTTCAAAAGCAGAATATCTCAAAAAGTATGATAAGTCTATGCAACCTCTATTATCTTTAGGTAGTGGTTTGGTTGGGAAAGCTTTATTGGTACTTCTATTTGTTGTTATATTGATGTTTGTGATTAATTAACCATTATGGCCCATTCTAAATAAAATTCTACTGTGGTCAACGACTGGTGGAGTATAGTTATTGACAGAATCATTTTTGACAACTTGGCTATTGCTGTTGGCAATGTTTATCATACCATCTCTCTTCTCTTTTTTTCCTTTAAGGTCTTTTGATTCTTGACTAACTTTTTCTAAAGCATCACTTTTTAATTTAGAATTTACTGGTACAAAACCTAAACTTTTCTTATCTGCTTGGTCTTTTATAATTTTTTTATCATCTTTTTTTGTGCCCATGAATCCCATATCTACCAATTGTTGTTTTCGCCGTGCTAACTCTATTTTTTGTTCTTCTGGTGACATTGCATTAAATTCTTTACGTCTTTCCATTAATTTTTTCACACCTTTAAATAATCCAATGCCAATTGCACCAGCAAGAAGTACTGGTAGAGCTGTAGTCATTGCACCTATGAGTAAACCTTTAGCTGCACCACCAGCGAGTAATGCTTTACCACCACCAAGAGCTAATGCTGTACCACCTTTCCCAACCCCTGTTATCATACCAGCTTTAGCGGCGCCACCAAGACCAACTACATTTTTAAGTTTTGAAAGCAAACCACCAATTCCTTTAAGACCACGAAACGCTTGAACTGTTCCAGCAGCCTTTAGGATATTATCAGATGATAATAATCCACCACCTTTATCAGCACCTGCACCAGCAGCTACCATACCAGCGCCACCTGCTTTTGTTGCATTTAGTAATTCTTTTTGAGACTCTCCATCTTTTTGTGCCTGTATTTTAGCTTCCCTTCTGTTATCTTTAGAAAACTCCATTTGGTCTTCATAATGTTTGTTAGCTTCGTCTAGTCTGTCAGTTACATTGGCATCATGTACTCTAAGACTATTTCCTGTTGTAGCATGTTTTGCTAAGTCTGTTATTTGCTTTAATATACCTTTTTGAATAGTTGGCGAAGAAGAATCTTGTTGTTTAAGTATTTCTATTACTCGTGTATAATAGTTTTCATTTCCAAGTAAAATATTTTTGTTCGTATCATCAAGTTGTTCAAGAATTTCTGTATTGATGTTGTCCATCATAGCAGTTTGCATAAATTTAGCTTGATTTGCTGATTGTTTATCAGATGCTAAGTCATCTTTTGATTTTTGCTTATTAAGTTTTGTTTGTTCTCTAAGTTCTTTTACAGTTAGTCCCTGTGCTTTTGCTGCTAGCGCATCTCTAGTTCTAAATTTATCTGTAATACTACCGATTATTGACGATGTAATATTATCTAGTCTGCTAGCTACATCTTTTCCTTCATCTTCGCCTTTTCTTAAAAAGTCTTGAATAAATGAAGGCACAAGAAATTCTGCATCAGCAATTTTTCTTACAAAGTCGCCAATTTTGCTAGGTTTACTGGATTTTTCTTTTTTAAGTTTGTCTATATCTAAGTTTAGATATTCATCTTGTTTTTTTCCTAATCTTGTTTCCAATTCAAAACGCTCTTCTTCTGTTTTCAGTATGTTTTCAGAAACTTTGCTACTTTTTCTATCTGCTAAATAGTGTAGAATTGGTAATTTATTTTTTTCTGCCATTTAATTATTCACTCTCTTTTTTTGGTGGTTGTGATGGACTTGATGTACTATTGACATAAAGACCAAACCATGCTGCTCCAGCACCAACTACGATTGATACAAGACCTGCTTGTTGTGTGTTTGGATTTTCTAAAACCATAAACCATTGTACAACATCATAAAAAAGATAGATGTACGTTGCAATAAAAAATCTAGGAAATAATCTTAAAGTGTCTAATGTGTTAGCACCTTCTCTTATTTTATTGTTCCAACTCATTTAAGTCTCCTTATTTAACTTTTCGTTTTCTTTAGCAATATGATTTATTAATAAACCCATGTATATTTCTCTTTCCCATGGCATCATATTTTCAAGTTCTTCTAAACTATAGTTATGATGTTGCATCATAGCGAAATTAGCTTGGAAATAATTTCCCAAGTTATCATGAGAAAGAGCTATGTAAAAAAACTTTCTATACCTTCCATATTTATAGTATTTTCTACATTTGTGTTAGGGTTTATCACTTTTATTTCATGTTTTATTTTAGGCATAGTATCAAAGAATTTTAAAACATCATTTAGGTTATCTGTACTCATAGATTCTATGAAGTCTACTAAATCTTTATCATTCATATCTACTTTTTCATGAATTTTATCGCCTTCAATAATTTGTTGTACACATTTTACTACTATATCATAACTATTATCTGAATTTATACTATCAATTGTATAAATTTTTGGATAAGACATGATAAGTTGTATATCATCTGTTAATTGAATTTTATTTGTGTGATTTTCGCCCACTTCAACTTTGATATCACTTAAATCTATTTCAGTCGGTACTCTTGTTGTACCATCATCTTCACATAAAACATTTAAAGTAATTTTATCTCCAATTGATTTTCTTCTTATTTGTAGAAATACATATTCAACATCAAATACATATGATTCTTTGCCGTTTATTGTTCCGAAAGTACAATTTTCTATAATTTGTGAAATTGCATCTAACATCTCTTTTTTGTTTTTGCTTTCTTGTGCTAAAAGCAAAAGTTTTTGTTCTTTGACAAGAAATGGTCTGTATTTGATTGTTTCTTCTGTAGAAGGTAACACCAACTCATATGTTGGTGTATTTAATTTTGGTAATCCCATA
>Ga0115572_10004304_pt1 | contig 11119 bp, 20 predicted proteins | sample COGITO_mtgs_1206_FD_88681 | JGI IMG/M metagenome (GOLD analysis project Ga0115572, IMG submission 88681) | Pelagic marine microbial communities from North Sea - COGITO_mtgs_120607 | ecosystem: Environmental > Aquatic > Marine > Epipelagic | place: Germany:Helgoland, sampling site Kabeltonne... | reverse complement strand
GAGCCATTTTGAACCTCCTCATAGGTTATGTAAAAACCATTTGAAGTACTACTGTACTGCAAATCATTTTTTTCCCACTGTATATCAGATTTTCCTAGAAAGTCAATAATAGGTTTATTTAGCTCATCGGCGTCATTTATCTCTTTTTCACTTTCTATTTCAAATTTAGTTTGAAGGTATTTAGTATAGATTTTTATTAAGTATTTGTATTTCATAAGTTTGTCTTTCTATCAAAAAAAAGGGGCCTCATCAAGAGGCCCCTTAAAATAATTAATACTGTTAAGTATTAAGCACCTTCAACACCGAAGATACCTCTAGGGTCTGATACACCAAATGAGTATCTTTCTCTAGCTTTGTATCTCATGTTACCAGTATCGAAATCACCTTCCATCTTAGTAGAGATAGGAGATCTTTCGAAGTACTTCATACCATTTGGCACGTCTGTAACAATGTAGAACGCATCAGTATCTGTTAGGAAGTTGTTAACCACATAACCTTGTGGAATCATTCCCATAGAACTAATTGCATTGATATCATTATCAGCAGTTCCAACTCTTTGAGCAGACTTCATTAATCTCTCTGCAGTGAACTGAAGTTCAGAAGGAATAATCATTTTCATTCCTTTAGCAGCGATCTTAAGACCTCTCTCATCAGTCATCGCAGCAATGTCGATTAAAGACTGTTCAAGAGAAGTTTCGTTTAAGTCAGCTTGAGTAGTTAAAGTGTTTTTGTAACTACCAGCGATTGTCGGGTGAGCAGTGTTAAATAAAGAAACACCGTCTCCTGAATCGAAACCATCAGTAGTTGGTAATCCTTGAATTAAAGGATTAACAGCTTTAACTTGTTTTGTTTGTGCCATACTTCTAGCCAACGCTTTAGTATATCTAGACGAAAGTCTGTCGTATAGGTTATCTTCAATTGCTTCTTCAGTAATTGAAAATGCTAAAGCTACAGTTTCGTGAGTGTATCTTGCAGTGAAAGTCTCTTGAGCATTGTCAAAAGTAACACCAGAACCCTCAGGTTTAACTTGTGCTTGAGCGAAACCAGACAACATCACTTCTTCTTCAAACGCTCTGTCTGAAGTTTCTTTAGTGTAGATTGCTTCGTGTTGGTTTTCGTATTGTTTGTATTCCAGGCCGAATAAAGCATTCAATCCTGGCTCTAGTTCTTTAACTAGTTGTGATCGTGATATAGCCATATTTTATACTCCTTATAATACGCCTGTTGTTGATTTAGCGTAGTGTGTATTAATTTGAACCACAGCATTAACATTGGCACTTGCAGTGTCATTGTTTTCTGGGTCTTTACTAATACCTACGATTTTCAACATTAGATTGTTAGTTGTGTCCAATGTCGCTTTATTAAGTTCTGACTTAGAAACAAAATTAGCACTATTACCAGCTAAGTAAGTGATGTTTGCATTTGCAAATACATCAGCTTGGTTTAGTGTAGAGTTACATTGAATTTCGAACCTTTCATAAGGATCGTCAGCCACAAAAGCAACCGTGTCAGCAGCAGCAATGCTACCTGCATAATGATTTGCCCATGTTGGCTTTTGTGTTGATGGATCAGTGTAGAAAACACCGTTCAGTGAACCCGCTAAATTAGTAGCGGCAGCAGCAGCTACATCTACAGTTCCAGCAGCAGTTACTTTAACTACATCTTGGAAATAGATAGCTGTGCTATCGTTATTAGCGATAGAGTATTCACTTAAACCGCCGTTATCAGCGTTCTGACCCACTTTGCCTATTGGTTTTAAACCGAAGGCTGCGTCTTTGTTTGCCATAGTTTTTACTCCTATTAGTTTATATTATTTTCAATGGTTAGAAATTGTTATTAAACTATTTCTTAGTACCACCAAAAGTTACACGTGTCTGTCGATCAACATTGATCGGCATACTTGGGTGCTGTTCCTTCATAAGATCGTTTTCAACTGCTTGATCCTGCTCTTTACCCTGATCTGAGTAATATTGAGCTCTAGATTCTGCAATCTCTTCCGGTACCCTTGTCAGCACAAGGCCACCAACTCCGATCACTCCCGCGTATTTACCTTCTCCAATGACTGGGAAATCGGAATCTGGGTATTCATCAGAACGAACAAGTTCGTATCCTGATCTTAATCTTCCAGCGACATTTTTAGTGTCTTGGAAACCCATAGATTCTATTCTTACCCATCTATGTCGAAACCCATTAGGGGCCGGGGGTGCATCTAAAGATGACGGTGGAGTCCAGACTTTTTTTCGAGCTTCTTTTTCTCTAGTCTGACTCGCACGAGAAGTTCTATTGTTTTCGTTTTCGTTACTCATATGCATTTACTCCTTCGTGATTAGTTTTAATTGTTTAGCATAATCTTCAAGTGGCACACCTAATTTATTAGCAATTGCTACCTGTGACGGCGTGAGTCTTACAGTTTTGCGACCAGGTTTACTACTTCTGTTCGCCGAAGCGACAACCTGAGTAGGTTTACTTGTCGTATTTGTATTTACACTACCAAATTTATGCGGGAATTCAAGCTTTATTCTGCTATCAATTTCAGAATAATACTCGTCCGATTGTGGGTCATAACCTTCCTCTTCAACAAGCTTTTTATGCAAGCTGAATGCGGTATAAGTCATAGCCTCATCTTGACCAAACCAGGTGTTTTTACTAGCCCAAGTTTGAGCTTTTGGATCTGGATTGATCGGTTGTTCCTGAGTTTGAGCAGGTTGAATTTGAGGTTGTTTTACCTCAGTTTCTTGTGCTTTTGGTTCAGGTCTGGCTTTTAACTCCATAAGTCTTGCTTCTTCATAACCAAGTTTTGATATCTCAGTTTGAGCCGCTACTTCTGCTTTTAAATCGCCATCTTCTCTTGCCTTAGCTAGTTTACTAGCTGCAGATTCTATAGAAGACTTAATCCTACTTTCCATCTCAGTTACATAACCTGTATCTAATTTAGAATATTTAGATTTAAGAAGATCTTGTTCCGTTTGAACTTTTTTTGCGTATTGCAAAGCCGCTTCTTCACGTCTTTCTGCTTCACGCATTTTTCTAGTTAACTTCGCTATTCTTCTTTTTACTCCTTCAGAGTAATCTTCTATTTCTTTTTTCTTTTCTTCGTCAGCTTTCTTTTCTTCTGATCCTTGGTCCGTGGTTTCATCTGCTTGAACAGTAGACTGCTCATCAGATTGCGTAGTTGAGTCATTGGACTCAGTACTGTCTTTATCAGTTGTGTCATTTAATACCTCTATGTTTGATTCAGGTGTTTGTTCCTCCGGTAATTCAACCTCGGCTCCTGGACCAGATGTATCTATGTCAACTGTTTTAGCTTCTTCTTGCATAGTATGCTCCTATGTTAAAATTGGTGGAAAATATCTTCGGGGTTTTCCACTGTGGCTAATACTTCATCATCATTTAGAAGTCTAACCTCCCCGCCATCTATTTGAATTCTAGATCCTGCATAACGTGCAAAGATCACCCAATCCCCCTTCTTGCACCACGGACCTTCAGGAAATTTTTCCTTGTCATAACAATGAGGTCCCATGGACAATACTAAACCACAAGTCGATGCAACTTGTGATCGCTCAATAGATTCATCAGCTAAATAAATACCACCTTTAGTTTTAGCTTTCGCTTTAAAAGGTAATACAATCATTCTCCAACCAGTTGGTTTCGGAAGTTTATCAGTTGACTTATCTTTTATTGAATTGTGTTTATCTACAGCTTCATCAGCTTTTTTATTTTCTGCTTCGTATTTTTCTTCAAGCGCTAATTTAATCTTGGGGCTTTCCGAAGTCGACGACGTTTTCTGGTCTCTCAGTTTCATATTTTTTATCCTCCTTTGGATTTAGCAGGTCTGAAATCTCCTGATCGATTAATTGATACGCATGTGCTTGTCCTAAAAGATATTTATAATTCTCCATATCTTTGACTCCACCAGCAACCATGGTATCACCTATTTGCTGATAAGAAGTTCTTAAGTTCTTTCTGAATTTACTCAAAAAACCTTCAAAGGTCAATTGTTCTTTTGCCATTAGCAGTTCCACTTTCTTAGGGATTTATTAATTCTACTATTGGGATCCCTAGCCGTTTTAGCAGATGTTAGTCGTTTTTTCATGCCCGTCATACGAGCGCAAAAACTTTTTCTTCTTTTAGCAGCTTTAGATCCAGCTTTTAATTTAGATGGTTTAGTAGTTACTGCTGTTTTTAATTTTGAACCAGGGTTAGCTTTTCTATAAGATGCAACACCTTTAGCATTTAAACCTCCTGATTTAGATTTACCTTCTTTACGTTGCCAAGCTGCTGTTTTTGCCATTATTTTTTCTTTACTATTGTTTTAACATTTTTTGGCTTAGGGCCAGTGTTCTGGGCGGCACGTTTTCTGGCAACAGCACTCGCCTTTTGCGACTTTGTCATCCGTGTGGCTTTTGCAAGTGGGACGCATTTTGGATACTTCCTTTTCGAGCCTTTGCTTCTCCCGCAAGGTTGATACTTCCCGTTCTTCTTCGGTGCTCCTATGTCTACCCATTTCTCTTTGACCCATTTTCTTAGACCACCTTCAGCCATTATTTTTTCTTTTTAGTTTTTTTCTTTTTGCCGCCTGGTTTTATTTTACCAGAGCAAACTGCAGATCCATACATATTAGCATATGCTGATGGATATACTTTAAATTTTCTTTTAGCCGCAGCTTTTCCTTTTGCACAAAGTTTAGCCATTATTTCCAACCTCTTTTTGCTTTTTTTGGTTTACCCTTTTTAACAAGTCCACCTTTTTTCATATTGTTTTTTCTAAACTCTCTAAAGTCTTCTGCCGTCATATCAATCTCATCTGCATTCGCAGGTTTAGCATCAAATAAAGATGAAGCAATAATTCCAAGGGGAGTATATTTTTTCATACCATATATTTTTCTAAACACACTAGTTTTTTTAGGACCCTCTAAATCAAGTGAACTTGCTTTTGCAAAAGCTTTAGTGAATCTATTATTTTTTAATTTTTTTCTAGGTTCTGTTTTATCCGTCAAACCTTCTCTATTAGCTAGTTTAACAAAATCTCTTCTACTACCTTTTTGTAATCCTAATTTTTTAAATTTATCTCTAATAGACATTACTTTTTATCCTTTTTTCTTTTAACAACTATTTTACCATCTTTTTCTGTAACTTTCATACCTGCATTTTCAGTATGTTTTTTTAGTTGTTTATATTTTTCAGAAGGTGTTAATTTTTTAACCACAAGCTCTCATTCCTTTTTTGTAACCCATTCTTTTAGCAACTTTAGGAGCTTTCTTTTTTAAAGCTCTTATGCCTTTACCTTTTTTACCTGCTGGTATTTTCTTTTTTGGTTTCATTTTTTTCTCCTTATTTTCTTTTTATTAAATCTGTTGCCTTTAATCCGTAAACCGAAGCAATAACACCTACAAAAATTGTTTGGTACCAAAATGGAAGTTGTGAAAAATATTCAAAAAACAATTTCATTTTATCCATCGCACTTGGGTCTTCCGAAAATACTGCCCACGCAAGTAATACTATTGGAGCCGACAATAAAAGTAAAATAAATTCGTCTTTCCAGTCTGAATTTCTAGATTCTAATAATTTACCCTGATAAGCTTCCTCACCTCGAGCCATTTTTTCAGCATGACGCATTTGTGCATCCGCCATTAACATTTTTGTTTTTTGACGGTTCTTAAAAATATGTGAGCCAGCTTGTGCGGCTAATTTAATTGCCGAAAACCACATATTAGTACCAAGTAGCTGTACTTTTCTTTTCTGCTAACATTCTTTTTTGACCTTTTACTTTATCAGTCATTAATTCACCTGCTTTTGGCGTTTGAATTTCTTTTCCGCCTTTTGGGTAACCAATTTCTGTTTTTGCAGAAGTCATTTTTTTATTTTTTTTCATTTTTTCTCCTAGGTTTACTCTTACCTGCTTCAGAAAGAGCAATTGCTATTGCTTGTTTCTTATTTTTAACACGTTTTTTAGATTTTCCAATAGGTAATTTACCTTTTTTAAATTCTCGCATAACTTTTGCGATTTTTTTCTCTGTTTTTGACATTAATTGTTTTCTTGTTGTTTTAAAGCGTGTTGTAAAACAGTTTTTTCAATAGATGTATCAGCTCTTAAGTTAGCTAACTCTTCGTTTTGGTCTAATTTTTGTTGATCGGTCATTTGATTCATCATCGCTTTCATCTTATCAACGTTAATTCTCTCATCATCGACTTCACCTTTTCTAGCATTCTCTTGTGCTCTTATATCAAGTTCTCTAGCTTTTAGTTTTGCAATAGGATCATTACCATAATCACCATTAAGTTTCTTTTCTTCTTGTAAAAACTCATCCATCATCTCTGCAATCAATACAGCTTTTCTAGATTCTATTTTCATATTCAATTGCATAACCATTTGTTGCATTTGTGGGTTTTGCATTGCTTGTGGATTTTGTTGCATAGCTTGTAGTTGTTGTATCTCTTGTGAGAATTCCATTTCAACTTGTTCTAAAGCCATTAATGAAATGTGTTCAAAGATATTTTTTTGTAATGCTGCATTAATCGCAGGATTATTTTTTGCAATATTAGTTGCCATAAAATTTAGGTGGGCTGTCATATGAGCTCTATGGTCTTGTCCTTTAAATGCTTGAAATGGAACACCACTTAATGAATCAATGTGTTCTAAAGATGGATCTTTAGGAGCCGGTTGAGGTGGTTTCTTTAAAACTAAGTCAATATTTTTTACACCTAATGCTTCATACATATTTCTATATGCTGCATATAGATTATGAATTTGTGGATTTGATTGAGCTAATTGTAATTCAGTTTGAGCTAAAGATATTCTTTGAGTTTGAGAAAAAATATTAGGATCAGCAACAGGTAAGATATCAACCTTATCATCAAAGTCTGCTTGCTTAATCATTCTTTGACCCCCTACTACATCATATGGATATTCTTCTGGTAAATATAATTTAAATACACGTGATAATAATTTAAATTCACTTTTAAGACCAACATATAGTCTTTTGTGAATTGCAGACATTGTTCTGCTACCACGTTCCAACAAGGCAACTGTCGTTCCCACTGCAGCTTGTTGATTACCCTCACCTACTTGCATGTCAGCTATAGATGCAAAACGCTGACCAGCCTGTACAACGACGCCCATGAGTTGAAGAAGTGTTGCACTCGGCTCTTTAAATGGAAGTGTCATAAAAGCATCTCTTATGTTTCCACCAGGAGCATCTACATCCCTGAATTCACCAGGTTGTATTGATTGTGCATCATCTCTAATTCTAATTCCTCTTTGCTTAAATCCAGCAGGTAAATTTGATAATGTACCAGCATCCAATAATGATCTTAGTGCTGATGTTGCAGTTCTAGATAACCCACCAATCATGTGAATTAAACCAAAACCATAGAAACCTAATCCAGGTAAAAATTTAAAATGTACAAAATAAGAAATCTTTTTTCTTAATGGATCTCCTATTTCATAGTTTCTTCTAATCGATAATATTTCTCTAGAGTTTTCTTCGATCGTTACAATATAAGGTAATTTAATACCAGTCATTTCCCCATCGGGTCCTCGATCTTCAAAACCTTCGATGTCTAGGTTAACATGACATTCAAGTAATGTGAAGATGTCTTCATTGTTTTTTCCTGTTTGTCTAATTCCCTCTAATTCATTTTCTTTTTTATCTAAATCTGTTTCATTATCATAACCAGGAGTTAGTTCTATGTCTCTATAAAATCCTCCTACTTGTTGTTTTCTTAAATCGTTTCCAGAAGTTTTAACTCTATGAATAATTGATTCCGCATCATCTAAAGATGTTGCAGTAAATGGAACGATTAAATCATCTGCAGGAACAAACTTAGATACCGCTCTTCCTAATAATTCATCGTAGTAAACTTTTTTAAATGCAGAACCAGATAAGGGTAAATAAAATAACATTTGATCGAACTCAGTTTCATACTCTGGCATTTGATCCATTAACTGATAATTCATAAATTCTTTTACACGTTCGGCTTGTGAAGTTTTTTCAGGACTTGGTGCGCCAACAGTTTGAGTTCTTACAGGTCCTTGAGCCGGGAGCAATTCTTTATAAGCCAAAGATTGAAATTGAGTAACTGCTTCTGCAAGGACTGGGTGTGTTGCACCTGAAGCTCCTTGGAAAGGTTCTGTTTTTTGTTCGTACTTAAATCCTAAAAGATCTAAACCTTTTATGTAAGATTGTTCCCAATCTTGTCTTGAAGATTTATAATCTACATAGTTGGAAAATAATTCTGAACCAAGGGGCATTAGAACATCCTCTGGTAATAACTCAGCTAGATTGTCGTAGTGATTTTCAGTTTGAGCCTGGTTCATGGCTCCTGGTTCAAAATTAATTTCTACACCACCATCTTCCATAGGTGTAATTTCAGTGTCACCTTGATTAGGTAACTCTTCTTGTAATTCAATATTTTCTTCAGCCGCTTGTTCAGGGCCTTCGATTTCAATTTCTTTTCTAACTTCGTTTGGAAGTGCTTTGTCGATTTCTGCCATTAATTTTCTCCAGTTTTACATCTTTAACAGTATTATACTCAACATTCAAGCCTTGTGATAAAGGACCTGATTTTGGTGGTACGGTTGTTGTAAGCTTTTTATACTTACTTGGGTGTTTAAATATAAATGTCATTTACCAATAATAACTTCTTTTTTTTCTGGGAAGCTCTTCATCTCTATAGTCTTCTGGGTGAATAATCAACCCCCCTTGTCTAAATCTCATTAATGCTTGTGTTGTACTATCTACTAAATCATCATGATCTCCATATGGAAATGATGCACATTCTTCAATTACCTCTTGTGCAAATTCTTTATCGGTCGGTGCCCAAACCATACCAGACTCAAACAGTGGGGCGACACTATTTACACGGCTGTGTTTGTCGTTTCCTTTGGAGGGTGTATAATTAACAACAGGGATCCCCATCTGTCTGAGTTCGTATGTTAGTGGTAAACCAGAAGCTTTCGCTTCAACTAAAACTGTTTCAGGTTGCCAGTAATCATATTGTTCTTTAGCAACACGTCTAAGATCAGGAAACTCTAAACGTTCCTTCATTGCATCAAGTAAAATTATATGTTGAGGATCTCCTTCATTTTCTTGAAAAACTCCCCAAGTAGTAATTGCACTATAGTCGGCTGTTTCTTTTTTAAGAAAGGCTGTGTCATAACTTTGAATGACATGTTGTAGTGGGGGTAAATAATCCTTATCCCAATTTTTCCACCATTCTCTTTTTAACAATGCACCTTCTTCTGCAGTTGGGTTTTGCATATACTGTGCATTCCATTTTCCAATACCAGCAGATGCTTTTACTTTTTCTAATTCTTCTAACTTCCAATACTCTGGCCATATGGGTTTTCCTGTTGGCATGATTGCAGGAAACTCAATTACTTCCCATTGATCCGCTTTTGCTTCTTTAGCTCCAGAGTTAACAAGTTGTGCTGTTAAATCTTTTGTACTCCATCTTGTCATAACTACAACAATTGCTCCGCCTGGTTGTAAACGTTGTCGTGGTCCTGATGTATACCATTCATATGCATTATCAAATGCAGTAGGTGAATTTACATCTTGCTCTGAATGTGGATCATCAATAATTAATAAATCAGCACCTCTACCGGTTACCGCACCTTGAACACCAACAGCAAAGTATTCTCCACCTCCGTTCGTTTCCCAACGGCCCGCGGCTTTAGAATCTTCTCTGAGTCTTGTTTTAAATAAATCTTGATACTCTTCTGAATCAATTAATGTTTTAGCTTTTCTACCAAAACGAATTGCAAGTTCTGCTGTGTGAGTTGCTTGAATTATTTTTAAATTTGGTCTGTTACCAATCATCCAAGCGGGTAAAAAATAAGAAGCAAATTCTGATTTAGTATGCCTAGGTGGCATATTAATAATTAATCTTTTACATTCACCAGTTCTAATTCTATTAAATGCATCTGAAATTTTTTTATGATGGTACCCTTCAATAAATTCTGGCCAAGTGTATTTTACAAAAGATAAGAAATCAGTTCTATATTTTTCTTGAGTAGATTTTTTTACTCTAGTTAAAATATCTAATTTTAATTGTCTTCTTACTTTCGGATCTGTGATTGCATTTATTTTTTCTAAACTAAGCATAATATTAATTATGGTACCAAAAACTATTTAGCAGGAATCTCTATGTAAATCAAACTATATACAGCATATATTAGGTACCATATTTTAGAAATCTACCCCTCCCCCCTTTGCAAAAGTTCGAGTTTTGAGTTTGGTCTGGTACCTCTATTGTTATATATATTCTCGGGTGGGACCCGCCCACATGCACTACACATGCCCTGCGACACTTTGCCACACCCTAGTAATTAAGGGTGTGGCGTTATGACATATTGACTAGTCTATGCAATCTTTACAGTAGCCATGCTTCCATGACCACCAATCTAATTGCACGACTTGACTACACCCACGACAAGTGTTCGTTTGCTGACACCACTCATGTGCCTTGGTTCGGGCTTCTTTTTTAGAGAAGCCTTGACCAATAAACTCTTCTTTCTTTAAATCAACAGCAACTCCCATTATTTACTTTCCTCACTAAATGGGAATTCTAATTGATTGTAGTTAAAGTTCTTATCACTCTTAACTACTTCTCTTTTATCTAACTCATTGTCCCATTTTTCAGTTATTCTTTTTGACGCTTCTTGATCAGCTTCAACATAGCTAACTATCTTATCTAATGCGTTAGCTATTCTGATTAATGGGTTAATTGATCTGTCGTTTATGTCGTTATTGTCTGTCATATTTTCCTCCATTGGTTAATAAAAAGATAATAGCCCAATGGTTAATTAAAACCATTGGGCAGATTGTCGCACCTACTCCGACTTGATATTAGGTAAAGCTGTCAAATCTTGGTTCCAACTTAACCCTATTTTTTTACTTACTTGATCTAATGAGATTGCTAGACTATCAGGTGTCCCTGCTTCCATAACAGTATCCAGTGCTTTTTCTTTTAGGTCTTTCAACTGTCTCAACCTTGCACCTTCTGGTCTTCTCTCTATTTCTTTTTCAGCAAGATTAGAAGCCCAGTCTCTCAACTGCTCTTCACAATCACTTAAAGTTATTCTCTCTTCTCTATGTCTAAAAGAATAATTTAAGTTT
>Ga0115572_10004299_pt1 | contig 11123 bp, 14 predicted proteins | sample COGITO_mtgs_1206_FD_88681 | JGI IMG/M metagenome (GOLD analysis project Ga0115572, IMG submission 88681) | Pelagic marine microbial communities from North Sea - COGITO_mtgs_120607 | ecosystem: Environmental > Aquatic > Marine > Epipelagic | place: Germany:Helgoland, sampling site Kabeltonne... | reverse complement strand
TTAGTTGTGCTATTGTGTTCTGTATCAAATGTTTCAAATAAATCTTTTATTTGTACATATAATTCTTGTGATGTTGCCATAACTTTGTTATCCTTTTTTATTGTTTATATTATTTACTTACTATATTATAATGAAACTTTTTCATTATTCAAAGATTTGTACTGCATAACTATCATAGAAGCCATAACCAGCTTTTATAAAATAGCTACGTTTTAAATTTGCATTATGTCCAGGAGAGTCTTTCCATGATTGTAATTTAGAAGACGCAAACCTTTTAAGAGTAAAAATATGTCGATTGCCATATGAGCAATTCTCACCGGATGGATACAAGTTACTATGCTTAAACTCGCCGGTTTCAAACATTGTCTTAGCCCATGATTGAGCTAATTCGTTTAAACTATCAGATAATTCCAATTCATTAACATTGTTTTGCAATCTATACTCATTTAATTCTTGATGTATATAATATCTTAAAGAATCAACGCTAGTTTGGGGAGTTTTAGAAAAATCAATTTGAGAATATACCGATAATGGTAATAACAATATTAGAAGTAATTTTTTCATATCTTTTATTTTTATATATAATAAGAAAAAGTTGACTTAGTTAAGAAAGCAAAGGAGAATTACTCCTTAATCACTTTTATTCCATATTATATTGATCTTTAAATTTAACCGAAGAGGTAATTCCATAAAGCTATAAAGGGTAAAATTGTAATTAGCAAATAAAAAATAAGTTTACCTACAAAACCTATTTCTTGGTTATCTCTTATAGATTCAATCATAGCCCATGCAGAATCTCTTTCAGATTCAGGAAGAAAAAAGAAATAAATTATCAAATCAATAACAACACCCAAACATAATATATCAAAAGTTACTGAAAAAAAATCTTGTACCGGATTTGGATCTAATGATCCATCATTGAAGTCATCTTCGTCGATTTGAAATTTCGAACTTGAGTTATTAGTTTTTAAAGTATGATTTTTATTGACTGAACTAATTTGGTATCCGCATTTCGGACATGAAATTGCACTTCTACTTACTAAGTTATCACAATCTTTACAATTAAATAATTTATAGTTATTAGTTTTAAATTTATAAGATTCTTCGTCCTTAAGTAACTGAGAAATATCTTCTCCTATTACTCCTAAAATTAGTAAAATAGAACCTACAGGATTAGTTTGACCTTCTTTGACTCCAAAATATAGCAATACACCATCTTGAAAAGATTCAAATTCCATTGTTGCTTTATCTGTTTCAATTTCAGCCAACAAATCTCCACTTTCAATTTCATCACCAATATTTTTATGCCATTTTACCACAATTCCTTCTGTCATGGTATCGCTAAGTTTGGGCATTCTAACTAATTTAGCCATGTTATTAATTTAATAAAAAATCATATAATTAACTCTTTAATTATAGAAATATAGTAATTTTTTCATTATTCAAAGATTTGTACTGCATATCCTTCATAGAAGCCATATCCAACTTTTAAAAAATAATTACATTTTAAATTTGAATCATGGCCAGGAGAGTCTTTCCATGATTGTAATGTCCAATATGAAAACTTTTTAAGAGTAAAAATATGTCTGCTTCCATATTGAATATTTTCAGCATACGGCAAGTTACTATGTTTAAAATCACCAGTTTCAAACATTGTCTTAGCCCATGATTGAGCTAATTCGTTTAAACTATCAGATAATTCCAATTCATTAACATTGTTTTGTAATCTATACTCATTTAATTCTTGATGTATATAATATCTTAAAGAATCAACATTATCTTGCGGAGTTTTAGAAAAATCAATTTGAGAATATACCGATAATGGTAATAACAATATTAGAAGTAATTTATTCATTATTCATTTCCTCCAATATTCTAATTTGATTGACTGTTAACTCTAAGGCGTAATAATTTCTCACTAAAGGAGCCATTGATCCTCCTTGATATTGGTATTTAATAATATCACAGGAGCTCTTTCTAAAATCTATAAAATCAGCCTTGGATTTTTTAATCGCATTAATTATATTTTCACTTTGTTTTAAAAGGTTGAGTGTAAACGAATCGTTTTCGTCTTTTAAATATTTTTTTTCCTCATTGTAGAATTTCTGCTCTTTATTTATTAAAAATTCATATTGAGCATTTAGAATACTATCAGCAATATGAAATTGAATATAGCTACATTCATTCATAGCGGGTTGATTGGCTGATGAATCAGACTCGCAACCAGTTCTCCAAGGTGGATTATTAAAGTCTATCTGTGCATTTGCAAAAAGACTAAAAAGGAATAAAGAAATAATTAATTTAATTTTCATTATTCAAAGATTATCTAAATAATTGAGTTGCTAAGAATTTATCATATGATTTTGACTCTGAATCAAATCCATAATAGTCAAATGCAAAATAATTCCAATTCTTATCTAACATATTTTCATTATGCTCAGGAGATGTTTTCCATTGAGTAAACATTTCTAAAGCAATTTCTTTAGCATTTTTAATTTTATATTTACCAAGTACCCATGCAGATGCATCTTTACCATTAAATTGATAATCATATAATATATTTTCGCCAATCATATCTATTTTTGTTCTATCCCAACACTCAGCTCCAGTATAATACGGATTTTTTTTATTAGATTCAAAATGTGATAGTATATTGCCATCATGAGCCATATATTTAGAGTGAGATAAACATGATTTTTGAATTTTTTTACACCATTGTAATTTATGTAAATTGTGGGATACTCTATGTTCATTTACAAGAGTAAACATTATTTCAATTATAGAATCTTTAAATTCTTTATTGCTAGATCTATAACATTCATTGTTAGGTTGAGTAAATGCTAATATTGGTAAACATATAAGTAATAAACATATCTTTTTCATATCTTCTTATTTTTATAAAATACATAATTCTAAAATACATAATTCTAAAATCATTTGATTTAAATCCAATTGTAAAAATCATCTCCCAACCCCTTACTCCATTCAACAATTTTATCTCTTGAATGAGTATCTCTTACAAACTTACTCCAACCTTTTATGAAGATGTAGTATCTAACATATCCTCTTACTACAATCTTAACTTCATCTTTTACAATATCCTTATCATCTTTACTCCAATCCTCATTGTAAATTTCAGAAAGAGCCAATCTACAATTCTCTAAACCTCCAAATGCGATATTCTTTCTATTTGATGGTAGAGATTCACTTTGTTTTAATTCTTTCAATGTTGAATCTGTGGATGAGATATGAAGATATAATGATTCTCTTTTTTCAATTTTCTTTCCCTTAAATGTTTTCTGAACGAATGATACTTTAGTACTATCTCTTTTATCAGTAGATAGAATTCCAACACTTTCTTTGTATGAACGAGAGGATTTATCTCTCCAACTTCCACTTACATTAAATTTATATTTCTTATCTAAATCTGATAAATGATTGTAATGTAATTTCATTTTAAAATTGTATCCATCTTTGTAATCATCAGCTTTTAACTTATCCTTTTCAATTAAAATCTGTTTTTTAATTTTCTCAATTTGGTTTCTGAGTTTTTCAACTCTTTCATTGGTATTGAATATTGCGAGATGGTATCTTCTGTATTCTCTATAATGTTCTCTTTTAGATTCATTTAATTTATCAAATAACTTAGGTGGTAGATAGTTCAGAAAAAACTTATCTCCATCAGTTCTGTATTTGTTTTTCTTTAGTTGACTTAATCTTTTTTTCATTGGATACTTGGATATTGAGGTGTGCAAGATATACAAATTCTAATAATTTATATACACCATATAGGTATCCCAATATCCAATCCCTTCAGAATCTAACATTCAATATTTAAATATCATTAAAGGGTGTGCTAAACTATTAAATTAAATATATCACACCAACACCCTTGTCGTTTCTTAGTAGTGTAGTTGGGGAGAGACCTCAACGGAAATTAAAAATTGAAAAATGATAAAAGAATTAAAACAAAAACCGATTGATTCAACAGAATCACTTCAGTATCTGACCTATAATGACCCAAATGAATTTAACCGAATAAAAACAAACAAACTTAGAATATGTGATTACACATCATTAATAAATTATCATTTAACCGACTTAGATATGAGTTGGGGTTCGATTCTAATATGGTCTAAAAAACAAAAATCATATTTGAGTTTGTATGAGTGGCATACTTGGAATGTTGATGATGATGGAAATATTTATGATGATTTTAAATCTTTAAGTAAAGCTAACAATAGTTTAAATCTTAAAAATATAACAGAGTATAAACATAATGTGAAGGTTATTGATGGAAGTAACTATTCATTTAATCTTAACTACCCGAGACATCATTTAGAGAAAAGGATTACTAAGGTTTTCAAAAAATCATTTCCAAAACCAAAAATCATTTATGTAGAAAACTATGCGAGTTATCCAATAGAATTTCTTTCTAAATATCAAAATGATGAAGAACTGAAACTAACAGTAGAAAGATATGGTTTTCCATTTATAGAACTGAATTGGGATTTAATGGAAATGAGATGGGAAAGAATGGAGAAGGAAGAAGTATCAAAGGATATTCAAACAACAAATAATTTAAGGTGTGCTGCGTGATAAAATTAAATATATCACACCAACACCCTATAACGATATTAGTAAGGTAATGAGGTTATGAGTCTCCACCTCTTTAAGTGAGACTCAATTAAATAATAAATGAAAAATATGAAAAAAGTAAAATCAAAAGAGGTATTGGAGAAGGATAGTACCCAACCTCTAATCGAAACTACCATCAGCGATGAAGGTAGAATCGTAAGTGAAATTCCAACGATATGGAGTTGGGAAAGAAAGAAGTGTGTAATAGTACACTCTAAAGTAATTGACTTATTAAACCTATGGGGTTATGGTCAATTGAAATCTGATTTAGTTCTCAGAAAAGAAAGTATCCTTTCACTAAAAGATACTCTCTCAATGTGGAAAGAGATTTACGAACACTTTATGAATTATGATGAAGATGATTTCCTAAATCCTTTATGTGTTGGAGTTGAAAAGTTCGAAGGAAGTAATCAATTCATCTCAAAGAATGATGTTAGAAATGCTTTGATTGATTATGGTAATTTCAATAAAACTCAGTTCTTAAATGAGTTTACAGAAAATGATTCAGTTCTAAATAATCCAAAGAAATCTCATTTACATACTCCATTATTTAGAGATAATAAAGATGAAGTTTTTACATTCTTTGATAATGGTGTAGTAAGAACAACCAAAGATGGTTCAGTCCTGCAGGACTATGGAATTACTGATGGTGGTTATATATGGGATAATAAAATCAGAACTGAAGTAAAAAATATTCAGTTGGTTGATGATAAAGGTTCTTTTGAAGAATTCGTTGAAAAATGTATGAGTGTAAAAAATGATGATGGAGAATGGGTGATTGATAAGAAAGAGTATGAATCTTTCAGAACCATCTATGGATACCTTCTTTCAAACTACACTAATAACGGAGAAACTCCAGCACCAATGTTTGTTGATAGAGAATCCGATGGAGTTCACGCAGAAGGTGGAAATGGAAAATCATTAGTAATGAAATCCGTTAAACATTGGAAAAAAACAACTCCTATTAATGGAAAGAATGTTCAAAAAGGAGATAGTAAATTCACATTTAGTGGAGTAAAGTTAGATACTGAATTTGTCTTTATGGATGATGTGAATGTTGATTTCCCATTTAATATTATTTACAATTTCACAACTGGCGATATGGAAGTTGAAAGAAAGAATGTTGATAGATTCGTAATTCCTGAGAGTATCAAACCTAAGATTGGTGTTTGTACAAACTATATTATGAATGACACATCTCATTCAACATCAAGAAGACAATATGTTGTTGAGTTTAGTGATTTTTGGAATCAGAAATCAAAAGAGGGTGTTTCAGTTGAAAAATTCTTAGGTAAAAGATTAATTGATAAAGATTTTACTGATAATGATTGGATTCAATTTTACAACTTTGGTTTCAGATGTTTGCAAGAATTCCTTAAAAAAGGAGTTGTACAAACTGACAAATCTAACTATCTGAGAAAACAATTTATTTCTCAAATAGAAGGTGATGGAGTTAATGATGGAGTAGTAGATTGGATTGAAAATTATATTATATCAAATGAATCTAAATTCAGAGAACATGTTGTTTGGGCTACGATGTATGACCAATTCCACAATGATTTTGAATTTGATGTTACTGAAAATTGGAATTCAACAAGATTGAAAACCGCAGTTTGGGAAATCTGTAAAGAGAAAAAGTGGAAGTACAACCCACATAAGGTTGGAACAACACTTTCTTCCAAAAGATGGAAAACTGGTGGGAAAGGACATCAAGTTGATTCAGTTAAGATTTACATATAAGTAAATGTTCCGAAGGTGGATATTTGGATATTGGTATCCAAGTATCCAATCTTTTCGGATTTGTTATCATTTAAAAGTATACCTATCCATAGTAACAAAAATAACCTGTTAAATGTTAGGTGTTCTCAATAAATGTTACTATTTTAGTTATTAATTAAGAACCCTTAAATAGTAACTAAAATGAAAGTATTTTATAGTAGAATAAGCACAGAGGAACAGAATGATGAAAGACAGAAACTAAATACTAAAGAATTTGATTATGTACTGAGTGATAAGTGTAGTGGTACAATTCCAATTTGGGATAGACCACAAGGAAGTCAAATTAAAAAACTAATTGATGAAGGAAAACTAAAAGAACTTCATATTCATAGTATTGATAGACTTGGCAGAAATACTCTAAATGTTTTATCAGTATGGAAAGAATTGAGTGATTTGAAAATTAGAGTAGTTTGTAGAAATCCAAATTTTCAGAATCTAAATGAAAAAGGTGAAACTGATATGTTTTCAGAACTGATGATTTCTATTTTATCAACTATGGGTGATTTTGAAAGAAAGTTGATTAAGGAAAGACAGAGAGAAGGAATTAAAATCAGAAGAGAAAAAGGATTGTATAAAGGGAGACAGATTGGAACTACTGAAAATTTAGAGAATTTTCTTAGTAAGAAGAAAAATCAACTGATAATTAAAGATATTAATAATGGATACACCATTAGAGAAATAATGGAAATGAGAAAATGTAGTCCATCTTTAGTTTCCAAAATTAAGAGAGGGGTTTTTTCTATGGAAGAAAAAGTGACTCCGATATAAAAACCACCTAAATAGGATTTTAAGTAAAAAGTATTTCTACTGATTACATTAAAATACCCCCCCCTGAACCTTACTGTTATTAAAGTTAAATACCTCTAAATAAAGAGAATAATAACGTTAATTGACCTATTTTTTATATAACATATTATAAAATTCCATAAATTAGAATATGAAAAATTTACTATTAGTTCTGTTAACGATTCCTTTAATATTTGGTTCTTGTAAAAAAGATGATGACGATAATGTAGCTCCTGTAGTTCCTGTAGTTCCAAGTAGTTCTAATACTTGGACCAAAACCTTTGGTGGAACAGGAAATGAAAGGTGTTATTCTGTTCAACAAACCAATGATGGTGGGTATATAATTACAGGTTTTACAGAATCTTTTGGAAATGGAGGTCAAGATGTATATTTAATCAAAACAGATGGAAATGGAGATTCATTATGGACTAAAACCTTTGTTGGAACGAGTAGTGATGGAGGTAGTTCAGTACAACAAACCACTGATGGTGGATATATAATTACTGGTTCTACATCTTCCTTTGGAAATGGAAATTTGGATGTTTATCTAATCAAAACAGATGGTAATGGAACTGAACAATGGAATAAAACCTTTGGTGGAACAGTTGATGAAAGGTGTTATTCTGTTCAACAAACCACTGATGGTGGATATATAATTACTGGTTATACATCTTCCTTTGGAAATGGTGGTTACGATTTATATCTAATTAAAACGGATGGTAGTGGAGTAGAACAATGGAATAAAACCTTTGGTGGAACAGGTGATGATGTTGGTTCTTCTGTTCAACAAACCAATGATGGTGGTTATATAACTACAGGTAACAGATATAATATTTCTAATGGAGATAATGATGTATATCTAATAAAAACCGATGAAAATGGAAATGTTAATCCATAAAGTTTAAGAATTACTATCACCCATTAAACCGATTCAACATACTTTCTAACCTTCAGATAGAGTTTTCTGAAAAAAGTTTGGTTTGGATTACATTAAAATACCCCCGCCCCCCTCAACTTATGTTCCACAGAACAAAAGTTATTTGAAGATAGATTTCAAATCTAATAATGATGGTTCATTAACTGAGAACTCATTCAACCAATCATTCAATTCATTCTTAGAGATATAAGTTTTATATCCGATTCTCTTAATAGGTAATCCCCTTTCAGAAATCCATTTAGCCATAGTATGTCTATCAATCTTAAACTCTTTGAGAAACTCTTTTTTAGTTATGTATCCTAAACTCATACTAATAACTCAACACTAAATTTTCTTCATCGTTGTCTGGCTTGATGTCCTCAATACTTCTGTAATGTAAGTACCCTTCTATAAATTTCTGAAGTTCATTTGTTAGAACCTCAGCATCTTCCTTATTAGGTGTAATACCTAATGATTGTTGGATTCTTCCAACTGATTCTATTAATTCGTTTTTTACTATTTTCTTTGTTTTCATATTACCTCTTTTTATTTATTACATCCCACGATTCAGAATTATTCAATACACTTTCCAATTGTTTTTTTACATTATCAATTGTAGATAGTTTAATTATATCAGATATTACAAAAAGTTGTAAAAAGTGGTCTGTGATTTTCTTAATCTTTTCATCGCTGAAATCATATCCAATTTCAATGAAAAGTTTCCTAACCTCATCCTCTAAATCCATTTTAGTTTTACTCATATTTCTCCCTTTATTTATACGAATTCTACCTATAAATATTAGATTCTACCTAATTAATACAATTCTTCAGTAAAATATTTTGAATCTATCGCAAAGAGTGTAAGAGGCTTCTGATTAAATACTAAATCAGATATATGATAATTTCAGTGGGTGAGTTATGTTTAATTGGATATTGGGATACCATATCCAGGTATCCAAGTAATCAAAGATTTAAGTTTTCCTTTGATAAAATAGATTGAATTCTATTGGTTTTAAGTGTTTTTCTACCCATATCAATATCCATTCTCTTATAGTGTTCTAACATTGTTTGGATAGTATGACCACATATCTCAGAGAGTTCCTGAGGTTGAACATTGGGTTGTCTAATCATATATGATATGAAGTATTTTCTCAAATGGTGAGTTGATGATATTCTTCTATTTTTCCATCCTAATCCATCAAAGTGTTCAGTATGTACACCTCTTTTTCTTTTGCGAGTTACAGTTTTAGATTCCTCAACCATTCTGTTTTTAAATAATCCCAAATAATAATTTGTTTGATACGGAGAATTAGGTTTTGAATTAAAATTAGGAGAGGTAAACAAATATCCACTCTCAGGGAAAAGGAACATACAAACATCAACAATATTAGTTTCCCATCTGAAATCTTTTTTTCCATTTTTAGTGGTAAACTCCACTTTAGTTCCTAATTGTTTCCCTTTGTATTTTGGTGGTTTATGATTGAAACTCCATATGGTTTCATCAATTGGAACAATCCTATTTCTATTTTTTGAATTTAGAATATATAATAGATACACTTCTGGATTGTGAGAATCTTTTGTGAAGTAACTTCTCATCTCAACTGGCGTTCCATACTTCTCCATATCTTTTTCAGTTCTATATGATTTAAGTATTTCTGATATTCTAAATCCATACCTCAACTGAAGAAGTGAAACAAAATATACAATATCAATTCCAATAGGATTATCTGCAGGTTGATTCATATGGAATCTTCCTTTTATTCCATTAACTGAAGTTTTTTCATTATACCCTCTTCTAAGAACTTCTTTATCTCCTTTACTCTTACATATAGTAATCCACTTTTCTCTTACTATCTCAACACATTCATCAATACAATTTTTGTATTCTGATTGTCGAAATAGAACCATTTCATTTTTATCTTTTGATGGAATCCAATCTCCCCAATATTTTTTTATTAAATCAATTTGAAATTCAATTGTGAAGTCGTGAGATTCAAATAAATCAAATCCACCTAATGAAGAATCTCTCACAAGCCAATCCATAAACATTCTTACTGACCTTAGATAATTTTTGATTGTTGGTCTCCTAATTATTTCTCCCTTAGTTTCATTTAGATAGTTTTTCTTTTTACCATTCTCTCTTAAATCCTCAACATAATCTTTGATAAGAGTTTTCAATCCTTTTGATGGAACTACTGAAACAGGAATATCATTTTCTTTTACATATGAATAGAAAGATTTAATATGTAATAATCTATTTTTTAAAGTTTTAGAATTGATTTTAATATCCTTCAGATTATCATCTTTTATTAATTTGAAAGTTTCAACATCAAAATAGAATCCACCACCATGAGCATTTCTTGAAATATATTCTGTAATGAATGGATGTAGTAGATGAGATTGATTAGATTTTATTTTAAACTGAGTTTCTAATTTCAATTTAAGTTTATCAAACGCATATTCAAAAGATGTTTGTTTAGATGATTTGTCCTTCGGTTCTGCTGAACATAAATATTTACTCCTTCCTTTACCACTACCACTTAATTGATAATACCAAAATAAATTATCCTTTACTTTTTTTATTTTAAATGAACCATTTGAAGAAGGATTTGAGAAAGTTTCTTTATGAGTTCTTTTCAAAGCATCCTCTAAAGATTCACTCCATCCATAAAGGGTTTTGATTTTTGATTGTTCTGATACTTTACTCATATAATAGCATGTTGAGGGTAACTATTACAAAATTACCTAAAATATTACTATTATCAAAGGAAATATGAGGGTAACTTGAGGGTAACTAAAAAATTAAGAAATTTGTATATGATTTTTATCTCTGTAAATCAGTAGTTTAGAGGGTAGGTATTAACGACCATAAGAGTTATTATAAAGTTTTTTAGTATTTAAACTCAAATTAGATTTTAATATAGGTTTAACTTGTCTTTTTTCTAAAATGATTTCATCCATATTTCGTGTAAATATCTCACAAAGATAATTCAAATCTACTAAC
>Ga0115572_10004298_pt1 | contig 11125 bp, 7 predicted proteins | sample COGITO_mtgs_1206_FD_88681 | JGI IMG/M metagenome (GOLD analysis project Ga0115572, IMG submission 88681) | Pelagic marine microbial communities from North Sea - COGITO_mtgs_120607 | ecosystem: Environmental > Aquatic > Marine > Epipelagic | place: Germany:Helgoland, sampling site Kabeltonne... | reverse complement strand
AATGACGTTGCTCCAAAAGGTCTGCTCGTGCTCTGGGACGAGTTCAATGACTTCAACGGGAAGAGCTCTGTCTTGAATGTAAAGGTGCAATCGCTCGATGAACTTGTGAACGTGGTCGATGACCGGTGGGGCTTCAACCAATGTGTTGACACATGTGATGTAAACTCGCTTTTGATTGCGGATTGGAGGGGGCAATTGCTCCATCGTTTCAAGGAGGTGCATGGTGAGTGCGGTGCTGTCTTTCCCGCCAGACAGCCCCAAGATCCACGGGATGTCGCCCGTGTCACGGTAGAGTGCTTCAAGGTCGACCATATTAACATAGGGGGAATGAAAGTAGATAAATTAAATGCAAACATTTGATGATTATCATCATGTTGGATAATACTTGATATATCGACAGTCATTCGGTGGTTTGTGCCTGAGGATTATGAGACGAATGCAGCAGGTCAGAATGCGGACCACCATTCTACTAAATATAGGTTTGAAGAAGCAATTGGCGATTTAATTGACAACTCAATTGACGCAAAGTCCACAATTATCGATGTGTGGTTTGGTGACCAGGACTTAATCGCTGCAGGAAGTCCTCCGCAGCAAGGGAAACATCCTTTCACATATCCACAAGGCTTGGGTTTCCTCTACACAAAAACAAGCAGTTACCTCATTGTATCAGACAATGGAAGCGGAATGACCTCAACAGAATTTAAGAATGCAGTAATCAAGGGGGAACGTAGAAAATACAACGAATGGGAACTCGGCCACTATGGCGTGGGTTTGAAGAAATCCACGATGTCCCAAGCCTATGAAACTACTATTTTTACTAAAAAAAAAGGTGAGACCTCGATTAAAAGAATTTCTTCCGTGCACATACAAGAGTCAGGTAAGGACCAACTTCTGACTCCATCGGATTTTACTGGTGCGAAGGCATGGATGAAGGAGACCGATGGCTACATTGCGTGTTTAGACCTTATGAAAAAGAAGACATCAGGGACAATAATCCTCATGGAGGGCCTACACAAGCTGGAAAAGAGCATAGGGTCTCCAAAAGTGAGTGACAGAACGAAGTATGTCAGTGATTTGAAGAAAAAAATAAGATCTTACATCGGGGTGATTTATCAGCGTTACATCGAAGGAGGTCATAGAATTCTATTGACGAATGGAAAGCATCACGTGATTCCAAAAATCACATTCAAATTTGGAGGCACTAAGGTGATGAAAATTGATCCATTTTTCAAGGATTTTCATGATGCAGGTGATAATCGTTGGACATTATACAAGGACATTAAAGGTATAAACACTGAACTCCGCATCCCAGGCGCTGCGAAACAAGAACTTCCACTTCCAAATACTTTGTATCTTATTCCAGTAGCAAAGGATGCAAAATTGAAGTCCAAGGCTGCCGCAATTGATGAAAATCTTTCGAAAGTCCGAGAAGGGCTTGATCGAGTCAAATTACAAGGGATCTACATCTACAGAAACCAAAGGCTGATTGATTTTGCCGGGGCAGATACTTGGAAAGGTTTAGCTTCGACTGTTCCAGGTAACGCTTTGGGCCGGTGGGAAATTCACCTTCCTCCTCACAAACCAACAGATTTGACTAATCTGGATTTTACCTTGGATAGTACCAAAACTGACAGTAAGATTGGAACCACAACAATGGAAAGCGCAAAAAGAATTTGGACGAAAAAAGACCAGTGGCATCCCAGGGATCAAACTAGAGAGACCTTCAAGAAAAGAATGGATAAGCGGAAAGAAAAAGTGAAGCCATATGAAATGACATGCACCGATTGTGGAGAAGTTGGGCACCACAACAAATTGGGTTCTTATTGCAAGTTGTATATCGCACCAAAGCCAAAGCCAATCACAAAAACACCCTTGGACCCTTCCTCTAAATCTCCAATCTCAGATCCTGCTAAGCAACCGACAATTGATTTTCCTCCCGGGCAGGGGACGTTCAGGGTCGCCTCTGTGAGAACAGGAGAATTGATTTCAGTGAAGGGGAAAGAGATCGAAATCAACATCGACCATGATGGATACATGGACCTTTTTCGATGGGTTAAATCCCAATAGGAGGCGAATTAATGTCGCAAATTTCAGAACGCCTTGATAATTTTGCTATTCGATGGTTGGAGTCAAACGTCTCGGACCGTGAGAAATTGAAACTTTACCTAAACAACAAAATCCCAAATGCATCAGAGGAGGAGGTTCGAGACACCTTGGACTGCTTCACACCCTCTCCCATACCAAAGATTCCCTCGATTGTAGCAAACGATTCTGAGAATTGGTACGCGGAACAAAAACACCACATAAATTACCCGGAATATTTTAACAAAACGCTTAAATTACCCCCAAGGGCTAAGATTTCAATAAAAAAGTCATCTGAGGATATTTTGAACCTTACATGCGATCCATCCTCTGCTGACTTTCATTCCGTTTCTGGCCTCGTTGTAGGGAACGTGCAATCAGGGAAAACTGCAAACTTCACAGCCCTGATTGCCAGGGCTGCAGATTCAGGCTACAATCTGATTGTTGTACTTTCAGGTGGAAATTTTAACGATTTACGCTCTCAGACACAGAGTAGGTTATTCGATGACTTGATTGACCCGGTGAATTCAATCAAACCAACATGGCATAGAGCAACGAGGACAAATGAGTGGAATTTTGGTGATGTCATGGATGAAAAAAACGGGTGGGACGGAGAGTGGGACATTACTCAGAAACCCTGTTGCCTAGTTGTAACTAAAAAGAACTCATCGACATTGCCTAACCTGAGAACATGGATAAAGAAGATTGCTGGAAACATGCCTGACGGGAAAAAAATAAAGTTGTTGCTAATTGATGACGAGGCAGACCATGCGTCCCTCAACCGTCTGATACAGAAGAAGAAACTGACCAAAGAAGAAAGGGAATTGGGGTTAGACGCATCCAAAATCAATCGATCAATCAGGGAAATTTTACATGAAGTAAGTGATTATGCATATATCGGATTCACTGCAAGTCCATTTGCAAACCTTTTCGTTCCGCCTCATTACGATGAGCTTGAATTTGAGGGCGAAAAGCTTCCTACACTCTATCCTAGAGACTTCATCTACCTCCTTGAGGAGCCAGAAGGTTACTTTGGTTTGGCTAAACTATGCAATGCGGATTTCCCAGAGTGGACAAACCATTTCTGCGAAGTATCAGAGAATGAAGCTGTATTTTATCGAAAGCATACAACAAAAATCCCCGTGTCGGAATCTCTTAAAAATGGATTGAAGCAATCAATCCATGATTTCTACATCACTTTAGGGCTCAGGTACATAAGGCGAAAATTAGAAGCCACGACGGATGCGAGTATAATCCCAAGAAACTTCCATCACTCTATGCTTGTTCATACGAGAGAAACCACTAAAACAATGTACGGTATAACCCAAACAATCATACCTTTCTCAGACTCCTTGAAAGCCTCTATTCTCGAGTCAGGCTCTCCAATTCAAACTAAGGATGTGAAAGAGCACTTGGAGGAATTTGAGAACCATTTTTCCAAAAATTTCATTCCTAAAACCCCATCCGTACAAGATAGTTTCGAGGATATATGTGCCAATCTATGTGAATATTTTGACTCGGAAGAGACCAATACCTTTCCTCATGTGAAAGAAATTATCTCACAGGTGGATGATCCAGATGACCAAGAAAAGAAACGTGGTGAGAATCTTGTCTATCAAAAAAACCACCCTTATTCAGTTATCGCCATTGGAGGCAACCGCTTGGCAAGAGGATTCACGCTTGAAGGTTTAACTGTAAGTTACTTCATCAGGGAACCAAAGTCAGGCATCAAGTCTGACACACTTTTGCAGCAAGGCAGGTGGTATGGTTTCAGAGGGTCAGATGAAGACTTGGTCAGGGTATATACTACACGGATTTTGAGGGATGAGTTTTGGGACCTGAAGCGTATTGAGGAAGATTGCCATGCGAAGATTCGTGAATTTTCCGAACAGGGGCTGGCTCCATCATGCTACAGTATCCCTGTTCTAAAAACGGCTAATCAATCTCCAACTTCAAAAGACAAAATCCCACATCTCAGAGTCAATGCATTACCCAGTATATTTTCAGGAGATTACCTCCCTAAAAACGGTGACAATTTCCCAATCAAACAGAATGATTCTCAATCAGAAGCATTCTTGGAAGAAAATCTAACGCAATTAGGAATCTTCCTAGATGAATGTAATATACTTAATGGAGGTAAACCATCTTTAGAAGAAAACATGTATGTGTATAATTCAATTCCATTAGAAGCGGTTATGGCATACTTCAAATCTACGTTACACAACTACCATGGCGATGTATATCAGAAAAAAGATTTGATTACTTACTTGCAAACTCGTAGCGAAATGAACAAAGATGATTGTTCAAAGTGGACTGTTGCGTTGATCGGTAAGGCACCACCTAAGAACCTCCCAATTCCTACGACAAAATTGGGTGCTCATTCTTATGAGCTGTGTTTAGTGACCCGCTCAAGGACGGAGCGGAACTCTAACAAACTAGGGTATTTCACACAAACCAAACACTTTGCGATTGGGCTGGATGATACTGCGACATCAATCCAGGAAAACTGCCGTGCTCGCAAATCTTCGAACCCAATTCTATTGATTTATCTTATTGACAAATCATCAAAGGCGACGAGTGAACAAAGAGCGCATTTGAACATTAAGAACCATTTAGTTGCCCTCGCAGTAGGGATGCCGAGTGCATCAAAGTTATCTGATAAAGAATTGGAAAATTTGAATGTCAACATATGGGAAAATGGCAAACTCAAATCAACATATACGGATGTGTAATTATGACAAATGTGACAAATGTGATTGAAATTTTTAGAGCCTCCAAATCAACCGGAGATTCCCTCTATGGTCGAGTAAAAGGACCCCAAGGGGGACTCATTGAACATCTTTATTTGAAACATGATGCTGACTATGATTATCTCTTATTTGATTTTAGCAGTGCCACTATCGAGCCTAAATTCGCTTCTAAATATTCAGCACTTGACTCTAAAACTGACACAAATCCTGCTTCAGGAGAAATAGCATTGCACATAAGGATTCCAAGCCAATTCCGTAGGAAGTTAGAGACATTTTATGACGAATTGTGTCTTTCTTACGATCCATCAGAGACCGATGAATCGGTTTGGTCAGTGATTGATGAATGGGCTATGCTGTTTGAAAGATCGAAATTAGACAAACTCTCTAGGGAAGATGAAATTGGTCTTGTGGGGGAGTTATTAGTCTTGAAACAATTATATCTGAATGGACATCAAAAAGCCGTAAACTACTGGTTCGGTCCCGCTGGTAGGTTACATGATTTTGAAAAAGATAATCATTGGAGTATTGAGGTTAAAACCTCTTTAAGCCCGAACCCAACAGTTTATGTGAGCAAAATTGACCAGTTGGAACCGCTTCCTAACCCCTTTCATCTTGTAATAGTCAAATTGAAATCAGATAAGGCGGGCACCTCACTTCCAACCCTAGTCGCTGAATTACGTCAGATGATTAGTGATGTTCCGGACAAAGAACGCTTCCAAGAATTACTAGATGAGATCGGATATGTAGAGGCCATGAAATCACTTTACAACCGGAAATTTTCCCCTCTCGGAATCGAAAAGTATAGGATTGATGAAAATACAGAAACCCTTTGCCCGCTCAACATCAGTGGGTCTGCGAAGTATAAGTCAGCATCTTGGGTTTTGATTGCATCTGACTATCCAATGGAAAATTGTGATGACAAATTTTGGTCCAACCCTGTGTAGATTTGTTTTTAGATTAGTTGCGGCAGGGATACCCATGGATATTTTGTGGCCTATTGGTGATGACTGGAATCATCTTGATGTTAAATCCGTTTTGCAGAGAGAAGATGTTGCGCCACACTGGGCCAAAATTTTAGATGCAATTCAGGACATCACATGGAAAGAGGTTGTTTCATGTCATCAAGAGAAATATGGAAAACAAATGAGCCTCAGCAAAGCAATGTCGGTAATTATAAATCAACGCTTGAGAGCAATCGGCTCAGTAAAAGCACCTATTTTCACGAGTAATCTTTGCGACGGGAACGATCGTTATGTTCTCTGGAATAAACTCGGTCCAATTGGTATTGAATATGCATTTGGGCACCCTGATGGATTGAATTGGAAAATGACCCGATTGTGCACTGCTGTTATGCCGAACGAATTACCAATGAGGAATCCCTGCCAAATGGGGATTTTGATTGTAGCAACTGAATCTCTTCGGCAGTGCGCAAAATTTGACGCCAAATCTAACTGGGAGCTTGCGGTAGAAAATCTTTCGATTATGAGGCACTGGCAGGCTCCAATCTTAGTGCTGGGAATAAAGAATCCTCAGAGTTTCAGAATGTTTGATATGGGTAAAGGCGAGAATCCACGCTCACAAATAGTTTTCAAGTCTGATGAGTAAAATACTGCGAACTGCGTGGTGCATTGAATAATTCATTTACCGCCACCCAGAACAATACAATATGGCGCTCCGCGTTGTGGAACTTTTTGCGGGAGTCGGGGGATTTCGAATCGGATTTGAAGGGGTGCCTGAGCGAGCAAACCGTGACAAGTTTAAGATCGTTTTTTCGAACCAGTGGGAACCAAGTACCAACCGACAACATGCTGCAGAAGTCTATGTTAAACGTTGGAATTTGATTCCAAACAATGATTCTGAAACACGATTTCAGAGTCTAGAGCATCTCGACGATGTTTTTGTCAACGAAGATATTGCCACGATTGGCGTAGAAGAGATTCCGGCTCATGATTTGTTGTGTGGAGGATTTCCTTGTCAGGATTATTCCGTTGCGAAAACCCTTGACAAATCAGCAGGTCTTGAGGGTAAAAAAGGAGTTTTGTGGTGGGAAATACATCGTATAGCAAAACATCACAAACCAAAATATCTGTTGCTTGAGAACGTAGATCGTCTTCTTGGTTCACCTCGGTCGCAAAGGGGAAGAGATTTTGCAGTCATGCTCGCATCCCTGGATGAAATTGGTTATTCTGTTGAATGGCGCGTCATTAATGCTGCAGAATATGGCTTTCCACAGAGAAGGAAACGAGTTTTTATCTTTGCGAAACGCGAAGATATATCCACCAAACAATTTGATTCTGACAAGGCTCGAAATCTGATTGAAACTACAGGATTGTTTGCAAGAGCATTTCCAGTTTTTCCTTTGGAAGTACTTTCAGTTCCGAGCTTTCCTCTACGAACAAGCCAAGACGATGATTTAGCAGACATTACGTCAAAATTTAACGCCGGTCGACAATCAACAACTTCTCCATTTGCAAATGCAGGGTTCATGGTCAATGGTCAAGTTTACACGAGCAAAATACGGCCGAACCATAACGGTGAAAAAATCACATTAGGGGATGTTCTTCTCACACCACGTTTGGTGGATGAGCAATTTATTCTTAGTGCAGAAAGTCTTCTCAAAGAAAAGGGTTGGATTTACCTCAAAGGCGGAAAAAAGGAAATGAGAAAAACCTCCAAAGGTTTCGAATACAAATACAGTGAAGGGCCAATCACTTTTCCGGATGATCTCAGCAGAGCATCAAGGACAATCATCACCGGTGAGGGCGGTAGAAGCCCATCTCGATTCAAACACGTGGTTACATTCAGGCCGACAAAGAAACAACGGGAAAAACTCTCACTTGATTCGAATGAAGCCGCAAAAGTCCGAGCAAATCTTAATCTGAAAAAGACAGAGTGGTTGCGAAGACTCACACCAATTGAACTCGAACGTCTCAATGGATTTCCTGACGATCACACCCTGGGTGCGGCTGAAACAAAAAGGGCGTTCTTCATGGGGAATGCGCTGGTAGTAGGTGTGATTGGAAAATTATCTTCTCTCCTAAGTTAATTTTTTTTATAATCTATTTACCCGTTCCTTTTTTTGAACTCATTCGTAGGATTGATGAATTATTCAGCACTACCAGTCTTGGAAGGTTTGGTCTCTTCCTCTTTTGCTAGATCAATTACCTTGTCTTCGTGCTCCCCCTCCTCTTCGTTCTCACCAGTATCTTCGTCCTCATCAGCATCTTCGACGTCTTGCAACAAGTCAGTATCATTCAACAAATTGGCTTTAATGCCCTCAATTTCAGAATCGAAGTCATCTTTCAGGCTAGAACTTAATAATTCTAACATACCACTCACAGAGGTGGTGAGAGAGTCAATCCAATCGGTTTTCGTGGCAGGATCAGGCTCATTCTTGTACTCTTTTTGATAACTCTTTAATTTCCGTTTGTATGCTCCTTGGATTGCCATTTTCAAAGAAGTGTTAATCCATTCTTTGAGGTATTCTTTGATATATTTGTTAGTATTTTTCTCCAACCATAAGATATTGAATATCAACGAGTAATGAGGATAGTACTCTTCTCCCTTTCTGTCCCCAAACAAATCATTTAAGACTGAAGTTGTGTTTTCTACAGGTTTGTATTCGCCCCCAACTTCTTTTAGAATCCCTAATCTGAAAACCGATGTTAATTTATTTAGCCCTTCCAGATCATTGATTGTGAAAATATCATTCAATGCAGTTATGTATTCTTTGCAGTGTTTCATTCTCAATTCACGATGTTCTTTGGTATCCAATTTGAATTTCCATGTTCCATCCTTTTCCTCATCAATAAGGGGTAGACAAGGCATTCCATGATTCAATCCATGTTTTGTTTCGACGTTATCGATCACATCGAAAAAGGTCAGAATTATACCTGCTTGCATCATTATTTCGCAAGCCAATTTGAGTATTTTTTCTGCTAACCCTGATTCGATACAATGATCCTTGAGTGGCGCATCTAGATTTGTCAAATAGGCTTGTTGTTGAACGGCTTTCATAGTCGCTATTGCTTCTTGAAATGTTCCTTGGGTGTCTCCAATATTTGATTCAATTGAGGCTAAATACTCTCCAGGATCTCCTGTTTCTGACCCCAGTTTCTTTTTCTTTTCTTTAATTTGTTCGTGATAATCTGAAAGGACTTTTGATTTACGATTGCCTCCAAAAACCATGGACAGAACAGTTTCATATCCTGTATTTTTCTTATGAGAGTCTAGGTCGGTTTTAACAATATCGAAGGCTGAAAAAATGGTCACATCTTTGAAGATTTCTCGCATCAATAGTGAATGATTTTTGCGAAATTTATCAGTAATTTTAGCCAGATTTTCTTTTGTGTATTGAATGCGGTCAGTGTTCTTTTTTACCGGAGCAGATAACTGCATTGAATTAAATAACCTATTCAATTTGCGGATGGATTTTAGTCCTCCCCACTTACCTTTCCCTTTTTTTCTTGCACTAACATAATTATTCCAATCAAGAGGTACAAGCGCAATGTGTCGTACTAATCTGAACATCATATCGGTGCTTGTGAGATGGATCGGTAGACTGCGTGTATCAAGCTCGTCTTGGCTTCCGTGGACAATCAAATCTTTCCATTTTTGATCTTCATACATGACATTAAGTTGTGTCCGCATTAATTCAGATGTCATATTTTGGTCGTCCATAATTTGATTTCTGATGGTGGAGACTGGCTTTGCAGTTTTGTTTAGTGTGAGGAAGATTTGCCTTGCTACCTTTTCAATTTCAGCGCCCTCGACGCCACTGTCAATCATTCCATCTGGGATTACGCACAATGTGAGTGGTAATGTTAATCTGGACAAATCGTACCCTAGTTCATCAACTAAAACCTTCTTTTTCCATTCTTTGTAGAAAATTTCGTATGGTTCCCTTGTACCTTCCCACATACTTGGATTTACATTTCTATACAAAGCCAAAATAGACATTGCTCTATGTTGTCCATCAATAATTACAATTTTACACTTTTTGTTATTTACCTCAATCGTTGATAATCTGCCCTCATTTGGCCCATAATTGAATTTGTCACTCTTGTTTGATACTTGCATGGGGATTTTTATTCGCCACATGTCCGATGTTTGGGCTTCTCCTGAGACAATATGGTAATCGGCAAGACCGATTTTTCCATCAGTAATTTTTTCCATTTGTTTTGGTCCGATTTTAGCGAAAGCACAATAGTTTGTTCCAAATTTGAAACAATTATTATATCCATATTCGCCGTTGCATGTTCCGCAGAAAGCCTTGGAATAACGTGACGCAGGAACTGAAATTGGATTCTGATCAGAGTCTTCAGAATCCTCTACAGGTATTAAGATCGCCACTACTGGTGGGTAGAAATTGGCCTTCCCCGGAATAAAAGATTGATCCTCATAGGTTTTTGAAGCAAGTAAATATGGAATCATTTGAGTAGAGACACGATTATCATCAATGTCTCTTTGCAAAATTTGTTCTAGGTTGAGATTTGATGTATCAAATATTTCTCGAAAAGTTTCCAATTCTCCCATTACTGGGTCTGTAAAATGAATATCTGTTTGCAGAAATTCGACTGGAATCGATCTCCCGTCTTTGTGGTCTATGTGAAATCTACCATGTTTTCCATTAAATTGCGCAGCCCCGGGACCCCACTTGTTATCATATTGCGTGCTTCCTTCTTCTTCTTCGTAACTCATCTAATCACCTAATTTGAACCTAAACTTGGGGTTGTTAGTCTATTGAACAGGTTTTCCAACTTGTCGGGCATATTGTCGTGATCGGTATCACGCACCGGAAAGGTGGCAAACCACAGTTGGGTGCTGTCAATGCCAGCGATCGCCGCTCGGTTTGCAAATTTCCCTGTGCTACTACCGGGTTTGAATCTTTCCTCTAGGGATTTTTTCGGTAATTTTTCTGCCTGGCTCAATTCCTTCAGATGCGTTCCAAGTCTTTTCTGAATGTGAGATTCACCTTTCTTAGCCATGCCAATGTAAATCGGTGATAGAAAAGGGAGTGAATTTGAACTTCCAAGGTTTTCTAAGTATTGCCTTAAGAAATTCTCATCATCACACATCAATTATGGAAGATCATCGCCGATGTTTGGATATCTGGCTGCTTTTGCCGTGATTTTTATGCTTGGAGTGATGTTCATCCAGTTTTCCTTTACCGTTAATTCTTGTTCTGGTTCCCTACCACTGTCCAAAAACAACCAATATTTTTTGTAGTAATTTTCTACTAACCAAGCCTTTGCGATTTCTATCTTTTTCTTATTTTCCGCTTTCTGAATCTT
>Ga0115572_10004295_pt1 | contig 11130 bp, 8 predicted proteins | sample COGITO_mtgs_1206_FD_88681 | JGI IMG/M metagenome (GOLD analysis project Ga0115572, IMG submission 88681) | Pelagic marine microbial communities from North Sea - COGITO_mtgs_120607 | ecosystem: Environmental > Aquatic > Marine > Epipelagic | place: Germany:Helgoland, sampling site Kabeltonne... | reverse complement strand
TCTTCTAAGAATGCTAAATTTGCTTTATCCTTATCGGATGTAAATAATTTATATCTCATCACTTGTGTTTCATCTACGAATGCTTCTAACAAAGGCATATTATCTAAAACTGCTCCATAATAAGTTGAACCATTCGGATGTGATGTATCCCATAATTCATAATCAATCTCATCATCTGCGAATGCGTAATGTGTAATGTTAAAGTTTTCTTCACCTGATGCTAATTTTTCTCTACCTTTCTTGGTGAGAATTGCGTCTACTGTTATTGTTGTATTATCTAAAAATCCCATTTTATTTTGCTCCTGTGGAAATTATATAACTATTCTTATTCAGTAATAAATATAAGAAAGTTAAATTTTCTATATGTTTTTATTCAACTCTAAGTTTTGATTCACCTGGTTGTTGTGTTGTTAATGATGTTGGTGAAGTAAAGGTTATTTGAACTGGGTCTTGTCCGTCAATATCGGTTAATCTATTTGTTTTAGTTCCCTCGTAGAACAACCTATTACTTATTGTATCTTTATAAAAAGGTTCTAAGTCTGTTGGTTCAAATGATTGACTTATAATATAAAAATCACCAAACTTTGACCACGCTCCAAATCCAGCTGCTACTGAATCCGATAGTGACCCGTAATAAAATTCTTTCACTTGATTAGTTGTTGACAATCTTGAAGCACTTACAAATGGTTGTAAGGTTTCTTTAAATTCTATATCAGTTCCACCTCTCGTTACACTTGCAGTTGCATATGTGTCTGGTTCTGCTGAGTCTGGATTTAACTGATTAATCTTTACGAGTGTCGCTATATTAGTTCCTCGTGAACCCGTATTGAATACAAGTGTACTATTATATAATGGGAAAGTTCCACTCAACTTAATAGCATTATCTGAACCTGATGGAAGACTTGTTATAGCTAATCCTGGTTCAAATTGTCCTGCGTTTTCATAGTATGGTTGAGTTGTTGATGGTTTCTTACCAATAACTTCTTTTGCTCTTTCCAATATATTTGGTTCTATTAGATTACCAAATTGTGCTTTTGCCCTTGCTGGAATAAATTGTTTTAATGTTTTAAAAATGCTCTTATCATAGAAAGATAATATTCTCATATAATCCCAAAAACTATTTGAACCAAAGTATCGTTTAAAGTAATCGTGTTTCTTTTGTTCTAATGTTCTGTAAGAATATTCAAACTCATCTCTTGGGTCTCCAACGAAATCATCAAAGTCAAAATCTGCTAATGAATACATTATATCTTCATTTATTACATCAGTAGGTGAAAGGTATATTCCCAACTTCTCACTATCTATTGGTGCAAAGTCTTGTGATGACACTTCTTTACTTGCGTCTGGATTTAGTGGACCTATCAGTTTATTTGTTTCTAATCTAATCTTTGTTGCGTTTCTTCTTGATGGTCCAATGTTTGGAACTCTTAGTTTCTCTTGGTCAACCAATGTTCTGTAAAAGTTTCCTGTGAATCCACTAATTGCTGCTGTTTCATTTTCATAAGACTTTAAGTATGCAGTTGATGACGCAGTTGCTGATGATTGTAAATTTTTATTATCATTCAATTCATAACGAACTAATAGTTTATCGGTGTTTGATGTAAATGTGTTTCCGTTGTATGATTTTGGTGCAGTAACGTGATTATCAAATACACTTTGCGACAAAGGTTCTGACCATAAACGATACTCCATTAATGAACCTGTAAATTGTGTTCCGAAAGAACTACCACTACCACCTAAAAAAACGTGTCCTGATGAAGTAAATGCTGCATTTATTTTACTACCACTTACATTATTAATATCTGATGCTAAACTTGCAGTGTGTGATGTTAAACTTTGACTTTCCTGATATATTATTCTTTGTCTTGTTGAATCATATTGTTTTGCAGTTATTTCATAAACACTTTGACTCAATATCATATCAGTAGTTTTTTCATTAGAACTTTGGTCTTTTCTTGTCAACATAACTGACCACATATCATCATTGTAAAATGGTAAGTTTGAAGAAGACACTACATTAAGTTGTCCGTCAGAACCACTAATTTCAAATTTTATACTTCCTAAATTATCAGTTGCTCCATTATCTTTTAATGATATAGCAAAGTCCGTATCCTTTTGTAAAATTACTTGGTCTTGTGCTTTAGGTGTCCTAAATCTAACTTCTAATGTATCGGGAATTAATCCGTCTGTATGTGCTTTCCAAGCAGATTTAATAAATTGTCCTGATTTAAAATCTAATGCTCTTGTAAATTTTCTTTTAATTTCATAACTAACTCTTGTTCCTTTGTCTGGTCCACCATATTCTCTTACTCGTAATATTGAACTAGGTATTCCATAACAATTTAGTAATCCTTTTAGACAACGTTCCGTTCCCTTTGTTTTAATAAAGAAAGGTAAATTTCCTAAAATCCTTTTCCATATTTCTTCTGTAACTTGTTCTTGTGGTGAACTATATAAATCTGCGCCACTTCCACTTTTACCAAAAAGATATTCTGGTAAATCTAATAAACCATTACCACTTGACAATTCTAATCCTAATGCGTCTGCATAATGCTTCGCTACATCTTTTGATATTCCCTCTGATAAACTACTAACTCTTTTATTGATATCAGTAAAGTGTTTAGTGTAACTCCACACTTCATCAAATTGTTGTCCAGTCATATCCATAAATTCTAAAAATGCATTATTTTGTGTATCGGCGTAAACGTGCTCTGGTAAAGAATTTCTTAACGAATTCATATTGTTGAAATCATATGATGAAGCACTTGATATCATATTATTATACCAAGTTATTGCAGCTGAACCTGTTGAGTGGACCAATCTATATGGTTCAGTAGAAGTTTCTTTAGGCCAACTTGTATCGTGAAATAATCCATTAGAACCACTTGAGTATGATGAACTTTCAAAATACATATAATTTTCAAATGGGTCAAAAGAATTTATTACTCGTTGTCTCTTTCTTTCAGTCTCTTGTATCCTTGATAATGAACTCGTTATGTTGATAAGTGATTGACTTGTTGCAGAATGTGTTTCTATTAATTTTAATTTTTTCTTGAAGTTACCAATTCTACTTTCCGCATTTGAAAAATGAATAAAGTTTCCAAAACCAGTATCATCAACTTCATAATATTGTGTTGTGGTTTTCTGATAATCAATATTCGGTTGAACATCTAATAAACTACCCGATACCAAACTTCTTTCAATTTTTCTATTGAGTTCGTCATTATCACTAAGTAATGTGTTATGGGTTTTGTAATCAGTTGTTTGATTATCTATTGGACTATCAACATTGTCAAAATCTGCTGGTAATAAAAACGTATTGTTAACTTTAACCGAAGGAACTAATGAAATGTTATCTTCATAGTCTGGTAACAACTCTTCCACAATAGTGAACCCATTAATGTTCTGTTCTCTTAATGTTTCATTTAGTGGTTCTTTTAATTTTAGTTTTAATTTGCTCTCTTGAAACTGAGAGTTTGTGATTAAATAATAATCATTTCTATATTGTAGATAAGTTTTAAATCTTTCAACACTATTTAATTTCATCTTTACATAAAAATTAGACCATCGAATGTCATTAAAGTTTACACTATTAAACTTAAATGTAGGATTAACGGTGTTGTGGTCTGGGTGAACAACTCCAAGACTATCTACAAAGTAACCATTTCTTCTTAAGTTTTTATATTCATCTTGTAAGTTGTGTGAGACTTTGACTTTATCTCCAGATAATACTTCATCAATCTTTACTTCTAAGTCAAAGTGTACTTCAACAAGATGTTTGTCAACTGAGTATTGTGTTCCAAAGTGTTTAACTTTTGGTGAAGCCGGGTTAGATTTTTCCCAGTCAATATTTACTTCATCATTACTATCATCATAAGTGTATACTGGATACATTGGGTCCTGTGAAGTGTCCCACATTTGGTGATTTTTATTTCTCCATTTTGGACTATGTTCGTGACGAAAACTTGCTGGTGTTCCTTTTGCTAACCACCAATCTTTTGGTAGATTATTTTCGTTGAACAATGATGTGTTTGTTGTATTGAGTTTAGGTGTTGGTTCATAAAAATAACCAGTAACACCTGAATAGTTATCAAGAATAGTATCATTTAATGTTGTTTCGGTAAGACTACCATATTCGTTATCGGTAAAGATTTCAAGTGGAAATTCTGTATTTGATACTGGGTGAATATTAACTCGTCCAGATTTTTCCGTTTCACTATTATGACTATGATTGCTAACATCATCTCCACCTGTGGTTGTTAGGTCAACTCTGAATTGTTCGTGTTTCGGAACCCATGCTCTTATAAAGTTTTCAAAAACAATTGTTTGACCTTCCATTGCTTTTTGAAATTGGAAGTCAACACCACCGTCTTCAGGAGTTCCTTCATTAATTAATGTTAAGTCTGCAAAACTACTACTACTAAATTTAATTGATTTATTTGGAACTGATTGTCTATAATTCGGAGCTGCAACTACATTTAAATTTAAATTTCTTAAATTGTTTTTGTAAATATCATTACTTACATTTTCATCTGCTCGTAATATTAGTTCGTCACCTTTTGTATTGATTGTATCTATTACATATGTAAATCGATTTTCATATACTTGCTGTTCCAAATCAACTACATCATTAACCACTTTATAAAAAAGTCCGTCAAATGATTCGTAAGGACCATCATAGGTTCCACCACTTTCATCAGTAACAAAAAATTGACTATCGTCTCCGGCAATCTTTCTTAAGAACTTATATAGAACTTTGTAATCGCCCTCATCAATTCCTAAATCTCTTAGGTGCTGTCCAACATTTAATTTTAAATATTTTAAATCATAGTTTGGACTTAAATCTTTAACTCGTAAAATTGTTTCTTGTAAGATTTGATTAGTCTGAACACTATATATACATAACTTAATATAATCTTTTTGACCAAGGTAGAGTGGTTTAAATTCAGCATCAAGATTATTAAAGTCAAATACCCTACCAAAATTTGAAATGTTTTGTTTGTTAGGTTTGAAGTAAGTTGATAATTCTCTTTCTGTAAATCCGTATTTAGGCATCGTTAATCCACCAAGTCTTCAAAGGTTGTATTTATTTTTTCTAAGTATCTTGTATTGAAGTATTTTTCTTTTATGTCAATTGTAACTTGTTCGTATTCTGGTTCATTTGCTTTTCCAAATAAGTCTGGATTTTCAAATGAAAGTATAAATCCACGAGAGTCTCTCGTAAGACTTGTGTTAAATTTTGGATTTGTTAAATAGTCAGTTCTCTTTTCAAGAATTTGCTTTCTAATTCTTTCTCGTTCAAGTTCTCTGAACTTTGTATAGTAATCGGAATGTTGAACTGCTTCTTCTGCTGATGTATATGGCATTATCTCACCACCCTAAATTCAAAGTCATCGTCATAGAAATTTGTTTGTTCATCTGCTGTTCCACTACCACTAACGACTTTGACACAAAAACGATAATTTCTTTCTGCTTGTAATCCATTCATCCATAAGTTGAAATAATTACCCGTGGAATCACAACTAACTACCGAACCTGTTCCATATGGAATAATAGTTTCTTCTGTATCTGCATCCTTTACTGAATAGAATACTGAACTACTTGGTAAATATTTAACTGATAGTTCCGATGGTGTTGTAGAAAATGCAGTAGTTGGATATAATTCTCTACCAACTAATCTTAATTTAGTTACCGAACCCTCTTTATATTCTGTTCTTAAATTTTTAAAATATACTTTTAATCTTTCTAAACCTGTTGAACTCAATGGTGTTAAACTTCCTGTTGTCCACTTTGAGTCGTCCCATACTACTTCCAACTTAGGTGGATAGATTGTATGTGTTTCTCTTGAAAAGTATTTTAGATTTCCTAACCTATCTGAACTACTCTCATCTTGTGTAGCGTCTCCACCTGGATTGTATGAAAAGTCAACTGAACCCGTATGAAGTGATTTTCTCTTTACAATAAATCCTCTATTAGGATAAACTGAACTTGAATAAATGTGATTTTTTACTAAGTCCGTTACGTCTGCTCTGATATCTTTTCTATCAAATGTTAGTGCGTATGATGAACTAACTGCATATTGTCCAGTTTTATTTAACCACCAAGAACCCCCATCAGTTAATACTGATGTTGATACCCAAGGTGTTTTGTTTTCGTGGTCACGATATTGAAAAGTAACTCCGTCTGATGTTACTGGACTATGGTCAAGTTTTCCTGTTCCTTGTTTCCAAGCACTACCACTAACCATATGAACAAATATACTTTGCTCTGCTTCTACTTCTTCTGAAGTTGCGTCATATAAATTTAAATAAAATTTTGCAGTTGAAGGAATCTTACCACTCTGTATTGATTCCGATATAGTTGTATAGTCAAAGTCAATCAATATTCTTGATATGTTAGATACGGTTCCACTTTGATTAACATTTTTGTTAATTTCTAATATCTCATCTAATCCAGTATTAATGGAAGCTGTTGTTCCACCCGAATAAATTGAAGCGTCTCTTTTTCCAAATTCAAAATAATGCATTATAATTCTCCTACTACTTTACCGATAATATCAGTATTTGGATATTTTAGTTCAAATATACTTGGGTCCTTTGATGGGTATACAACTCCGTCTTTTGTTGCAGAATCTACATCATAAACATTTCCACTATATCCACTTGATGTTGTTGCTTTGTTCTCCACAAGAATAAGTGAATTGTTTGGATTGGTTCCGTCTGGTGGAACTACACTTGCTACTCCGTCAACTAATGAAATCTGATATGCAATATCACTCAATACTATTGGTTGATTTATTTGCCACTTATCAGTATTGAAATGATTTCTTACTCTTTGTATACATCTAAACAATACATCATTTTGGTTAAACCCTCTTTGTGTAACGATTGCGAATCTAATTCCAATATTAATTATGTATGCATTTTTTAAATTAACTGCATCTGTTACTAATCTATATTGGGAAAGATACATTTTTAAATTTTGTTTTACTGCGTCGTTTAATTTTGCTAAGTATTTATTACCATCGTATCCCAACAAATACATATTCAATGCTAATGGATTTTGAATCTCAGTAGTGGTATCATTGTTTTCTTGTAATTGTGTATCTTGAACAATATATGCCTTTGCTATATTACCATATTTTTGTGGTAAAGAATAAACTCTTGTTATGTAGTCAGCTTTTGTAACTGCTCTGTTCTGTGCATTAAAGTATGCTGCAGCATTCTGTTTTATTTCGGTTAATGTTTCTTGACTTGCTCCACCCGATGCTCCTGTTGAATTTGTAAAACCTAAACTATCTTTTGATGTTTGAACCAATGATGCGGTTAAACCATCCTCTTGAATCGCAAACGTTATATTCTTCGGGAAAGTAATTGAATTACTTCTAACATTATGCTCTACTGCTCCACCATAACGATATGTAATGGTTAGTGTTGTATTACTTGGTGCCAAACCAAAAGTTCTTGTATTCATAAAATTTGTTGGGTCAAATGCTGTATCTAAATGTGTTACTCCAAAACTTAACGCTGAACCGACATTATCTGGATTCGGAATTAGTGTTTCATCTGCGTTGTCACTAACACCTGAACCAAATCTTAATTCCATTCTATTATCTTCACGAACATATGTTGTAAATCTTCTTGATGATTTAATTAATCTTAACATATAAGGTGTATCACTTTTTTGTGATGCGAATTCTGGGTCGTTTAAAGTAGTATTTTCTATTGATTCAAATACCGTGTCTTGTGCTAAGAAAGGAACTTGATACCAACTATTCCCATTACTATCCACACACGATACAATTTCAGTTACTTTTTCATTTGATAAAGTTATCTTATCAAACTTCTTTGCTCCGGTAAATGAGAAAGTTTCAGTTATGGTGTCTCCAGATTTTGCTAATACCTTTTTAGTTAATTTAAATTGTGTTGGTATTGTTCCTGATGAAGGTGTTTGAACTTCATCACTTCTTCTGTCTAATGAGCTTGATGCTTTAAAATTAACATCATCCAGTATGGTAAAATCAACACCAGTATCTGAAGTAATAATTGAATTACCAGAGACTACTCCTGCGTAATCAATATCGGGTTGATAACCACCACCGACTGCTTTTGCCGGAACTAATTGTGAAACTTCTAATTCTACAGTTGCTGGTATTGCCAAACTTGGTTTGTATCCATAAGATTGTGCAATATCAAAAACATTTTTCTTTTCTTCTGCATATTGTAAAAGTGTTTCTTTAAATTGATTGTCAACATAGTAATTCATTACGTCTCCAACGTATGATGCCATTTCAATAAACATCATTCCTGGTGATGCTTCATTGAAGTCATTATAAGTATTTGGGAAATAAGATTTTGCGAACTCCAAAAGATTTTCTCTAATGGATGAAAAGTCTCTACCGAGATAACTTACATCTTTTTTTACTATTTTTTTATTTGTTTGGTAATCTACATTCGTAGCCATTTTATTCTCCTACAACCAAATTAAAGGTTATATTATCTAGTGCGTCTGGTTGAAGTGTTGTTGAGTATTCAAGTGATATCGTTATCTCATTTGGATTAGATTCATCTTGAACAAGTATTAAATCATTTATATTAACATAAGGTAACCAAGTATCTAAAGCAACTCTAATACTATTATCAACTCCATCTAAAGTTTCACTAGTTATTTGTTCAAACAATAAGTCTCTTAAGTCACAACCAAAGTTTGGTTGAAATACTCTTTCACCCTTTGATGTTAATAGTAAGTTTTTAATATTAGATTTTACTTGTTCTTGTATAGTTTTAGATTGCCTAAAAAATCCTGTTAGATTGTGGTCTAATGGAAACTCTAATCCAATATATACATCATCATTTCTATCTATTTCTCTTATACTCATTTAGTTTTAAGGTCTAAAGTTATCCTCACCCTTTTTCTTTTTGTTAATTGCTTTCATTAGTCCAGAGTAATCACGGGTTAAAGCATCTTGAACACCTACTGGAACTTGGTCTACTGAAACACCCGCTTTCTTAATGGTGTCTACTGCCGCAACTTCTCTTGCCATTTCTTTATTCTGTCCTTTACCTAAATCCCCATAACCCAATACTTCTGCCATATTGTTTGAACCTAAAACACCACCACCCAATGTTGGATATTCATCTTGTTGACTTTTTCCTAATGGATTGGTATTGTTCAATACTTCATTCAATGCTGTATTTTTACTATATTGTTTTTTAGGTTTATTGAGAACCTTTTTAGGTTCGGGTTTAGAAACCACTTCTGCTAATTTGATTTCTTTATCTTCATTAATAAATATCTCGGTCATCTGTTTTTTAACTTCTTTACGGACAACTAATTCGATTATTTTTATTAAGTCATTTTTCTTCATTACTACTCCTATTCTACATTTATTTTTTTACTTAAGTAAGTTTTACCACTTTTAATTTTATTTAATTCTACATTTTCCTTAGTCAGTTCTGCTATCTTTATTGCGTTGGGAGCTGGACTGGCCGATTCTTCTACTATTTCACTTTCATTAGATGAAATCTTCCCGTCAATTAAAGAGTTAATTAAAAATGTAAAATCTTTATTTCCTAATACTGTGGGAACAAGTGAGTTTGAACCAATATCTATTGTTGGTGAATCTATTTCAACTTTATCTGCTGATTTAAGTTCAATATTATCTCTTGAGTAAATACCTATTCCACCATCATCACCCTTAGAGTTAAATACAATTCTATCTGATTGTATAATTACCTGTGGTTTAAAGTATGTTTCATTATTATCAAATGTTGATGTTACTCCCACATCTTCATACGGAACATATTCGTCCGTTGTTAAATAAACTGAACTCTTTTCTTCTTGTATAATTTTAGAAGATAAATCTGAAACTAATGATTCATTATAAATTGGACCATTGGTAAATCCACCTGCTATGATTTTTACATTTGGTGACTCTGTTAAGTTTCTTTTATCTGTACTACCTGATTGGAATTGATTACTTCCTAAACGAATTGAATTACCAAATCGTCCTTGTATAATTGTATCACCTTCTCTCATCAATAATTTCTTTACACGAGAAGGCGGATTGAAATACTTACCAAATCTAAATTTAAAGTCTTCATATGGGTCACCAGTTCCTAATGCACTAACTCCAAAGTTAGAATCATTAGTTGCTGTGTTGGATTTATTCAACTTCGACATATAAAAATATTTCCCACCAAACTCACAACCTAATATTTCTTCTCCTTGTACGGGAACTTGCAATACATTGGAATCTAATGGATAAAATATTTTAGCATCTCTAAGTGGTTGATTCTGTTGAGATATATCAAACCTTGCTTTTACGGCACCAATTGAAGATTCATCAAGTGTATCAGTATATACTTCAAGAACCTCTGCTGGTTCAAACTTTAACATTAATTTTCCTTTGTGATTGAAGACTCAATTTCATCTTTCTTTACTTGTAACTCTTGAACATCTGATTCTATTGCGTTCATCAATTGTTCTTTTTCTGCTTCAGTTAATCCGAACTCATCTCCTGAATCCGATACTCTCTTTTCTGCCGCAGTAATTCTTTGAACGATAGTTGCCAACTTAACAAGTTGTTCGTCGTTCTTTACATTTATCTCTAAGTATTCTTTCAACATAGGTATAATTTGTATAGCAGTATCCCCGTCTTTGATGAACCCTACCACCTCTTTCATTAGAACTTCTAATTGTTTTTTATTGGTGTGGGAATTATCATAGATGTCTTTAAATACATCACCGAGTGTTTTGCCTTTGAATATTTCGTAATCTGTTGCCATAATTTTGCCTGTTTTTTACCTAATAATAAATAGTAAGATACGAAAAAATAGGGATATATATTTATATATCATTTGATTTTTGTTGGTTTGGTATATAGTTATTATACGACTACGGAATTTGTAGTCTTTTTAGATTAATAAAAGGGGGAAACGAATATGAAAAATACTATGGCTATGATAGTAGATGTAGTGGCAGGTCTTAAAGATGTGCTATTATCTATTATTGGTCTTGGGGTTCTCGTTCAATTGATTTTTGTTGGCGGGTTCTTCGGTATGGACATTATTGGTAATCTGATTAGTTTAGTGAATTTATTTGCAACAAGTGGATTCGCTGGATTTATAT
>Ga0115572_10004290_pt1 | contig 11132 bp, 13 predicted proteins | sample COGITO_mtgs_1206_FD_88681 | JGI IMG/M metagenome (GOLD analysis project Ga0115572, IMG submission 88681) | Pelagic marine microbial communities from North Sea - COGITO_mtgs_120607 | ecosystem: Environmental > Aquatic > Marine > Epipelagic | place: Germany:Helgoland, sampling site Kabeltonne... | reverse complement strand
ATATGTTGCCGCACTGCTAGCAAATACAAATTGTTTGATTCCTTGTATTCTGCAAGCTTCAAGCAAGCGACGAGTGCCTTCAACATTGTTCTTATAGTACGCACCTGGATCTAGAACACTAGGTCCTACCAAGCTTGTTGCGCCAATGTGAACTACTGCTTCTACTTTGTTTTGTAGCATAGCAGTTTGCATAGTAACGTCATCAGAGTAGTCGCCCTGTACATACACATCATAATGGTTGTGTAGTCGTACAGGGTTTCTATCTACTGCTACAACACTGTGCCCAACTTCTTTGAGAGCCGCACATATGTGACTGCCAATGTAACCACTAGCACCAGTAACTAATACAGTTTTCTTACCTGCTGTATCTGGGTTATCAAGTTTTACTAGATTGTCGAGCCAGCTCATAGTTTATTCCTCTGATGCTGTTGCAATTACGCCAAACGCAATAGTTGCAATCAATGCTACAAAAGGAATGAACAATGTAAGGATCCACCACACATTGTTACCTGTGTCACGAATACGCTTTACTGTTGTTGCAACTTGATACCATAGTACTGCTACTAGTACTACTAGTGCCACTAACGGAGCTGCTTCTAGGAACATCATTCCTGCAACACCACCTACCATTGCAATTAGAATCATTGCCCAGTATTCTGAACGAGTTGCTCGTCCTTCAAATGAAAAATATTGTTTCATAATTTTAGTCCTGTTTAAGTTTAAGTTAACGTAGCTTTGGTTAGTATTTGTTTTCAGCTACAAAGTTACGGTATTGATTTCCACTGCGCAACCACTGTTCACCAGTGCCTTGCATTATAGAAATCATTCGATCAATGGTACCGTTATTCCAATCGCTGATCAATCCCATTTTATCACTTGGTGCGTCAAGTCCGGCTAGTAGTTTTTCAACTGCTGAATCAATGCTCCAAGGCACATACAAACGAGTGTGATCGTTTGCAAATGTTTCTGGGAAACTTCTGTACGCAGGATATACTACATTACATCCTAGCGCATCTGCTTCGCTTACTGTGTTTGATACCCAGTCTTGCAAAGCACAATTAAACATTACCTTACTGTCATTAACAGTATTGTAATAGTCATTCTTTTGTAAGTCTTTCATAATAGTTAGCTTGCCAGCCGCTTCCATAGCATATGCTCTATCCAAATACTTTTGGTTATTACTACGCAATGGTCCACCGCTTAGTACTGCAAACTCAACGTCTGGGCGTACTGCAAGAACTTTTTCAATTACATCCATATAAAAGTCTGGTTGCTTTTCTTGATCAAAACGTGCCGCAAATACTACTCTGTTGCTACGCTCTGCCCAAGGTTTAATGTTGTTGTTTACACGACTTTGTACTTCTGCTTTACCAAAGCTCAACCCTGAAATGTTATACAAGGGAGCAGTCCAGTTAGCAATACGCATATGCGCAACCATTTCTTCGTTGGTTGCAAGAATGTGTACATTAGGAATCTCATTACACATTTGTTCATACAAGCTCATCCATTTGCTCATACCCCAAACGTGTACAAAGTCATCTGGATCCACTGCTTGCGCTAAGCAACGCAAGTAAATTTTTGGACGCTGTTCTGCTGGAATCTGACACATAATATATGGCAAGCTTTCAATACCAGGCTGAAACATATCCTCAAAGAATACTGCATCTTCACCTGTGCATTCGCCACTGCGCATCATCTGTACTAGATTCATAAGCTGACTCATACCAAAGTATGAACGTCCGTGTGCGTCAAGAACTTGTCCTACGCTAATAGCTTTTGTGTCATCAATTGTTTCACCTGGTACAACCACATAATTGATACCGTGTTTGTCGAATTCTGCTGTAGCCCAGTCTTGCAACTGTAGCGTATAGCGACCTTCATAGGGCTCTAGTCCCATATAGAATAGTTTACGAAAACTCATTGTTTATCTCCTTAGTAATTGTATTTAGGCAAAATGCATAGCCAGTTTCCCAGCTATGCATTATTTTATTACTTTCGTACATATGGTGCTTTAAAAACACCTACGTGGATTTTAAGCTTCTTAGGAGTGCGATCTGCACTTACCTTGATGCTTACATCAAAAGTAGTTGCACTGTCACGTGCGCTTGAACTTACGTTGAATTCACGGATTGTGCCTTCTTTACGCATATCGTTTAGGTATGTAACAAACAAGTGGTATACCGGTTTGCTTTTACCTCTTTCAAGTAGACCATCATATGGTTCAATGATCTTTAGTAGGTCGTACTTGATGTCATTTACACTAATTGCAGTTGACATTTAATTTACCTCAAAGGTTAAAGTTGCGCCATTCTCATTATCTTCCGACACTGTGATTTTCATCTTGCGTCCTGGATAACGAGCGTTAATTGTTTCAGCTAGCTCTTCGGCTATCATTTCACAACTCTTATAGTCTAGTTGCAAAATGCCATCACCGTAAAGCTCTTCAAGCCAGCGTTTAAACTGGATGAACTCAATATCTCTATCGTCGTGGAATACTTCGATTTCAATCTTAAAGTGAAACATATGTCGATGTGGGTAACCAAGAAAGCTCACGTCATACTTGTCACCGGTAGCCAACTGTGGATCAGTTAGTGCGGCAGGGTACTTGTGAATACCTTCTTTTTGAAATGTTACCCAAATCATGCTTTCAGTTTTCTTCAGCATTGTTTTAGTCCTGTGTTCTTGAGTTCGTCGGAGCATATAGTCATAATAACCTTCATACTCCACTTTGACTTACTCTTCTTCGTTGATTACAGAAAGCTTCTTCTCTAGGCGTTGCATAGTTTGTAGCAACTCCCAAAGCTTCCAATCGATGCTTTTAGCAAGTTCCATAAGTTGGATACCTGCGTCAGATGCATCCATAGCTTCTGCAGATGGTTCTTCATCAATAAGACGGATTTTGCGTGCCATTGTGATTCTCCTCGGTTAAGGGTTAAAGAAGTGGTTTGTCCTGCGTATACTTACTCCAGTCAGTATACGTAGAACGCTCTTGTAGTGAATGCACTGGATGCACCCACACTCCCGTGTTTGTAGCACGGAAATCTCGGTCGTCAACTTTCAAACAAGCGTTGTAATTAAGTTGATTTATATAGGGAAGTTTAACACTAATCATACTAATAAAGCGGTCGTGTTCATTGTAACCGTTTTCTAGTACCCATTCGTGATGTTCAACTGGATAATCTAAAGTAACCCACGTGTCTAGTTTAAGACATTCTGAAACCATATTATCCCAACGAGCGTTTGGAGCAAAGCTCATATTAGCACCAAGATAAATGTGTTCGCATTTTTCTTCTTTGTAGTACTTTGTAATAGTTTCAATCGTGTGTACTCCTACAACAAACAAAGTCTTTGCTTTGTAAGCTGGAGTTTTTTCAACTTCTTCGCCAACAAACATTGAAACAATGTTGCTAGTTCCGTTGTCGTAAATTCTTTCCATGATACATCTTTCGTATGTTATAATTAACTATATAACAGTTTCTGGTTGTTGTCAAGTGTTTTTTTGATTTTTGTTTGCTTCTTCAACACGTTTTCTCAAGCCGCTACTGCTAAACCTGTGGTCACGTTTGTTGAAGTATAGTTCGATACCACGCTTACGACAAATGTCTTTGCCACTGAAGTCTTTTTCTTTGTACTCGTCTCCAAGGAACCGAATATCCAACTGAAACAGTTCTAGGATATCATCCAAGTCACGTTCTGTTTGGTATGGAACAATTTCATCAACCAAGTGCAATGCATTAAGTTGTGCGTAACGCTCAACCATAGTTTGTACTGGTTTGTTTTTAGTGTCTGGGCGATCAATAGTAGGATCACTTTGTAAACCTACTATTAGATAATCGCAATTGGCTTTGGCTTCACGCAACATACCAATGTGTCCTGCGTGAAGTAAATCAAACGTACTAAATGTAATGCCCACAATAGGCTGACGTTTAGCTGCTTTTGTCATTTATAGATCCTTGAATATATCTTCTGCTGTACTAGCGTCAAATTCGTGATCGCTTCCAACATCAGATGCTGCAGTTTCTTCTTCGAACAAGTTAGCAAACACGTTGTTGCTTGCTGTTGCACGACCTTTGTTTTTACTTAGTTCACCCAACAATGCACTGTTGTCTTCGATAACTTGCATAGGTGTTTCGCTGTCAAAAACAGCATCTACAAGGTGGTTAAAGTAAATCAAGTTACGTGGAACCCAACGACTTAGTTCTAGTGCTTTGCTGTTGCGCTTAGCAGGCATTGACCATTCATTAATGTCTGCATCACTAAGTGCTACTTCGATATCTGTAAGAGCATTAGCACGTTGCACACTTTCAATGTGTTGATATACGTTGTGACCCATCTGTAGCATATAACCCAAGCTATCCCAGCTAGTGTTACTTTCTTTGCCATTCTTGTTTAAGTCACCTGGACCATACACACAAATATCACCCATAGTTAGTCGTTCAGCAATAGGGCTGTTCCAAGGCAACGGAATGTTACTTCCTTTAAGACGTCTGTCGTCAATTGCTTTGTCCATAATATAGCTGAACCTATCGTTACGATGTACGTGCTGTGAATAAATTTGTCCAAACGCTGTACACAAGAAAGGTGATGCACAGTCAAAAGTAATTTGCAAATCACTGTTAATGTTTTCACGCATCTTACGCTTTAGAGCTGTAAGCATTACACCCCATTCAAGTTTACCAGTACCAAGTACGTGAATCAAATCACGCTCGCCTTTTTCTAGTAGTTTGTCATCACGCAGTGTAATCATACGGCGTAAAAACAACTTGATGTCTTGCATATTGTTACCACCCATAGCCCATCCTTCAAAAGGATAGTTCTTTACTTGGTCATACCAAATATCTGCTTCTGCATCATTACTACCTTGTAGAACATTCAAGTACTTTGTTTTGCCCTGTGCATTGCGCACAAACCAATCATTGTTAAACTTGGTTGCGTCTAGGCATTCTTGGAAACTGTTAAGTCCTGTTTTAGCGTTAAGTGGAGGAAGTGCAGAGAACGTTGGAACATCAAGTACCATACTGTAATCTGCTGTATGCTCTAACCAGTTTTGTAAGTCTTGACGTAGTTTGTCTGTCTTACCAACATAGTTAGGTTGCTTAGGAGTTTCAAAGAAGTTCTCCCAATCTAGCTTAATAACACCTTTAGCAATTTGGAACCCACCCGAGTCACCGAGGATAAAGGTTTCATCCCGGTTGCGTTTCTGTACCATTGCTTCTTCTGTATCACTTTTAACAGTGTCCAGTTGTGCGTGTCCTGCTGAATACAATCCCCACTTATACTTAAAGTAGCTATGTTGCTGATCCAAGAAGTTCATACCTTCGATACCTTTGTCAAAGGCTGCAGGAACACGGTCAGCTTCAATGCCCTGACCATTCATTTCCTTACTAATGAAACCTTGATAGAAGCCGCTAATACTAGGCAGGAATACTGCATAGTCTTTATTAGATTCGTTTAAGTCTACTTGGTTGCGCATTGCTATTCCTTACTTAGTAATTGCTGGTAGAACGTAGCTGTATGTTGCCAATCCACTGTCGATGTCAATTTGCAAAGCACCCTGGTCTGAGAACTTCATTACGCAAGTACCGCTCATACCCAATTTTAGGATGCTCAATACTTGTGTTAGAGGCCAGCTCCAACCGCTTGTTAGTTCGCCATCAACGTTCTTAGCAAATGTACGGCGTCCGCTTAGTCCGCCATCTTGTGCGCCTACGTTGAATACCAAGTCGCCATCTTCAGTCTTAACTGTAAATGTTGGCTCGATGCTTCCGTAAATGCCTGCAACTGCTTGTAGTTCACCTACTTTTGCTTTTGCTGGTTCAATTGTTACGTTCCAGTTAGCACCTTTGAATGTAACAGTTTTCATTGTTTGTTCAACAATCTGTTTGCTCATAAAGCGATACTGGTCTTTGTTACCTTGGTCATCTGCAAATACAATTGACTCAGGATTTTCTTCGCCGTTACGCTCACGACGTGTAACGCTTACGTCTGCTGTTTCAGCACGATACATTGGCAAGTTGCTTACGCCACTTAGGAAACCCAAGTTACCCATACCAAATTCGCCAACCATATCAGCTTCTGCTGAATGTAGTGATGCGTTAAGAATAACTGTACGATCAGGATCCATAGCTTCAAGCTTAGTATCTGTAGCTGTACCAGTTACTTTGATGTTTTCAATAAAGCCAAGTCCGGCTGTGTGTTTTACGATGTCAAGAACTACGTCTTTCATTTGTTTATCCTCTTAAGTTTAACTGTGTAAGAACCGCCACAATGACTGCTCTTATATGATATTGTGTATCTATTTAGGCGAATCCATTCACCTAACTCGGAACTCATTGCTCCTTGGCCACAAATAATCTTACAATTTGTTATATTGTTATAATAACACGATTCTAAGAAGTTTGCAACCTTTTTCCACGCAGTGTGAGTAATTAATCCGTGAAGGTCCAATACTGCACCTCTAGGTTTATTTAGGTCTTTATATGTACTGCGTATGTCTTTCATAGTCTAGTCGAAATCAAACAGACTGTTGAATGTAGTAGCTTCGTGTGCGCTTTGCAAGTCCCAATCCAACACGCCCAATAGATTTTCAATCTTCTTGGTTACAATTGCTTGTTCCATCTCTGCGTCATCAAACGGAAGGTCTTGGAACCATTCTGGAACACGCAACAAGTCAGTTGGAATACCAATGCTTTTCATTTTTAATGGATTGTCTTTGAGTTTACACACAATAGTTTTCATTCCATCTTCGATTTCTATACTGTAAGCATCACCATTCATTTTACGCAATCTGTTATAGTTAATAGCAGCTCTTACGTGTCCGGGCATATTTGCTTTGCCTTTAAATGTTTCTTCGCCTGTGCGTTTGTTGACTTTCCATTCAAGTCCTGCATAGTAGCTTAGTTTGTTAACACGCTTTGGCGTACCTTTTTTCCAAGCTTTCATTGCTCTAAACTCCTTACGTATTTCTTTAATACGTTCAAGCACTGGCTCTTCACCTTTTGCGTTTAGTGTTAGATCAAGAAGTTCTTTCAACCAGTCTTGCATAAACGCCGGCGTATCACTACGCTTCAAGTCTAATCCCATAGCTTTTAGTTTACCAGGTTTACCATCTACATCAACACGCTGACCTTCATCGTCGATAACCAAAATAGCATAACGCTTCTTGATAATAAACAATCCTGCTTGCCCAACAATCTCACGACCAGCTGCAATAATACGTCCTAAGTCTGCAGGACAATTGTGTGCTCGATTCATATAGCCCGGGAATGTTTCATCTGCGGCTTCGCTTACTGCGTCATAGTATGCAATGATACTATCCTTGTCCCAGTTTAATTCACCTGCTTCAATTTGTTCTTTGAGCATTGGATACGCACTAAAGTAAACAGAGTCAGTATCACCATATATAATAGTATCACCTTTGTAATCATACTCGCCTGTCATAACTTGGTTAACACTTGCAGCCATATGTCTTGCAATACAACGTCCAGTTAGTGTTGTTGATTGTCCTAGTCTGCTGTCAAAGAATCTACTTCCTGGATTCAACAAGGCACCATACAAACTGTTCAAGTTAATTTTCTTAACCAACTGTCGCTTATCCCAAAACGCAAATTCATCGCCACCAGCGTCACGAAAGCTTTTTGCTTTAGCTTGTAGTTCTTTACGTTCGCTGTACCAACGTTCTAGTAGTCCTGGAATAACACCTTTCTTTTCATATGAGAAGATAGTGCCGTTTGCACTCATTACCCAAGGCGTACCACCTGTAAACACAATGTCATATATCTCTGCGCCAGTTGCATTCATACTACTGCCGTCTTCCATATCAACAGTTAGCATTGTGTCTGTGTCACGTTCCATAACTAGTTCATATTCACGAGTTGCAAACTTGCCCTCCCAATACTTTGGGAACGGTGAGTCTAGCATACTTTTGCCAAACTCCATAACTTCGTCTCGGTCTGTTGGATCATCTACTTTCTTATCAAAGTTCTTTACTTTGCTAATCTGTTCCATAATACCTTGATCAGTTAGTGTGTGTCGTACTTGTCCAATAATAGTTTCAGTACTCATATTACAACTACGCAAGATACTTGGATACAGTGAGTTCAAATCCATACTTGCAATCCACTGGTGCATACCTTTTTCAGGAACTGCAACATACGCACCCGCGGCAGGGATGTTATCGTGGTGTCTACGTTTGTCTGGAACAATAAGACCTAGGCTGTGTGCTTCGTTAATAATAGCTTGGTCTGTTTGTGCAACAGCACCCATAGTTGTTTGTAACAGCACTGTGTTAGCGTGTGCTAGTACGTTAGCCAAGTCAATGAACTGTAGCTTCTTATCCAAGCGTACAAGCAAGTCAACGTCTTGTCTTGAATACGCAATAAACTTTTCAAAGTCATTGTTGTACAACTGATCTAGTGTACCTTCGTATTCAACCTTACGTTCGTCTAATTCATATTCACCAATAGCATCCAGGCTGTAGCTGTGCATTTCGTGATATGTATACTTTTGATACAGTTGCAAGTAATCCAAGTGTACTCGTCCTACAGTATCATATGTTTCTTGTTCTTTGCCGTATTTTTCATACATACGCTTTTTGGGATATTGATCCCACAAACAAAAACGTCTTGTGTATTCTTTGCCTAGTATCTTTGCAACACGATTAACAGTATATGGAATATCGAACCCTTCGCTGTTCCAACCGCTGAACACATCAGCATCGTCAATCAAGTCCAAGAACATCAGCAACATTTCTTCTTCGCTTTTACAAATTATTGTATCTTCGAATTTATCTGCAATGCCATTGGCTGTTTGCTCGTCCATAGCCTTAGGTGCTACTGCTAAACAAAATGTACGTTCCATCCAGCTCAAGTGTACACTAATTGCTGTAACAGCATTAAACGGATCTTCAGGTGGAGCAAAGCCCAACTCTTTGTTAAAGTCAGTCTCAATATCCCAAAATGCTAAATTTAGTTTTGGTGCTTCGGCATTTTCATAGTGTTCACTTAAACAACGGAATACTGGATTCACATCGCTTTCAAACAACTTCTTGCCATACTGCATTTTCTTTTCTTTGTTAAACTGTTTACTGCTAGTGTGCTGTACACGGTTTAGTTTATCACCAAAGATACTGGTATACGCACCATTTGAATCTGGGTAATAAAACACGTATCGAGCAGGGTATTGTACATACTTTCGTACACCTCCAACTCGCTCAACTACGCTAATAATGTCTTTGTTTTTATCAATGATAGAATCTACGTACACTACCAAACTCTCCTACTATAACTTCTGACAGGAATTGCATTTGCCCTTTTCCTGCGTTAGTGTCCCAATCATCAGATGCATTTTCATCTGCGTTGTCACTAATAAATTTCCAACTTCTAAACGGAATATCTGCATACTTACAAACTTTAGCAAGTGCATACCCTTCCATATCTACACAGTCTACATTTAGGCTAGTTAGCCAAGGATCTTCCTGTGTAACAAAACTATCACCGGTAGCACACACGTTGCCAATACCGACGCCTGCTGATGTTGTAATAATAGCACCATTCTCACCTGGCGTGTATCCACGCTCGCACAGTGGCTCTGCTATCATATCACGTTGTACAAACGCTTTCATTTCTAACAAGCCGCTAGCACCGTTTAATCCGCCCGCTGTGCCATAGTTAACAACAATGTCGGGTTGAAACACACCAATTGATTCACATACGTGCAAGCAAGCATTAACTTTGCCAACACCTGTGTAAACCACTTGCCAATCTTCGGGCAACAAGTCTTTGTCAAACTCTTCTTCGAGTGCTACCAGTAATAATTTGTTCATATGTTTTTAGCCGCGGCCAATAGTTTCAAGGATTGATTCTAGCTCTGCAAATTCATCGCGGTGCTTGTCAATTTCAGCTTTGTACGCAACACGAATAACTTTGTTAAGTACGCTTGGTTTGATTTCCATTTCTTCAGCAATAGCTTTTACTGTGTCACGCAAGCCTTCTTTAAGTGTTTCGATCTCGCCGTTAACTTGAATGCCTTCGCTTACTAGTTGCTTTAGTTTTGTGATTTGTGAGTCTGTGAACATTGTGTTCTCCATTTAGTTTACATATACTATATCATTATAGCAAAGTTTTGTTGTCTTGTCAAGACAAAAGACAGCCGTAGCTGCCTTTTGCAATCAATTTAATTGATATGTTATTGTTCGATGTTATCTCTAAAATATTCAGTAATGTTTGAGATATAGTCACTTGCATCGCCTGCATCACCTGCAGCTGTTGCGCCGTCGTGGATGCTTTGGTCGGCTTGTTCTAAAGCAGTAACCCACGCTTGAAGAGTATGATACTCTGAACCTGGTGTTGTGCTATAAACAGCATCCAGAAGATATTCACGAAAGCCATTTGAATTAACAAAGTAAACTCGGTTTTGTCCTACGCCATATGGTTCGAATTCAATTGACCAACGGTCTACTGTACCACCGACGCCGGTTCCTGCTTCTACTTCTTCGTCTTTTGATTCTGTGTGTACAATTTCAATGTTGCTTACACGACAGTCATCTTTGTAGATGCGAATATGGTTAGTAATAGATTCTACACGGTTCCAATGCTTGTATGAGATTGGAGTGTGGAATGTTTTAACTTCTACTGCAAAGAAGTAATCTCCACGGTCATAGATTTTGGCACGTGTGCCATAGCCTGGCCACTCTGAAATCACGTCAGGGTCAACGCCGCAGACGTGTGGTGTGTTTGCAGTGTGAGCATAAGCCGAGCCCGACACCATTGTTGCCGCAATCGCAGCAAGGATTGATTTTTTCATAATATCACTTTCTGTTTGTTAGTGTTGTTAACTTAATATATAGTAACATCATTCTAGCAAAAGTCAAGAAAAAAGAGAGCCTAAACTCTCTTTTATGTTTAAATTTTATAGTAGTATTAGAACCACGGTCTCCCTGGTGTACCATACAATCCAGCGCCATTATCTGGAACAGCAACGTTACCTGTATAAGGTGCAGGCAATAATGCTCTGCTGTAGTTGCTTCTGCGTCCGCTTGCAATTCTGTTTGTTTGTGCTAAGTTTAGTTTAGCAATTTGCCTAGCTTCTTTAGTAGGTAGGGTTGATATACCGTTTGCTGCCATAGTATTGTT
>Ga0115572_10004277_pt1 | contig 11145 bp, 18 predicted proteins | sample COGITO_mtgs_1206_FD_88681 | JGI IMG/M metagenome (GOLD analysis project Ga0115572, IMG submission 88681) | Pelagic marine microbial communities from North Sea - COGITO_mtgs_120607 | ecosystem: Environmental > Aquatic > Marine > Epipelagic | place: Germany:Helgoland, sampling site Kabeltonne... | reverse complement strand
CGTTAGCTAGAGATATAGTGTGGAGAGACGATCCTAAGAGCATAGAAGACTACGGAGTCCTTCGTACTAGTATGATGGCGCTTGGTGGGCCTATGTTCTCGTACGGTATAGGAGTTGAGAAGGCACTGACTGAGGACTTCCCTCAAGGCAGGTACATGCGCGGGTTTGAAGGGTTATCCCCCACGTTTGTCCGTAACGGTTTAAAGTCAATCCGATATATGGAAGAGGGTGCCCGCAACAGGGATGGTGATCCGATAGACACCGACATCAACGCATGGAATCTAATGACTCAAGCGATAGGTTTTACTCCAGCAGACCTGTCAAATACTTATGAGCAACGCTCGTCAGCCAAGAACTTTGAGAATAAAGTATTGCAACGAAAGCAGCGTATCTTGAACAAGTATAAAACTGCAAAGAAGATGGGGGATAAAGCTTTGCAAGAGGAAGCGGTTAAAGAGGCGAGGGAGTTTAGGCGCAAGTTCCCTACGCTTATGGACGACAATACTTTGGACCGTTCTTGGAAAGCCAGTGTGCGCGTAGACCGAGAAGACACAATGGCGGGCATTACGTTTACTAAGGGTCTACGCTACAAGACTGAGGAGTTCTTCGAGTAGTTACACTCGCCAAACACGGATGCCCTGAACCCCTTCTTCTAAAACGATCTTGTGTACGAACTTATACTTGAGTCGTTTTAGGGTCGGGGTTATTTCTTTAAGGGCGTTGGGCGGATCAAGGCAGGGTATAAAGAAAGAATACCCCACCTTAAAGTTTTTCCAGTTTATCTCGTACCTAACTTTCTCCACCTGCATCTTCATCACTCGTAGGTATAAGCACATCCATATCCAAAAAGTCTGGGTGGCTAGCATCAAAGATCAAACACCTTACTGCCGTAGATATTAAACTGCTTCCCTTTGCTAGGCGCTTATTATCAATCTTTAACAGTACACCGTTTTTCTCTAGTTGTTTTATGGTGTCTTTGTAACTAATTTGCAGGTCTACACAGTCGTCTTTGAACGTCTTGGCGGTTATAAAAACCCTTTTTGTGTCGGGTTCATACCGCATTAAGAGCGCACCCTTTGGTAGAAGCTCTGGAAACTTACCAATGTTAGTGCGTTGATCCACGCCGTCTTCTACTACTAGCATGTTGTTATTGTGTCGGTTAATGAAGTCACCTACCACGGTGCTAGGGTTGCTAGCTGGTGCCGTAGTATCTTTGCGCATTTCAAGCACATGCTTTGATATTTCGCTATAGATTTTTCCAATGTTCCACCCTTCTAGCAAACCTAACCTCTTAGCTATGTGGCCCCCTGCAATATTTACAGCTAGTACAGCAGACCAATTACGTTCCCGCTGACTAAGGCGAAGCTCTTTATCAAACTTAGCTTGCACCTTAAATATTAAATCCTTTACTTCTTCTAGGTTGCTTATTACGTATTGCATATAAACTTCCCCCGCTACTCCGTAGTTACTATTCAACATGTGGTCTAGTACGTCCTTCCCTTCTTGAGTGGAAATAGCAGGTTCTGCCATGTAAGGAACATTAAACTCCAGCAGCCGCATCATCTCCCCATCAGGGTTATTTTTAAGTACCCCAAGCTTTTCGTAGAACGACGCATTGGAACTCGCTATAGAAATAGTCCGCCATGTTATGCTGTTCTCCCTAAGCTCATTTGAACTAGCCTTTGCTTTATCTTTGCCCCTACCTTGTGAGTAAGCATACAAAGTTCTTGATGCGTCCGCCGGACTCAGGTTGGTTATCTCGTCCATTGTGTTAACTATGTTATTCAAGAAACCAATCTTTAATATCTTTCCGACATCAGTATCATCAGGCGTGCCGAGTAGCATTTCAGGATCACCGAATATACTGTTAGCCATACGCAAGATTGTTGTCTTGCCCGTGCCCGAGTCGGGGTGGATGAAGTTTATTACCGCACCCTTTTGCCCCGTAAACTTTAGTAGGGGTGCGCCAAAACCAGACAGTGCACCAAACGCCTGCACTTCGAGTCCTTCCCTACCATACAACTCAAAGACTTCTTTCCATTTATCTAAAGAACCTTTCGGTTGAAAGTATTGAATCATATTAGCAATAGCGCTAGCGGGGGGGCTATGGTATATATCCGTAGCTTTTATTTCCCTATCACCCACAATAAACACGCTGTCGTTATCAGCCCATCCAAATTGCGATCTCATAATCTGTGCCTTATTCACATGTTGAAGCTCTCTAATAAAAGCCAACAAGTACTCCGTTATATATTTATGGCGTGTTTCGTTTCCGACTACACCGTACTTAGCTAATTCTTTACGCAACTCACCACGCTCAGTAAGTTTTGTATTTGACACTACGAATTCTTTCACACCGTCTTTCGGTAAGTGGTGCTTAAGTACTGCCACGTATCCGGCTATGGGGTCTTCCATTAACTTAACTATGTACAGGTCATTGTCGTATACAAGCTTAGGCTTAGAAGAGTCGTCTTCATCATCACCATCTTCACCTTCCTTGTAGATACCCCCGTTGGCACCACGAAAGTAGCCATTAGGAAGCGTAGGTATCTTATGCTCCTCTACTAGTTCGCCTTCTACAGCAACCGTGACTGTCGAGCTTTTGGCCCTTGCGATTACACGGCCTAGTGATATAGGACTTTTAATCTTATCTCTATGCGGGCAACCCTCACACCCGCCGGGGTTATTTATTTCAAACTCCGCACAACTGTGCGGGCCTTTTATCCCCACTACTTTCTTCTCGACTAATGCGTAGTCATAGTCTGGGTGACCTTCAGACAACTTATGTATAGCAGTGTCTCGATCAGAGCAAAACTTAGCGACAGAAAGAGCGTCGAACCACCTAGGTTCTACGAGGGTAGCCCTTTCGGTGTAGCAGGCTGCGAGTTGATTGCACCCTTCTCCCTTACCAGTCAACTGCATGATCTTAGAGAACACGGAGTCGTTGTTTTGCATTAACGACTTACCCATAGCAGACATCTCGCGCCTAGGCTTAATCGTTTCCCCTTGCGATACACCGACAATATCTCGGATAACACCAAAGGGTATTGGGTCTACTACCGATATTAACTTTACGGGTTTCGGTTCTACCCCGTCAGCGTCTCCTTTAAAGTTAAAAGAGTTAAGTGGACGTAGCACCCTAGCAGACTCAAACACTTTAGTGTCTATATAGAAATTCTTATCTATGCAGAGCTGCCTAAGTCTTTTAACTACCGGTGTCCACTCATCCCTAGGCACGTCTTCAGCCAAAGGCCAGTAAGCGTGCAGCCCGTTGCCTGAATTAACCAACATAGGCTTTGGTAGTCCGACCTCTAAACAAAACTTTTGTAGTGCTCTTAATCCGTCTTGTTGTGTTTCGTAACCACTTGGCCTGCCAGTTTTTTCATCAGCAAAGGACTTGTTCGGTCCGCAGTCTATGTCTAGCCAGTATGACTTGAGAGACTCGACGTTATCTTGTGTACGGCTTTTACCAGTTTCAAACTTTGCCAAAGCAAAGAATACGCACCATCTATCTGCTACATATTTTTCTATCTCAGCGTCTAATTCCTCTCTGGTTTCCACCATAAACTGACGCGTAGTAGTCTTATCTTTGACCGCAAGAAAACCGTACCACCCACCCGCAGGGCGTACTAGGTCTATGAGGTCTGCGTTTTCCATTAAGCTATCGCTCCAACTTTGCTATGAATTTTTCTATCTTCACTGCTACTGGGGCTTTAGGGTTGGAAACTCCCGCAAACCAATTATAGACGGCTTGACGGCTGACATTTAATTTCTCTGCCACTTCGGCAACGGGCACATCATGTTCGATGCACACCGCGCCAAAGTAAACGCCAAGAAGTTTTTTGTCGGCAGCCTTATTTAACTCTATAAGTTTTAGGCTATATCCGTAACTCATTAGGCGTCTTCACCTCCCCACTCATCGATAATAGAAGCTAAAGGGTCTTCGGTATCAGCTACAGGAGCTTCTTCTTTTTTCTTAGTACGCTTTACTGGCTCCGCTACTTCTTCCTCTTCAGGCTCTTCGGAACGCGTAACTACAGGCGCAGGCTTATCTAGCTTTGGAGCTTTACTCACTCCATCAGTCTGAGCAGCGGTAAGCTTAGTGTACATCTCAGTTTCGGGACGTTCTTGAGCTGCTAGAATTAATTCATACTCGGCATCGCTAACCTCGCGTACTGGAGAGAATACTAACTCCATAGTCTCTGCGTTGCTGTCGAAGCTTATGTTAGTTACAACTAGGTCAGGTGACATGTTGTTATTCACGAGAAACTTAACGTAGCTTTCGAACGGGTGAATGTTGCCAGTGCCTTTACCGAATAAAGACTTGGCTGGGATGTTAAACTGGTACACTGTGCCAGACTCATCACCCTCAAGCAGTAAAGAAACCCGACGTTGGTATCGGCAAGCTTTACCGCCGTTCTCACCAGAGCCTTTTATATTTTTCGGGCAATCCGCACAGTTGCTATGCTGCGGGTCGAGTGCACCTGCTTCAGGCTTGTCGCCGTTATTTGACCAACAGTTAGGAAGTGTAGCTTCCTTGTTCGGATCAAACTTTTCCTTGTAGAAGATGCGAGATACGTTAGTAAGCATACCCACAACAATAGCGTTAAACTCTCCACGGATAGCGTTACCCACTTGCTCTCCGTTAACCATCTTCTTAAATGTACCGTTAATGTTAGCCTGAATGCGGCGGGTGCTGCTCGAAGAACTAGTAGCAATTTTCTGTGCCAAGGCGCTTTGTCGGCGTTCTGTAGAGACGCCTGTCTGACTAGTAAATATTGAAACGTCGTTACTCATTATAAGATTTCCTATTTCTTAGTTGGTTTTCGTACAGAGACAGCATACTTACGGTCCGATTGTAGTCCGATAGGTAGTGCGTCTGGGTTTTCTTCAAGAAACTCTTTCATGTTTGTGTTATGAATTCGTTTCTCTAGTAGATGATAAGCATCGTTTTCAGCAATGAACTTATACATTTGGTCCCAATCGCTAGTCCAGTAAGCGGAATAAATCCTACGGGTCAGCGTACCAAAGGGAGTCTTTATGCTATCTATGTCTTCTTTCGAACATAGGTCTAGCATGTTGGCACTAAGCAGTGCTTGTTTCTCCTTGAGAACTTTTATCTCGTCTTCTTTTTCTTGGATGGCGGAGCGTATCTTTATGTACGCGGCTACCATCTTTCCTGCGGTGGTGTCTTCCATTGCCCCTTCCTTTTTCTATGAGGGATAGGGAGCATAACATTTGTATAGACAATGTCAACAGTTATTCTATTTCTTTTCTATACAACTCTACAATTTTATTGTGGTTAAGAACCTTGCTCTTCAGCATGGTGTATATTCTGGCTTCAACTTCGCTGCCTTGTATATGAACAATAGTCATGCTGTGCTTCTGGCCCGGTCTGTCTATACGCGCATTAGCCTGCAAGTAGGTCTCGACGCTAGTTACTGGGGCGTACCATATTATTGTGTCCGCTGCGGTAAGCGTCAGCCCGTGTGATGCAGCTTGTGGTTGTATGATAAGCACCTGTGGGTCTGGCTTTGTTTGGAAGTCTTGGAATATTCTACTGCGGTTATTCAACGTCACCTTACCAGATATAATTTCCGCCGGTACTTTGTTCTTATCTAGGAAATCTTTTAGTAGGTCTATCGTGTGCGTGAAGGGAACAAAAACTAATACTTTATGCGGAGCTTCGTTGATAACCTCAAGTACTACATTAAGTCTGTTCTTCACATCAAACTGCACTACTTCACCATCGTCCGAGTAGACAGCACCACCTGATATTTGCAGTAGTTTGTTTAGGTTTGTAGCTGCGTTAACCGAAGTTATTTGTTCCCCCGCTGCCTGCATAGTCATTTGTTTTTTGAGCAGTTTATAGTATTTCTCTTGCTGCGGAGTAAGCGGAGCTTCCCTGTCCACGGCTAACACTTCGGGCAAGTCTAAACACTGATCTTTCTCGAACCTAATAGCCGGTTGTAATACTTTATGCACCACCTTGTCCGAGTTTGGCTTCGGTCGCCAGATGTGTTGCGATACTTTATACATGACTGCATCACGGTAAGGAGTATAATACTTAGGCACTCGGTGAGGGCTTACTAACTTTGCCAGCCCATAAGCGTCTAGCGGAGATTGCGCCGCAGGTGTGCCGGTAAGCATCCACAACCTGTCTATCTTTTTGCACAGGTCGCGCATTGTTTTCCACCGACTAGTCTGCGAGTTCTTGTAGGCGTTAGCCTCATCCACCACGATTAAGTCGAAGTCTGCTTTTAGGATCGTATCCTTTACCACAGCAACACCGTCGAAGTTTATTATCACAAACTCAGACCCTGCGTTAATTATCTTCTCTCTTCTAGCACCAGAGCCATGTGCAACTGAGCAACTGCGGTGCATAGCAAACTTAAACAAGTCCTCTTGCCAAGCAGACTTCATAATAGAAAGTGGGCATACAACTAATACTCGTTTTATTAAACCCAACTCCATTAAGTAATCGACCGCCCAGATAACGGACGCTGTCTTACCCGTGCCTGCTTCGTTAAAACAAAACGCTTTTTTATAGAGGCTAAGAAAAGAAGCCGTTTCTTTTTGGTGCTCGAATGGAGTTAGCTTACCCGTCCATTCATAGTCTCTAAGCATAGGGGATGGCACTTCTTTAGCGCCTAGCTCGGCAAGAGCTGAAGCTTCTTCGTACTCCCACTTAACCGCTAACTCTACTAGACCATTCGCTTCCCCTACACGTTTGCAGTTTTTTATTGCGCCCGTAACTAACTCTGGACGCCGTGTTTTTAAAACAAGGGCTTTATCTTTAACTATCTTCATGCTTTAGAAGTCTTCTTTTTGCGCTCGCGCGCGCTGGTTTCAGATACAAGGTTGCCCTTGGAGTCACGCTTGAAAGAACGATTGCGGCTTGCCGTCTCTACTCTAGTGCCGTCAGAGTTCTTGCCACCTTTGTCCATTGCTTTCTTATGTGCAACATCGTTACCGTCACCCTTCTTTACCTTGCCTTCTTTCTCAGCCTTACGGCGTGCGGCATTGCGTTGGGCGCGTTTCTTCTTTTGCTCTTCAGTGCCTTGGTACTTCGCGTACTCGGCTTTGTAATCTCTTTGCTTAGCCATGTTTTTATTTCTCCGCGCCGTTTGCTTCTAGCTCTAGGCGATTGTTTTCTGCTTCTAAAACTTCGTAGTTGCTAACTATGCTAACCTCGTCGTTTGTTGGGTGGTTCAGAGAAACAACAACACTCCGCATAAACTTTAAACGAGGGAATTTTCTGTTTAGCCTTTGTTCCCACTGGTCCATAGTATCGACATCAGCCATGTGTTCTACGTAAGAGTTTTCTCCAACATCAACTATTAAAGCGTACATATTTTAATCCTCATCTTTTCCTATGGTGTTCACATGAAGTTACTGGGCACCAACCACACAGAGGCCCACTGATTGCATTCCAGACGCCGGACTCTTGTGCAATCTCAAGTCTTTCTAGCACAGGTTCGAACGCACCGAAGTACTCTTGCTTCTTTTCTACTACGTGTTCTTTCTGGACAAACTCTTTGCTAACAACGAAAGCTAACGCCGACTTGATCCTTTTTAATTGTGGGAAGTGCGTAAACAGACCCGCAGCTACCGCATCTAACTGCTTAGTGTCCGCGTACTTTGCATTCTTACTTGTCTTGTAGTCTATAGAATGTGCAGTATCCCCGTTGATTATTACAAGGTCAGCTACCCCCCGCCACCACACGTCATCGGAGTAAAAATCTACGGACTTATACCCTTCATCTGTCTTAGCGACTCCTAACCTTAGCTCACAATGTTTTTCGCCTTCTATTTTATCTAACGCTTCTAGCACATTGTTTATAAAAGCAAATTTCTTAGGGACTTCTTTTCTATCTCTGATAAACTCTTCTGCTGCGGTGTGCACTTCTTGCCCATATACAGTAGCAGTGCTGCCTTTGTCTTTAACATCTCTGGCTATTTTTAGATGGTAGTATTTTTTAGGGCATTGCTTGAACGTGTTTAAACTACTGTAAGACCATGCGGTCATAAGGAACTTCCTCTACTTGATTAAGCCTTTGCGGCGCGCTAAGTTTATCAACGCTTCGTCCGTCTCTTTTTTGTCTCGCGCTCTCTTTGCCATGGCACACTCATAGCATCGCCAGTCCGCACCTTTATAATACCTGTGGAGTATACCTTGTTTAACCTTCTCTTCTTTTTCGCAACTAACGCACTTCATTAGTATTGTTTGCCTACCAGCTCTTTTCATCTGGTCGAACTCTTCCCTACTATTTCCGGTGAGTCCCTGCACTGCTGCGCCTAACGGTGGTTCGTTGTACGATCTCATACCAACCCCCTCTCTTTTAGAATTTCATAGTTCACTGCGTGTGCGTCTTCTATTTCTTGCTTGCTCTGACCGAAGTACGCAACTGCTAAGTGTTCTGTGACTAACGCTGCGTTGATCGAAGTCCTATCGCTTAACATGATGACTCCTAAGTACCGCCCGAACTTACCCTTCTCTCTGGTAGTTAGGGTGTACGTTCCTCCGACGTGCAGTGCGTCCTCGACAAACTTCTTTGCCACGAGTCCGGCAGCCTTTTCTTCTGCATCTCGTGTGCGGCACTCTGGAGTATCAATACCATAAAGACGTATGCGCTCACCGCACTTCCAAGTATCAAAGCCAAGATCAATATCCACATCTACTGTATCTCCATCAACGACTCTTACGATCTTGCAGTTATATTCGTACATTTATTCACTCCCGCCTTTGTTTTTTGTAGGGCGCATCGCACCTATGTCTCGGTTGGATGGGTCGGTTAATGAATCGTTTCGCCCGCCATCAAACTTACGTCTCGGCCCATCTCTTTGCGTGAATGTGCGTGAAGGACATTGAGTTACCGTACCGCCTGCTTCCACATACTCTCTAACTTGTCGCTCTAATTCCAAGCTCAATCTTTCTTTCTCGACGGGGGTCATTACATTTATCTTAGTAGTGGTCACTAGTTAATACCTGTATAAAAAATATGTTTGTTAATCTTAGTGGTTATCTCGCCGTTGTATGCCCACTGCGGAAACACCTTTGTACTATGGTAGTGGGTCGCGCCATCTGTAGTATCAGGTACGAACCCACTTAAGTGCGCTATGTAGAGCGCATTAAACCATGCCTGTTTGTTCTTCGGGTCGTCCGACTTACCGTCACAATAAAAACTAAACTGGCATTTGTTTCTTATAGGTACACCGTTCCAGTAGTACCCCTGCATAACCACGTCACACGCATTGTCTGGGTAACGTGGGTCTTCAATTCTGTTTTGGATTACATGAGCTACAGCAATCTGTCCTGCTGTCGGTTCACCCCTTGCTTCAAAGTACACTGCCATAGCAACGCACATGAGAGCAGGGGTAATCATCTGAAAAACCCTTGGGTTTCTAAACAACGTATGGTTTTTGTTGCTCGCATACGTGTTTCATCATCAAACGTATCCCACTTAGCCTTAAGTTTTCTAACACTCTCTGCGTTAGCTGCTTTGTCTTTAGCCGAAAGATGGGGGGGCCTACCATAGCTGTCTACTATAAACATAATCATCATCTCCTATCTTCTATATATTTTTCCACCGCTGAGTAGAAAGTAGTGGTCGTATATTTTAATTTGTTTAGCGCCGTTAGCAGCGCACGCATGCACTAGTTCTGGAGTATGGTCTAAGTTCAACTCTCTGAGTGCATGACAAAGAAGCAAGTTATACTTGTCTAACTCACGAAAAACTAAATCTCCGTACTTATCTTCCGCAAAAAATTCATGAAGGGGTCTTCCTTTTCCGGGGCTTACCTTCGATACATACATCCACGGGTCTATCCTTTCGCCGTACATTTCCTCTTTAGTTAGCGGTCGGTTGGCGGTAATTGGGGTTAGCAAGTGCCCCGTTCCATCCGTTCTAGCGTATGCTGTTGGCATTTTTAGCACCTCTAGTCGTATATGTTGTGGTTCTCTTCAAAAGGTACGCAGGTTTCTAATATTATGCCGCCCATACCTACGGCTTCTTTCTTTGGTACCACTACAATCATATTAGGTTCAACTTCCACCACACACATAGTGCGCTGTTCTTCTTTGGCTAAGTATTCTGCTTCTTCTAACGCAGCCATAGGGTCAGTGAAGTATGACATCTGGAACCTCGTACTCGTAGTTAATGGTGTCCTCGTTGGTTGAGAATATATCCGCACCATTATTTAAATGAAACTTCATCGCTGTATCTGTTAAAGGTGACATAGTTATCACCGCATCTACCGTCGGGTGTAATATAGTCGCAGCTTCTAGTAGGTTGTTGATTAGCTTTCTACCATGTCCACGTTGATAAGACCACACTGAGTAAGGGCACAGCACTGTACCCAAAGCCCCAAATATTTTCTCGCGCTCGGCAAGAGCTTTCTCTATCTGGGTTAGCTTACCCGCTGCTACTGCTTCTATCTGCGTCTCGTCTTGCGGCACGAACTTACATATAACTACACAAACAACTGCGGCTATCTCACCCGTCTCGTCATTTACTTCTGCGTAAACATGGAACGGTGCCTCAAACCTCTTCCTGTTGTTGGTAAACAGGTCGGGTCGTACAGGATCATCTTTTATTAAGTACAGGTGATCGGCGGCATTACACTTTATCAGCATCTTCGAACTCCTCGAGAATGGCTTCTAGTTTTTCCACCGCCTCTGCTGCACGTTGTACTAGGGCAACAAGTTCTTCGGCATCAGCGCCATCTACTTCTATTGTTATTTTCATTTGACGTTGTGTATCTCAATCAGTAAGTCGATGCAGTGCTTAGCTTTTTCTAAGTCCGACAAGGGTTGCCCCTTCAACTTCCACCTAGTTATATACTTAACCACGTTCCCTTCTAACAAAGACAGACCATTCTTCTCTGCGTACTCGGCAGGTTGTATAGCCATGTTCTTATAGTGCGTCCCGCCCGTTTGTGTCTGTAGGGCTGTCTGCTTGTTCACTACTGGATCGCTCATTTTCGTTCTTGGTACTTCTGCTGTTAACATTCTCTTCTTCCTTCTGTTTTGGTTTCTCAAAGATTTTTGCCCAGTTATCCCCGAACTCGTGCATCGGTACGAACGTGGGTCTACGTCTACTTCCTTTACCATTCATTTGTTGTCCTCTCGTAAGTGTTTGTGTT
>Ga0115572_10004272_pt1 | contig 11157 bp, 9 predicted proteins | sample COGITO_mtgs_1206_FD_88681 | JGI IMG/M metagenome (GOLD analysis project Ga0115572, IMG submission 88681) | Pelagic marine microbial communities from North Sea - COGITO_mtgs_120607 | ecosystem: Environmental > Aquatic > Marine > Epipelagic | place: Germany:Helgoland, sampling site Kabeltonne... | reverse complement strand
TTTTTGTAAGCGGCAGCGGCCCAGTCTGTTGAACCCTTAAAAAATGCTTTCAATCCGAAAGGGTTCTCCAGCCAATCAGAGCGCGGCATTTTTGTGGTTGAGAATGAGTTTCTTGAAGCGTCGGTACTTTGCGCGCCCATTCTGAACGCGGCTCGAAGTACGGCGATGGAGGTGTACGCCGTGACCCGAGAGTTTCAGGAATGGGGCAAGGGCCTCTACAACAGGCTGCCCACCCCGATTCGGAACGGACTCAAGGCTGCGGGCGTGTGCCACTACATGGTGGTGGTCCGGGAAGGCCCTGAAGGTGATCTGTACTCGTTCGACTTTGGGCCGGTCGGCGGCGACGTTCATGGTTCCCTCGCGGGGTTCCCCAAGTCGCAGTTGTGCTTCGACGACGTCGTCCCAGGCTCTCTTCCCATGCGTCGGTCGCAGTCCACCCCCGCGCTCTTCAAGGAGGCGCCCGAGGAGGAGGACGAGCTCGATGAGCCGGTAGAAGCCACGGTGGAGATCTTGGCGGCAGGCAAAGATCCCGCGGCCGCGGCGGCGACCGACGGCTCGTCGACCGCGGGCGGCAAGAGCAGGAGGCGAAGGCCGCTCGGCAGGCGCGAGAAGAAGTGGGTGGTTGGGGAGATTCGCGAGCACAAGATCGACGAACTTCCCGAAGGGACGCACTTCCTCGGCACGACGGAGATGACCCTGGACGATATCCGCGACTTCAACGCTGGAAGAAGCAAAATGTACGCGCTTCACGACAACGACTGCCGCCACTACATGAACGAGCTGTGCTCGAGGCTCGTCCCGGACCTGCAAAAACTCGGTCGCGGGGGCGTGGCGAGCAAAGTCGCGTGGGACGCCACCTGGGGCCGCCTAAGGTCGGGCCGACCAGAGATACACCTGCTGCCCATCCAGGCCATGGCTGATTTGCGGAACCAACCGGCGCTGGAGCGGCTCAAGACGGCGTCGATGGCGTCGGTGATGTTCAGCCTGGGGATGAGAGCGTTGCCCATCGTGTTCAAGCCCGTCCTTCCCCTCGCGACCGCGGTGGGCAACGCCGGGCCCGTCAGGAGGCTCGTCACCACCGCCGCAGGAGCCGTCGCGGGTGTATCCTCGGAGGTTCCAATCGTACGGGAGGCTCTGTTCGCCGGGAACGTGGCGATGGAATCCATCTCCGGGGTGGCGCACGGTTTGGTTCGGGGAAGTGTAAACCTGGTTCACGCCACCTCGGGACTGTTCTTTTCCTCTGGCCAGGCCACGGGGCTCGCGGCGGCGTCCGCGGGGTCCCTCGGCGCGGAGAGCGCCGCGCTGGGAATCGCAACCGCCACGGGCGCGACGGAGGCAATAGCGGCGGGGGTGGCGGCCGGTCGACGGGGCGTGAGGGTTCGGTCTGCGGCGGTCAGCGCCGCGCGCGTGACCCGCAACGTGGCCACGAAGGCGGTGACAGGCCTCAAGAGGTTCGCCTCCGCGCCCATCAGGCCCCCGGCGGCAAAGGTCACGAGGAGACTCAGCTCCAGCTCGAGCACCAGCAACCTGTCCTCCAGGCGAAGCTCCTTCTCCATCTCGGGAAGCGAGGCGGACCTCGTATCGCTCGCCGCCGATCACGGTGCCGCCGTGGCGTCGAGGGGAAAGAGGCTTCCCAGGCTGCCGAGCTTTGGCAACCTGCCGCTGTTCCGACGCAGGTCGGTGTCAGCGGCGAATCTCGCAGGGGGAACCACCGCGAGGTGAGTAGGGAAAAAAAGTACGAAGAAGACACTCTCCAACGACACCATGACGAAGAGCTCGAATACCGTCGCTGGATGACACTGTAATATCCAAATAAAGATAAACTACACGAGACCCCGAGAGCCTCACACGTGCCCGAGCACCTCCATGGCCTCCTTCAGGTCATTCGCCTGGCTCTTTTTCCATTCGCGGAGTGACGCAACCTCCCTTTCCAACGGGCGAAGTTCCTCTAGCTCGCGTTCCATCGCCTCCATGCGTGCGTTCAGCGTCGTGCATCGCTCGTCCAAAGCCTCGTTCGCCCGCGATACCACCTCCGCATCACTAGCGAGCGCGGCGCCCTCTCTCCTCAAATCTCGGCCGAGGCTCTCCGCCCTGGAGCATCGCTCGTAGGCGATTTCCAGCTCCCTCTCCAGCGACGACTTCTCCTCGCCTCGTTTCCTGGACGTCTCCGCGGCCCGCGCGGCGTCTTCCTCGGCGGACTTGACCTGCTCCCACGCCCTCGCGCACTCTGCACGCGTCTCTCGAAGAGCCCTCTCAGCCGTCAGCCTCGCTTTCCGTTCGGCGTCGAGCTCGCGCCTGACGCGCACGCCCACCGCGGTGGCGCCGCTGTTAACCTTCGGCGCCGCGTTCTTCTTGCGCTCAGCCACGAGCGCACGCCGTACGTCGTCCAGCTCGTTCTGCACCCTCTTCATACCCTCGGATTCACGGACAGATGCGAGCTGCGCGGCGCCGCCCCTCGCGCTCACCTTTCTCTGCGCGCTCCTGAGCTCCGAGAGTTCCACGCGCATCCGTTCACCGTTCTTCCTCTCTTGGTCGAGCTCGGCGCGCAACCGACGCAGCGAAGCCTCCATGCCCCTGGCCCTCGACGCGCTCAGAAGGTCGGCAGCCTTCTCTTTCCCTGGAGCCTTACCCGCGGATGTGGTTCGCCGCCTCGGAGGTGAGTGGGTCGGGGAGGACGAGTCGCTCTCGTCCGAGGTCAACTCCGTCGATTCGCGATCTTCGTCCGAGGAGGACCGCGAGCCGCTCCGGACTCGCCCGCCGAACGGGCGGGTTTGATCCTCGGGTCGCCTTCCGTTCATCTCCGAGTGTTCCTCGGCGAGCTCGAGGCGTCGGAGTAAAGCGTTGAGGCGCGTGTCACCCCTGGACGCGTCCTCGATGGAGTCGAGGCGCTGTCTCAGGGATGACAGATTCTTCCGCCTCTGGGTCCTCCCGCCCGCGCGCATCCCACCGCGCGTCTGCGACCAGAGGGGCTCAACGTCCCTATCCGTCTTGGTCGGTGACCTCTTCGGAGGGCCGAACATCGATCCCCACGCGCCCGGAGTGCGCCCTGACACCACGCGCGGCGCCTCGATCTGTGCCCCGATCGTCGATTTTGCGCGCCAACTTACAAAATGATGGTCGACTGGCGCTCGGCTCGCTCCGGTCAGGTTGTTACGTGAGCTCGGCAGGGCGCCGCACTCTACGCCGCGACGCGTGTCCGTCGTCTCGCGAGGGCCGACGGGGCGTTCGCGGATCGTGTCTAAGGTCTACCCGGAGGCACCATGTCCACTTCCGCCCGCCCCGGGGGACCGCCGAGCGACCTGCCGCCGCTCCTTCAGGCGGTCCAGACGCGTGACCCGGCGGCGGTGGAGAAGATCCTCGGAACGATACACAACGACCACCAGCTCGAGCAGTCGCGGGCTCCGAGGACGGAGAACACCGCGCTGCACCTCGCCGCAGCGCAGGGCTCGCTGCAGATCCTCAAGCTGCTCATCCCCGTGTACACGCAGCACGCGTTCGGGGCGAGGAAGAACCTGAACGCGCAGAACGCAAATCGCGACACGCCCCTCTTGTTCGCATGCGCGCGTGGGCACGCGGGTGCAGCCGCGATGCTCATCAAAGCCGGTGCCTCCGTCGACTTCTTCAACGACGGTAAGATGACCCCGCTCATCGCCGCCGCGTCGAGCGGGCAGCACGCGTGTCTCGAGCTTCTTCTGAGGAACGGAGCCGACAAGACGATGGACGCCGAGGACGAATGGGGAAGGAGAGCGCTGCACTTCGCGGCTGCCATGGGAACCGTAGAGAGTGTCAAGCTTCTGCTCGATACCGGTGCGGATGTGTTCGCGAGGGACCGAAACGGGCGGTTAGCGCGGGACTCCGCGATGGAGTTTTCAGGCGGCAACGAAGCTTGCCTCGGTCTCATCGACGACGCCATGCGGAAACGAGAAGAATCGAGCTCGGCGGCGACGAGGGATCTGCTCGTGAGCAGTGGGAACGAGGCGGGGAGTGAGGCCGAGTTGACCGCCTCGAGCAAGACGCTATCGAGCGGTAATAAGAGCAAGAGCAAGAAGAAGAAAAAGAAGGCTGCCGGGAGTGATCCATCGTCACCGTTGGGTCCGGTGCGCGAGGGTGAAGCCGACGACGGGTCCGGCGCGACTCTCGCCGTCAACGCGCAATGGGCCAAGTTCTTTGCAACTGGGGGTGAGAAGGACGAATCGGACGGGAGCAAGGAGGTGGAGGCCAACACGGAGTCCAGGACGGAGACGAACGAAGTGGACAGCGGGTACGAGACTGGGGATGAAGGGAAGGATGACCGCGAACAAAAAAAGGCGGAGTCGACTGTTCCACCAAAGACGTCGCAGCCCGCGGCACCAAAGACGTCGCAGCCCGCGGCTCCAAAGACGCGGGTCGCTTCTCCGCCGGCCGCGTCGTCAAACCCAGCACCGTCAAGATCATGGGCGTCCATCGCGATCGGCGAAGAAACCAAGAAGGCTCCGCAACCTGCAAGACCTGCTGAGCGGGCGAAGGGGAGGGATCGACCGCGAAGGCCGAATCCCGGAGCCATCGTCCAACAACCCGCGCAGGCGCCCGCGGACGCGCCCGACAAACCGAAGCAGTCGGCCAACTGGGTAAACGAGGCGACCGCACGATTAGCAGAGAAACACCCGACCGCGGTCTCCCTCGGGCTGGAGGCTAAGCACGTGCTGGGCATCGGCATCGACGATCTGAGCTACTCTCAGCTCGAGGCGTGTGAGGAGGTGCACCGAGAATTGCTTTCGAGCCTGGCGGACGCGAGAATCAACCTCGTACGCGAGCAGGAGCGAACGAGAGCGGCTGAACTCGCTGAGATAGAGAGACTGAGAGCCGCGTTGGCGGAGGCGCACGGCATTAGAGAATAGAAACGAGGTTGATGTGATCTTTCAACAGCCATCCAAGTCGTGTCGCCTAAAATCACAGCGAGTCAAATCATTCTCAGGGCGACGACTTCGAGGCCCATTATTGTGTGAGTTGATTCTTCGACCGTCCATCGCGTCGGGCGTTCCGATGACTTGCCCTTTCGCCTCCCGGTGCGACTCCACGAGGCGACGGTAACGCTCGCCTGGTCAGACGAAGCCTGATCACTCCAACCTTCGAGGCACACTCGCCTCAGCTCGACGCAAGGCACGAGCCACCTAAGGCACGAGCCACCCACCTCTTTCGCTCTCCATCCTCAACAGCAGCCAGCATGAAGACCGCCGACGTGCCGCGTAGGGCCATGACCATGATCCAGCCCGGTCCCAACGACGACAACCGCCCCAAGGCTTACTCCGTCTACAACGACCAGCCTGGCACGGGGAAGACGGGGATGTACGAGATCGCCCCGAACAACTTCCCGTTCTACGGCGAGGAGGAGAAGTGAGTACCCCACGTCATCAACAGCGAGCGCACTTTCTACGCCGATCGTGCGTCCTGCTCCCCGCCCGATAGACACGCGCTCGGCGTACCTCACGGACCGGAAAACTGACTTTTTCTGACGCGACACCTCGACGACACGACTTTCTTCGACTTTCAGGTACAGACCCCAGCACGGCCTCGACGGTTCGTTCCTCTCCGAGTGGGAGCCCCAGTACGAGGCGTCCACGGTCAAGGCGGATGCCGACAAGCTCAAGGCGTTCCAAACCGGCGTGCCCGTCGGATCCAAGTACGAACCGACTGGAACCAAGACGTGGGCGCCCGTCTTCTAGAAAGCGGAGACGAAGCTCCTCAACAAGTACAAGGACAGGGACGGCGTGGAGCTGGACCTACTCGTCGTCTCAGACCTGCACAGGCACGAGGAGTACGGTGGACCGTTCTGGATCAAGGTCCCGTCCGCGGCGAGAGTCCGAGAGGTTCGCCTGGTCATCGCGGAGAAGTGCGGGATTCTGCCCGGTCTGCAGCGGATGAGCTACGCGGGGAAGCAGATGGACGACGCCGAGCGTAAACTGGAGCACTACGGCATCAAGTATTGGAACAAGCAGTTCCACGACTGGCCGCTGTACATTCGCAGGTACTAGAGAGGCTGGGTCGAAGATGACGCGGGCGGGTGCGAAGACGACGCGGGTCGCCTCGTCTTCGTCGTCGCTTCCAAATTGAATGTTACTCGACTTGAATACTCGACTTGAATGTTACCTACGTGTTCCATTTCGTCTCGTCTAACCCGTGACGTGACACGTCCCAGATCCCCGCGTCTCCCCTATCTCCCTCCACGGTCTCCTCGGCGTGAAGCAGGTTTCTCCGTCTGTGCCCCGCGACGCCGCCCGACTTGCCCAGCTTCGCCGCCGCGTTCTTGAGGCTGAGCCTCGCCAGCATGAGCTCCGACCTAGCCTCCTTCAGCTCCTGCTCTATCGATCGCATCTCTCCAACCTCTTTCCTGAGCGCCGTGAGCTCCACCATCGTCGTCTGCGATTGAGGGATGGGTCGGCGGTCAGTTTGCGCGGGTACGGCTTCGCCGCGTTTGGATTTTGGAATGTCTCCCGTGAGGGCGAAATGGTACCGGACCGGGCCGTCACGCACCGCGTAGTTGTTGCTCAGCACCTCCTGTCTATCCAGCATCCTCGCGTGCATGGCGAAGAAGCTCACCGCGGGAAGGGCCACCGCCACCACCATGAGCACCAGCAGCAACCCGGGCGGACCCGACCCCACGGACCCGCCCGATTGTTGGGCACCTCGCAGGGCGCCTTGGATGGAGCTCGAGGTGTGGTAGGATGAGGGGTCCAACCCGCCCCTGTCGCGCGCGGCACTGGTGGGACGCATGTCAGGATCGCGTTTCTGCCTCCGAACCCAACCTTCTCGTCGAGACGGCGCGACCGCTTCTGCGGGGTCTCGGCGACGTGGAGCTGTTGATTTTCTCGCTCGGTCACAGTTTTCGTCCGCGGGGGATATTTTCTTGCCTCGGAAGGATGGAGCTCTCACTTCGCAGCGCGCCGCGAAGCAATGTTCGCGTCTGCGACTCGAGTCGCCGTCGCGCCTCTTCGTGCCGTCCGCGGCCCTTCCGTGCGTCGCGTGTCCCGCGCGGTATCCTCCGACGCCGCGGCCGGTGAGAAGTTCTGGGACAAGATGACGAAGCTCGCGTCTGGGGCTAAGGATACCGAGACGGCCGTGTTCGCCCTCGGATGATTCTGGGGCCCGGAGGCTCGCTTCGGCAAGCTTCCAGGCGTCGTGTCCACTCGCGTGGGCTACACCGGAGGTAAATCTGAGAACCCAACCTACGGGACCGTGTGCGGCGGCGACGGGCACACCGAGGCTCTCAAGGTTGAGTTCGACCCCAGGGTCGTGTCCTACGATGACCTCCTGAACTGCTTCTGGGAGGAGCACAACCCGAGCGGGTACAAGCCCAAGGTGCAGTACAAGTCCGCGATCTGGCCCACCAGCGAGTCCCAGAGGGAAATCGCCATCGCGTCCAGGGATGCGATCGAGTCCAAGTACGGCAGCGTGCACACCGACATCGAGGACGAGCAGCAGTGGTGGGACGCGGAGGAATACCACCAGAAATATTTCGACAAGATGTCCGGCCGCCAGTGGATGTGATGCGCTCGACACCGAAGAGACGGGGAACGAGGTCGTCTAATAATACGTTCGAACGTGACGGCGACGCGGATAAACCGGCGATCAGTCATCGCCGCGCCGCGCCGCTCGATATATAACGAACGAGAGGCGACACGACTCGCCCCCGACTTTACTTTGATTTTTTGCGTCCAGCACGACGTGTAGTAGCATAATAAGTGTAACGATTCCATCAGCTGCTTTGTCGACGCCTACGCCTTAGCCGCCACCGGAGCGAGGGGAAGGTCTTTAACCACCGGTTCCGACGGCGGGTACTCCTCACCCTCCTCCACCCCGAAGATCTTCGAGTTTGGCCCCTTGCCGTACCCGATCATTTTCAACCCGCTTTTCGACGCCTCGACTACGCAGAAGGGACCGGGCTGCCCGGGCTCCGCCAGCATGGGGCTCTCCATCACCACGAAGTGAGTGCCGTTGTCGTTGGTAAAGAGACCGCCCTCGTGCTGGTGGCCTGAGACCACAGCCGCCACGTTCTTACCCCACCGCTCATCCTCCACGGCGTCGAGCACATCCTGGTAGTTCCAGATGAGAGTCCGACCGCTTCGGTTCGCCGTCGTTTCTGGGTGAACCAGAAGATGGGAGAAAACGATGACGCGCTCGTCGTTCGCCACGGCTTCGCTCAGCTGTCCCCTGAGCCATGCGAGTTGCTCCTCGCCCACGCCTCCGTTGAACGGCACCCACCTGTTGCCCAGCCCCTCGAGCCCCTCAAAGTACGGAAACGTGCCGCTCATTCGCTCCGTCTGAATAACCTCGGGGTTGTCCGTCACCCACTTGTCCACGTTGACGTTGTGCTTCCTGAGCAGCTCCAGGGCGTCCACGTCCAGACCCTGCTCCCTGCCTTTGCTGTATATGCTCACGTCGTACGAGTTGAGCACGATGACCCTCCAACCGGGCGCGGGCGTCCTGCTGAAGAAGAAGCTGCCCTCGTCGTTTGCGCACTTGAACGGCAGGTCGCATCCCTCGGGGGTGACCCCGTCCCTGAGCTCGGCGGCGGTGAAGTTGTACAGCTCGTGGTTGCCGATGGTGAACATCCAGTCCTTGCACTGACTCCCGCTGAGAATTCGCATCACGCTCGCCAGCTGCTCGATCCCCTCAGCCTTGGGCTTGAACTCATCCTTGGCGAAGTCGAACGCGCACTGGTGATCGATGATATCCCCGTTGTGCAGCACGAAGGAGAGCTCGCTCTGGTTGAAGTAGTCGACCGCGTTACGCGCGACCGCGAGGGAGTTCCTGTATCGCCTCCACTGGGTACCGGTGTGGTTGCACCGATCGTCCACGTCGGTGTACTGGATGTCCGCCAGTAGGCCGAACCTGAAGGCGACGGGATCGTCGCCTTCAGACAGCGTGGCGCAGGCGACGGTGGTCCCTGCGCTATCCGGGGAGGCGGGCATCCTCCCTCGTCGCGCGGTGACGGTGGAGACGCGCGCGAATCGAGAGGAGAACGTTCGGAGGGTGGACACTCCGCAGGCGGCGGTCGCACGATTCATGCGCTGTCGAGTTGGACGCTCGCCGCTCTGACGCCGCGGTGGCGACTCGGCGGGCACTTCTTCTCAGCCGGGAAAAGTGATTTCAGATGAGTTTTTCCAGCGGTCGTGGAGGTCGGTGCAGGCACTTGGCAGGGCACAGACCGAGAGCGGCACGATGTCCGGTTTCATGGACAAGGTCCGTGCCACATCCGTGAAGGTCAAGTCGTCCTTGTCTCCAGGAAATCCCTCTTCACCGGGCGGGTCCGCACCTCTCTCGCCGTCGGCACCGTCCGAGGGTTCTGCAGAGATTAGCGAGGATGCGGTCGTGGCTCTAGCCACGGCGCGGAACGTTAACGCACAGCTCGGCGAAGAGGTCAGAACCCTAACAGCGAGGTTAGAGAGCGCCGAGGCGGACAAGGTTGCTCTTGAGAAGCTTCACGCGTCGCTCGGCGCGTCGCTCAAGAAGGAAAGGGAGAAGAATGTGTCATCAGATGTTGTTCGAACGCCACCGGCGGCGACGGACCAAGCGGCGGAGACACCCGCGGTGAGCGGGGGTGCAGGAGCCGATGAGGACGGTCCGGAGGCGGTGTTTAGAGATGAGCTGCCGGCCTTGGTCCGCGACGGTGAATCAGCAGGTTGGCTGACGGATGTCTCGGAGGTTGAGCTCGGCGACGTTCTCGGCAGAGGTAGCTCTGGGGTAACGGTGAAGGGCAAGTGGAAAGGTCAGCCGGTGGCTGTGAAGACGGTGAACGTCTCGGGCAAGTCTCGAGCGGTGTCTTTCCTCCGCGAGGTTAAGATCCTAGCCCAGCTCAGGCATCCGCACGTGCTGCCGTTCTACGCCGCGTGTCTCAAACCACCTGACCACTGCCTGCTGCTCACGGACTGCTGCACGGGGGCCACGCTGAAAGAATGGCTGTACCCCAGGGACGGAAGCACTCCTCCGAGTACCAGGCGCAGGCTGCGGATTGGGTATCAGATTGCTCGAGGTATGCGATACCTGGAGTCGTTAGGGATCATGCACCGCGACTTGAAGCCCAGCAACGTGTTTCTCACGCACCCCGGAAAAGGGGCTCGCGCGATAATCGCCGACTTTGGCCTCGCCAGGCCGGTTCCCGAACCCGACTCCGAGGCTGTGTTGACCGGCGAGACGGGAACGTACGTGTACATGGCGCCGGAGGTCATCAGGCACGAGAAGTACACAGGAGCCGCGGATGTGTTCTCGTTTGGAGTGTTGCTCAACGAGCTCGCATCCGGCCTGGTGCCGTACTCAAACGCGCACTACACTCCGGTCCAGGTGGCGTTTGGAGTCGCGGACAGGTCACTTCGACCGGAACTCTCATCCGGGGTTGACCCAGGTCTGACCGCGGTGATTGTATCGGCCTGGTCGCAGGACCCGACGGAGCGACCCACGTTCATCGGGATCACGGATGGACTGGACGCCATGAGTGTGCAGCTGGTGGGTGACGACGGCGAGGCGCTCGGCGACGTGGACGACGACGCGGGAGGAGGCGGGCTCGCTGGTCTGTTCAAAGGGATGTTCGGCGGCGGATGAGTAGCTTATTGAATCGTTACATTTATGCTACTTGTACACGTCGCGCTGGACGCAAAAAAACACAGTACAGTCGTTGCCCGTAATTACGACACCGACTCCGCCGCGCCAGCGACGCGAGCATCGCGGAGTGATCTTCTTCCCACGTTGTTTCGAAGTTGGTGCGAAAACCTCCCCGAAATTCCTCAGAGTGCCGAGCGCGGGGCTCGCGGCCATCCCACGGACGTTCGTTCGATGGCGCCCTCCAAGCGGCGCAAGACGTCCGCCGTACTGGAACCGGCATGCGGAAATGCGACATCCGGTGTGCGAACCCGGCGTTCCGCGAGAGCACGGGGCGACCCGCCCGAGGCCCCCGACGCAGATCTCGAGCCCGTCGATGAGTGCGCGACGTTTTCCCCCGACGGCAACGTCGCGACCGTGATATACTCCCATATCGCTGACGTTCAAACCCGCGGCGCTCTCGCGATGGCGAGCAGGTCCTGGCGGGACGTGTCGATGCTGCCGGCGTCGCTGCCGAGGAGGCTCGACCTGGATGGTCTGTCAAAGTCGCAGATCGACCGCCTCCTGGACGTCGACGGATTGACA
>Ga0115572_10004270_pt1 | contig 11165 bp, 2 predicted proteins | sample COGITO_mtgs_1206_FD_88681 | JGI IMG/M metagenome (GOLD analysis project Ga0115572, IMG submission 88681) | Pelagic marine microbial communities from North Sea - COGITO_mtgs_120607 | ecosystem: Environmental > Aquatic > Marine > Epipelagic | place: Germany:Helgoland, sampling site Kabeltonne... | reverse complement strand
CGAAGCGCTCGACGGATCCGACGAAATCCGACACTTTGAAGGTGCATGGCTTTCTGTACGAGTACACCGTCCCGTACATTACCGCGAGCCTAAGGTCACTGTTGACCAGCCTGAGCATGCCACGCTCGGTGGGGTCGAGCCTGGCGAGCACTTGCTCTTCGAACAGGTCGCCCGCGAGAGTCAGACGATACAGGGCGTCCTCCGCGGGGTTCCGCGGCATCTTCGCGGCATCTCGCATCATGAAATCGCCACGCTTATCCTTAGGCGGCATCTCGACGCGATACGAGGGGATGAGGGGTTCGGGGGTCGGGCGAGTCGTGTGTCGTGGTACTGTGAAAAAGCCCCCTCAAAACGCACCTCAAAAAGTCGTGCTGGAGCTTCTGCGGCGGCGGTTCATACAAAAGTCGGCGCCGGTACCGACCGCGGCCATTGATCCGAGCTCGAGGCACCCCGTCGGCCCAGGGGCCCGCGGCATCGATGGGTAAGTTCAAGGGTAAGCCCTCGAGGCAAAACAGCCGGTCGCCCGGCGCCGGGGCCAGGGGCGGCGGCAGCTACGCCCCCGGCGGCGACAAGAGCCTCATCCCGCGAGTCCAGGAATTCGCCGAGGACGGGGGCGACCCGTCCGACGTCGCCGCGACCGTGGAGCACCTCCGCGGCGTCTACCGCGAGTACCTCCGCAAGCCCGCGAACGTCTTCCGCAAGATGGTGGAGCGCGCGTGCGAGGAGGTCCGCCGCCGAGGGCCCGGGTCCGACGCCGGCGGCGACGCGCTCGAGGCGATGGAGGCGGCGCACATCGCCGAGCGCAATGGACGGGGCAGATCCCGGTCCGACGATTCGGGCTCCGGATCCGACGATTCGGATGACGACTCGGAGTCGGAGTCCGATGACGACTCGGATGACGACGAAGGGGACAGCGACGGCATGGACGTGGACGAGCCCGGCGCGGACGTCGGGGATCCCTCGCTCAAGATGAACAAGGATCTGCAGAAGCTCTACGCCGCCGGACCCGAGGGGGGGGACGCGAACGGCAACGGCGCTTCCGCCGTTGGGGAGGAGAAGCCGGCGTTCGCGCCGCCGCACGTCGTCGCCGCCGCCGCGCAGCGTGCGCTCGCGGCGGAGGGTAAGGCGGCGGGCGCAGCATCCAACACGCCGTCCGACAAGAGCCCCGGCGGGAACGCGCCCGCGGGAGCCAGAAGGGAGGAGACCATGGACGCGGCGGCGGCTAGCCACGTCGCGGCCGTCGCGCTCGCCCGCGCCAGGCGCCTGCAGGAGCAGGAGCGCAGCAACAACAGGCGCAACAAACGCGACAAACGCAACGGGCGCGTGAACAACAAGAAGAACAAGCGAATCAAGTCTGAATTCGGCGACGACTTCCTCGACGACTACCTCCCGGGCGGGAGCAGGTACAAACCCGGCGGCGTCGGCAACGGGCCAGGCGACGACCCGTTCGGCGCGAACGGCGGCGGCGCGAACACCTTCCAGCCCGTCGTCCCGCGCGACGTCAAGCTCGCGGACCTCGGCGGGATTGAGGAATCCTTGCGGGCGATTCGCGAGCTCATCTTGTGTCCGCTGACGCACCCCGAGCTGTACTCGTGGCTCGGGGTGGACCCGCCGCGCGGCGTCTTGCTTCACGGCCCGCCCGGCTGCGGCAAGACCACCCTCGCGCACGCCATCGCGCGCGAAGCCGGCGTCCCTTTCTTCTCCATCGCGGCGCCCGAGATTGTCGCGGGGGTGTCGGGGGAGTCCGAGGCTAAGATCCGGCAGTTGTTCTCCGCGGCGGCGGCGGCGGCGCCGTCCATCGTGTTCATCGACGAGGTGGACGCCATCGTACCCAAACGCGAGAGCGCGGGGCGGCAGATGGAGAGTAGGATCGTGGCGCAGTTGCTAGCGTCGATGGATAACCTCAACGACGGGGGACCTCCGGCGACGGGTGGCGGAGACGGGGTCGACGGGGATGGCGACGACGAGGAGGACGAATACGGCGGAGCCGGGCGGCCGCGGCGGGGGCACGTCACCGTCATCGGCGCGACCAACCGGCCGGACGGCATGGACGCGGCGCTTCGTCGCGCCGGCCGGTTCGACCGCGAGATCATGCTCGGGATCCCCGACGAGAACGCGCGGGCGCGGATCCTGGGCGTGCAGGCTAAGAAACTGAGGCTCGCCGGCGGGCTGGACCTCGCGGAGATTGCCAAGAAGACGCCGGGGTACGTGGGCGCCGACCTCAGCGCGCTCGCGAAGGAGGCTGCCGCCTCAGCGGTCGCACGCATCTTCAAGCAGCTCTCTCCCGACGGCGGTGCGAACGATGGAGACAAGGCGACGGGGGTCGACGCCGAAAACGCGGAGAACGCCGAGGCGCTGATGGGTTCGGGGCGACTCGCGGACCGACGCCCTTTCGACGCGTCCGAGCTCGCCGACCTCTCCATAACCATCGACGACTTCGCGCTCGCGCTGACCAAGGTCCAGCCCTCGGCGCAGCGCGAGGGGTTCACCACGACCCCGGAGGTTACCTGGGACGACGTCGGTTCGTTGACGGAGGTTCGCGAGGAGCTCAAGTTTTCCGTGTGCGAGCCCATCGCGCACCCCGCGCGGTTCCAAGCCATGGGACTCGCGGTGTCCACCGGCGTGCTGCTCTACGGCCCACCGGGCTGCGGCAAGACCTTGGTTGCGAAGGCCACCGCGAACGAGGCGAACGCCAACTTTATGAGCATCAAAGGACCCGAGTTGCTCAACAAATACGTGGGCGAATCCGAGCGGGCGGTGCGGACTCTCTTCGCCAGGGCTCGAGCCGCGGCGCCGTGCGTCCTGTTCTTCGATGAGCTCGACTCCCTCGCCCCGAGGCGCGGGAACGAGGGGAACCAGGCGTCGGAACGCGTCGTGAACCAGCTGTTGACCGAGATGGACGGTTTGGAAGCGAGGAGCAGCACCTTCGTCGTCGCCGCGACTAACCGGCCCGACATGATCGACCCCGCCATGCTTCGACCGGGACGGTTGGATAAGTTGCTCTACGTCCCGCTGCCGCCGCCCGACGGCCGCGCGGCCATCTTAAACACGCTCACGCGCAGGACGCCGCTGAGCGCGGACGTGGACGTCGGATCCATCGGCGTATCGACTCGATGCGCCGGGTTCTCGGGTGCCGATTTGGCCGCCCTCGTGCGCGAGGCGTGCGTAGCCGCGCTCAAGGGGAACCTGGCCGCCGCCACCGCCGCGGATGCCGAGCGCGAACGTGCACGCAAGGAGGGCGCGGGGGCCGGCGCGGGTGGTGCGAACTTACCGGCGCCGCCCGCGCCGCCCGAGGTGACGTTGGAGCACTTCGAGCAGGCGTTTGACCGGGTGCAGCCGAGCGTGAGCGCGGCGGACCAGCGGCGGTACGACGAGCTCAGGCGGAAGTTGCGCCGAGACGTGGGGTCGTTGAAGCCCAAGGATGCAGCGGAGGCGCACATCGGTGCCGCCACGGGTGGGGACGGCGGGACGGAGATGGACGTGGGAGGCGGGGATGTGATGGAGGGTTCGGGTCGCGGGGCGCCTTCGTTGTACGCCGGTAAGAAGCGAAAGGTTTGAGTTATTTCGTGACCGCGCATTATTGGAGGACGCGGTTGAATTAGAGTTTTGTAACCGCAATCTCGGATTTTGATTTCGTAACTGGTTTGCTGTTGAATGTTGACTTTTGTCTCGTGTCACCAAATTGAGCTCACAAAAATGAAAGAAACGCACAAACTGGCAAAATCGCAACGGAAACGTCTTTTCCCCCTTCCCTCACGGGTAAGAAGCCCGGCGTCCGTATCGCGAGCGCCACTCCTCTTGAGCGCGGCGTGAGCGACGTCGACGTGCGCACCACCACATCGCGCCCGTATCCCAGCGAACGCTCCAGCCATGACGGCCCCGAGCTCCGATGCCGGGGCGAAGAAGCCCCGCCTCGTCATCAAGAAGATGGTGCTGGAGAACTTCAAGTCCTACGCCGGCGCCCAGCACGTCGGACCCTTCCACAAGGTGCGCGCGATGCCGACCACCTCACCGCTGGTTTTAGCCGACGCGGCGTCGTATCGAGACCGTGAAGGGTCCCGATATCGACCCGACGCGCCCCGAACAGACGCCCATCGACCCGGATCTCGCGCGGCTCCCCGTCCCCGTCCTCCGCCGTGAAGAGAGAAATCTCGCTCGAGACTTACCCCTCCCTTTCCGTCCCCGCCGTCCACCCCGTTCGTCGCAGTCGTTCTCCTCCGTGGTCGGCCCCAACGGAAGCGGCAAGTCCAACGTCATCGACGCGATGATGTTCGTCTTCGGCAAGCGCGCCAAGCAGCTCCGCCTGAACAAGGTCTCCGAGCTCATCCACAACTCGACCGATTTCCGCAGCCTCGAGTTCGCGCGAGTCGAGGTGCACTTTCACCAGATCGTGGACAAGGAGGGCGAAGACTTCGAGCCCGTGCCGGGTTCCGATTTCATCATCGCGCGCGAGGCGTACCGCAACAACACCTCCAAGTACTTCGTCGACAAGAAGTCCAGCAACTTCACCGACGTCACCAACCTCCTCAAGTCGTACGGCGTCGACCTGAACAACAATCGATTCCTGATCCTCCAGGGCGAAGTTGAACAGATCTCCATGATGAAGCCCAAGGGCGCCACCCCGGGGGATGAAGGCCTACTGGAGTACCTCGAGGACATCATCGGCACCAACCAGTACGTCGAGCCCATCGACGCCGCGAGCAAGGCGCTCGAGGAGCTCAACGAGAAGCGCTCCGGCCAGGTGAACCGCCTCAAACTCGTCGAGAAGGAGAAGGACGTCCTGGACGATGCCAGGCGCGAAGCCGAAGCCTTCATGGCCAAGGAACGCGAGTGCCTCCGCCATAAGACGATCGCGTACCAGATGTACGTCAAGGATGCGACCGATAACGTCGCCAAGATTGCCGAGTCCGTCGCCGACCTCAACGGCAAGCTCGAGGAGGAAAAGGCCAAATCCGCCGAGTACGACAAAGCCGTCGACGAACTCGAGGTGGTGGTCAAGACGCACGCCACCGAGCTGAACACGCTCAAGAACGAGCTCGACCGCGCCACGAAGGAATTCGCCGAGTTTGAGCGCAAGGACATCAAGCACAGGGAAGATCTCAAGAATATGAAATCCCGCGCCAAGAAGCTCGACGAGAAAGTCGCCAAAGATACCAAGAAGCGCGACGACATGGCGAAGGAGTGCGAGGCCATCGAGACGGAGGTTCCTTTGCTCGAGGCGAAGAAGGCTGAGCTCGAGTCCCGAGTGGAGAAGGAGGAGGGTGCGCTGGACGCCATGCTCGAGTCCCTCAAGGGTGAGATGGCGGCCATCGGCGCCCAACTCGAAAAGGCGCAAGCCGCGCTGTCCCCGTGGGAAGGTAAGATTGCCGACGCGAAAGCCGCCGTGGACGTCGCCGTCACCGAACGCGATCTCCTCGCGACCCAGAAGGAGGACGCCAAGGCGAGGTTCGAGGAGGCCAAGGCTGGCGCCGACGCCGCGAGCGCTCTCGCGAAGTCCAAGACTGAAGAGATCGCCGACGCGGAGTCCACTCTCGAGAGCGAACGGGCTCGAGCCGTCGAGCGCCGCGAGGCGGAGGCCGCCGCGAAGGACCAGGAGAAGCGCGCGAACGAGATGACCCGCGAGATTCGCGGTAAGCTCGCGCAGAGCAAGTCCACGGCGGACCAGGCTAAGAGCCAGAGCGTCATCGTCCAGTCTTTGATGACGGCGAAGTCGAGGGGGAAGATCAAGGGTGTCCTCGGCCGCCTCGGTGACCTGGGCGCCATCGACAAGAAGTACGACGTCGCCGTCTCGACCGCCTGCGCGGCGCTCGATTACATCGTGGTTGAAACCACCGCCGATGCCCAGGCGTGCGTAGCGCACCTCCGCGCCAACAACCTCGGCGTCGCCACCTTTCTCATCCTCGAGAAGCAGCGATCGCTGGAGGGACGCATGCGCGAGACACGCAAGGCGCCCGCGGCGGCCAACGCGCCCAGGCTCATCGACCTCATCAAACCCGCCGAGCCACGCCTGGAGGTTGCCTTTTACTACGGCGTGCGAGACACCGCGGTTGCCGACGACCTCGACGCCGCGTCAAAGATCGCCTACGGCGGCGCCACCCGCCGAAGGGTGGTCACGCTCCAGGGCCAGCTCATCGAAACCTCCGGCACCATGTCCGGAGGCGGGTCCAAACCCAGGGGCGGCCGCATGCGCACCGGCACGAACGCCCCCGATCTCGACGGCGAGGGTGCCGAGTCCGCCGCCGCCGTCGCCGCGGCGGAGGCTGACTTGAAGAAGGCTTCGGTGACGTACGAGGAGGCGCACAAAGCCGCGGTGAGCGCGGGCAAGGAGGCTAAGGACGCCGAAGCCGCCGTCGCTAAGCTCGAGCGGTCCCTTCCCAAGCTTCGCGCCGAGGTTGCCGCCGCGGAGGAGCGCGCGGCTGACCTCAAGGGCCGACTCTCCGAGCTCGAAGCCGCCGCCAAGGTGACCAAGGAGGACGCCGCTGAGCTCAAGCGCCTGGAGAAGGAGGTCACGGACGCGCAGGCGCTGTACGAGAAGACGACGCAGGACGCCGCGGGTGTCCGCGCCGAGTGCGAGGCTCTCCAGGCTAAGATGGACGCCGTCGGCGGCGAGAAGCTCAAGAAGCAGAAGGCGTTGGTGAAAGATCTCGCCGCCGGCATCGCCGCCGCCGGGGATGCCGCGACGGAGAAGCGCGCGACCGCCGCGTCGCACGCCAAGGCCACCGCGCGCCTCGAGAAGGCTATCGAGGAGGCCACCGCCGAGCGCGCTAAGCTCTCGGAGGATGTCAAGACGATCAAGGCGGAGTTTGCGGCGCTGGAGGAGGGCGCGATGGCCGTGCTCGAGTCCCAGAAGGAGCTCCAGGGCCTGGTCGACGCCAAGTCCGCGGAGTGCGCCGCGGCGTCCAAGGCTAGGGACGCCGCCGTCAAGGAGATGGCGGCGCTGAAGCACGTCGAGGTTGACATCCAGAGCAAGCTCGAGGATCTCGATGTCCAGTCGCGGGAGAACGAGGACAAGGCTAAGCACTGGGACAAGGAGCTCAACAAGCTCCGCAAGGAGCAGGCGTCCCTCCACGCCGAGTCCGACGTCCCGGTGCCCGAGCTTCTCACCCCCGAGCAGCTCGAACAGGCGGACGCGGCGGCGGAGATGCAGCACGCGGCTGCCCTGGAGGAGGAGATCAAGGAGATGAAGCCCGACATGAGCTCCATCGAGGCGTACAAGGCTAAGATGGGCGAGTACGACGAGCGCAACGGCGAGCTCAAGTCCGTCACCGAGCAGCGCGACGAGACCCGCGCGTCCTTCGACGAGCTCCGCAAGAAGAGGCTCGACGAGTTCATGGCCGGGTTCAACGTCATCTCGCTCAGGCTCAAGGAGATGTACCAGATGATCACGCTCGGCGGAGACGCCGAGCTGGAGCTGGTCGATTCCATGGATCCATTCGCCGAGGGCATCGTGTTCTCCGTCCGGCCCCCCAAGAAGTCCTGGAAGAACATCGCCAACCTCTCCGGCGGCGAGAAGACGTTGTCATCGCTCGCGCTCGTCTTTGCGCTTCACCACTACAAGCCCACGCCGCTCTACGTCATGGACGAGATCGACGCGGCGCTGGACTTTAAGAATGTCTCCATCGTGGGTCACTACATCAAGGAACGGACCAAGGATGCGCAGTTCGTGATCATCTCGCTCCGTAACAACATGTTCGAGCTCGCGGACAGGCTCGTGGGCGTCTACAAGACCAACAACACGACGAAGACGGTGGCTATCAACCCCGGCGCCTTCGCCGTCGGAGTGGATAACGGGGCTAAGCAAAAGGCGGTGGAGTCTGAGACGCCGGCGACTGGCGACGAGGAGAACCAGGCGCCCAACGCGATCACCGCGTGAGGTTGAGGGATCTATGGCGGGGGGAACAGATAGGGGGGGAACGTTAAACGACCTTGTGAAATTGTATAAACAAACATGATGCGTCATCGAACCTCCGTCTTGTCTTCCGCGTTCCAGAAGTAACAATCGCCATTTTTGCCGTTTGCGAGATCTCCCGAGCCACGATTGGGCAGACAATTCACCAGTGAGACCCGCGGCCCCATTCCACGGCGCGCGGTAGGTAGTATCGCGCCCTGAGCGGCTGACCTCTAGCTAGTAGTCGTCAGCGCGCACACCATGGAAGGCGCCGGGGCGACCCCCCGGCCGCCGGATGACCTCTCGAGCCGTGCGGCTCGAGGATCGGGCGCGAGGGCCAATTCGTCGGCACCGAGGCGATCGATGCCTTCGGGACGACAGGGCCTCGCGAGACGAGGCGCGCTGGCGTTCCAGCTGCTCTCCTCGCTCGCGCTCTTCGTCGCTGCGACGTTCCAGGCGGTATCGCAGCGCCCCAGCGTCCTGTCCGCGTGTTTCCTCGCCCTCTTCGGGGCGGAGCGCATGGCGACGAGCGTCGCGCCCGTCACGCAGCACGCGCTGCTCACCCGGACGCAGACGGCCATCTGGCGACGCGCCCTGGTGCTGTCGATGTTCGCCATCGCGGGGGAGTGCGTCGTGCAGGCGCTGTACGTCTCACTCGGACCCGATTGGCCCAAGAGCGCCGCCGGGAGCACCGCGCTGCGATGGCTGGGCTTCGCGGAGCTCACCGGCGGGGGCGCGTATCTCGCCGACTTTACCCCGTTCTTCATCCTCGCCTGCGTCGCATCCGCGCAGCTCTTCCTGCACCGCGTCGCCGCCGCGGAGGTCGCCGCGCTCACCATCGGGCTCCCGGGAACCCGCGTCGGCGCCCACGCCACGGAGGCGGCGGTCGCATCCGCGCTCGCGGCTGCCGAGTCTGGGCGCGGCGTCGGCGTCGACCAATCGACGCCTCGATGGGCGGCTCCGACGGCGTGGGCCCTGGCGTTAGTCGCGGGCGCGTCCGTCCCGTCCTTCGCCGCGGCGCCCTACCTCGCGTGCGCGGTGTTCGCACTCGGCGCGTGGGGCTTCGTGTCGCACGAGCCGCTCACGCCTTTGGCTCGTCGCAGGCGTCGGAACGAACGGCGGCGGCCCGGGGTGCTGAGCGGTTGGTCCGGCGTCGGGGGTTGGTACAGGCGGAGGCTCGAGTCCGGGGCGTCGCCGTTGCCCGCGTCGGTCGCGCAGTTCGCCGCCGTGTACGCGGCGGCGCACTTCGCGCTGCTGTACGCGTACCAGCTGCCGGAGCTGACGGCGACGGCGAACGCGGTGCGGGCGCAGTGGCTGGGGCTGTACGTGTTGGGCGGCGGCGAGGGGTGGGTCAACTTTTTCGAGTGCGCGCAGGCGGCGAGCGTGGCGGGTCTGTTTTGGTGCCTATGCGCGGCCGGCGCGTTGCGACCGACGCGGAGGGACGCGGACACGGACGTCGACGAGACGGAGTCGGAGATGAGCGAGACCCCGAGGAGCGCGAGGAGCGGCGGGACGGGCGCGAGCGGAGCCGGCGGACGCTCATCGGTTGGAGCCGGTTTCGTTAAAAAATCCGTCTTCGCGTGGCCCCCGTGGCGAAGAAACGCCGATACAGACGCGGGGGATGACCTCGACGAGCCCTTGCTCCGCGGCGAGGGTTCGTCCGTACACTCGGGTTTGTCCGACCTCAGCGATGTTGACGACGACGAGTTGGACGCGTATGGGCAAACAGGGGACGAGGACGACTCGGACGGCGCCGGGCTTCGCGACGATTTAACGCCGACGAACGATACACCGATGAACGTCCCGGACGTTGAGACGAGGCTGTTCGCCCGGTTCGCCGGGGTGGCCGCCGGGGTGGTCTGCGTCGCGGTGTCGCTCGCGTCCAAGTGCGCGATGGCCTACCCCGCTTTATTGTACGGCTTGGCGGCGACGGTTTCTCCGCCTTCGCACTCGAGCTTTAGTAAACGGTTGGGCCCGTCGCTCATCGCGTACCTGGCGGCGTGGTGCGGCGCGGAGCACGCGTTCATATCCATCCCCGACGCCGTGGTCCCGAACCCCGACACGTCCAAGATCGGTAAGCTGCTGTTGGCGATCGGTCTGCACAGGGTCGACGCGCTCACCACGGCGGAGGGCCAGTTCAGGGTGTTTGGCATACTGGCCGCGTTGGGCGCGGTGACGTGGCTCACGCGCGTCGCTCGTACGTGCCCCACGGAGAGAGAGATCGAGGAGGCCATCGTGGCGACCGGCGGGAGCGGTTTACCGGCTGATTTCGTCCGGTTAGAGACGAAAGGGGCGGAGCGGCTACCCGAGATTTACGACGAAGAAGCCGAGATTTACGGGTACGACTCCGACCCCGATGGCGACCCCGAACGCGTCCTCGATCCTTCCGGTTTGAACGACGAGGACGGAGACCCAGGGCGACCTCCACGTGTCCTCGCGGCGGCGGCGTACGCGTCCGCGAGGAACGCCGCGTCCGAGGACCGCGTTCGAAGGAGCGGTGAAGCGGGCGACTCTCGCGCGTCGTATACGGATCTGGATGCCGAGCGGCTGCCCGGTTGGGAGCGCCCGGCTGTCGCGCTGCTGAGCAACCTCCTCGTTCCCCTCTCGCTGTGGCTCGTGGCGTTGTCCAAGGATGACTTGCTCCACGAGGCGCTGCTGTTCGCGTTCCTCATGACGCTGGTGTGGCCGGGCGATACCGGCGTTCTTCGAAACACCGGCCGCGTCATAGCCGTCGCTCTGTCGCTCATGTACCCGTGGGCGCTTGATCACGTCCCGGAGCTGACGGGTTTGAACCGTGAATCGTGGGTCCCAGCGCTCAAGCTCGTGGGCCTGTGGCAGCCGGACGTGGTTCGGGCGATGGTGCCGATGGCGTGCATCCTGGTCATCAACTGCCTGGTGCTCAACTTGCCGAAGGTTGTCGAGATTTTACTTCCCCTCGACCGCGAGGAGACTGGGACGGACGCGGATGACGTAGACGCGCGCCGAGGTGAGCGGAGACCGACGACGGGCGTCACGTGGGAAGCGTTCTGGGCGCTCGCCACGGCATCCGCCGCGGAGGCTTGGCTCTTCACCGTCCGCCTCGTCGACGGATGCGGCGCCTACGCCGTGGTTCTCACCGGCGCGTTCATCGTCGCCGCCGGCGAGTGCTCGCTCCTCAACCTCGCGTTACTGAAGCTCGTTGGCGCCGCGCTGATCGTGCCGCTGCCGCACGACCCGAAGCACGAGCGGAACTCGCCGCGGTGGCGCGCGCTGCTGGGGTTCGCGCTCGTCAACCTGG
>Ga0115572_10004250_pt1 | contig 11196 bp, 21 predicted proteins | sample COGITO_mtgs_1206_FD_88681 | JGI IMG/M metagenome (GOLD analysis project Ga0115572, IMG submission 88681) | Pelagic marine microbial communities from North Sea - COGITO_mtgs_120607 | ecosystem: Environmental > Aquatic > Marine > Epipelagic | place: Germany:Helgoland, sampling site Kabeltonne... | reverse complement strand
TCTGCTGTAGTTGCTTCTGCGTCCGCTTGCAATTCTGTTTGTTTGTGCTAAGTTTAGTTTAGCAATTTGCCTAGCTTCTTTAGTAGGTAGGGTTGATATACCGTTTGCTGCCATAGTATTGTTCCTTTACATTAGTTCGAAATGTGGTCCATCAATAAATGGTCTACGACCTTGACTTCTACGTAAATCAATGTATGCGTTCATCGCATCTTCTGCTGTGCCTTTGTACGAACGAATATCACCTTCGCTCCAAGCTGCGCCCCATTTAATACTTACGCCTAGTTCTTCGGCTGCCGCTTTAAATGCATCGCAGATATCATCGTATAAGTTTAGTTCCCAGCTTACGCTACTGCCTACATACGCAACAACGTCAACTGCTCTACCTTCAATGTGCTTTGATTTCATAGTCTGTGACTTACCTGCAGCCACATACTTTTCTTGTGTTTCAATACTACGAACACCTTCGGTTACACCAAAGTCAACTTTTGTAAGTTCGATAGCACGTTCAACTACTGCTACCATATCAGGATGCACACCTTCGAGTCTGCTTTTAGAACGATTGCTTAGTTTAAAACCCATATTCTTAGCCTTTGCCTTTTGCAAACTGTTGTTTGACTTTTGCAAGGGTTTCGTTGATTTCTTCTTCACCGTAAATGTCGCTGACAACTTTTGGATGAATTCCGTAAGCTTTACATTTTTCCATAGCTTCATCTTTTGATAGTCCTTGTGCTTTCATATCTTTAACGTGTCTAATTGCACCTGCTAGTGCGCCTTCTAGGAAAGTTTCTTCAGTAACTTCTTCCATTGGCTCTACTGCTGGAGCTTCCATTGATGCGTCTTTGTATTCTGCATAACGGCGTACACTTTGAATACTTGAGCTAGCAACAGCAATCTTGCTTGCCATCCAAGGTGGAAGGTCATCGCTGTCGTCAATCATTTGGAATGCTTCAATAGCATCTTTAGCTAGGTGGTATAGTTGTGCTTTAGCCATAAAGCCATCTGCATCTTCTGTGCTTAGGATACCTTCAACCAGTGTTGATTCTTCCATAGTTGGCTTTTTGCTAGCACGAGCAATAAGTGCTTTAATGATGCTTGCGTCTAGTCCAGTTTTCTTAACTAGGTCATCCATACTCTTAGGACCAAATGCTACGCCCCAATCTTCTAGGTGATCAGCAATGTTAGCCATAGCGTTTGAAATAGTATCGTTAGGCTCTTTAACAGCCATAGCTTGCATTGCTCGTCCAACACGTGGTCCGTCAAATGCTTCTGCTACAGTAGCTTCTTTAACATTGTGATGATCTTCAGTGCCTGCGTGGAATTCAACTTCTTCGCCGTCTTGATCCATAGCAGTCATATCGCCATCTGCGTCAATGTCTGAAATGCTGTGCCATTTGCCGTCTAGTGTAACTTCATCGCCAACACTGTATTTTGATTCAACAAAAACAGATACCATATCGTCGCCGTTGTTAAGTCCGCCTTTTTTAACTTTTACGTTTTCTTTGCCGTACTCAGCTTCTGCTTCTGCAGGAGTCATACTAGTTTGCTTCCAACGCTTTTCTGCTTCATTCATTGCACTGTGCTTTTTAGCACGATTAATAAGTGACATAATAACTTCACGTGTTAGTCCTGATTTCTTTTCAATGTCTGCAATGCTTTTAGCGGCAAATGTTGTACCGAAATCTTCAAGATAATCACTTAGGTTAGCCATAGCATTTGCAATAGCATCGTTAGGTTCACTAACAGCCATTTTCTGTAGTACACGACCAATACGTGCAGCTTCTGCACTTTCGCTAAGTGGCTTAGCTAGTGGACGAGCTTGTTCTTGTGCCATAGCAATTGTGTTAACAACTTCTTCAATTTGTTCAGCAATTTGTGCTAGCCAAATGTTGTCACCGCCGTTTTCGGCAATTGCTTCATTTAGTGCTTCACTACTAAACGCTTTGTGTAATGTTGCAAATTGTGCTGTTGCACGTTCGAATGTTCTTTCAATCTTTGAGCTCATTGTAGCTTCCTCTGTTTTTTGTTTATTAATAATTGTGCCATCTGGTAGATGTACAGTTGCGCCGCTTGCTAGAACCTTATCCATAGCTGCAAAGCCTTTTTCGTCGTCTCTGAGGTCGTATTGCTTACCAGTAATATAACGATCAAAGTTTTTCATTTCTTCATTGTGAGTAGCACGTACTTCATCTAAGTCTGCCCAGCTACCATTCCACGAATGTACTGTATCACTGTGAATGTGTCCAGTTAGTTCTTCACTAGCCGCTTGTAGCATTTTGCTAAGGTGCAAAGGATTGCCGCCGTTGCTTGCTCTGTATTCATATACAAAGTATTCGCCAGAACCCATACCAGTTGAATTGTCGTGTGCTTGTTGGAAGTATGTGGCTACGCCCGGTGCTACTTCTTCACTTATGTTTTGTAGTTTCATCGTACACTCTCCTAATAACGTTTGGATATCCAGCAACTTTCTTTTTGTTACGTTTTGCCTTTTTGCTGTTAGGTCCGTATCCCTTAGGATCAACTGCCTTACGAGCATCATCGGGTTTAGTACCAGGAGTCATTGGCATTGCAACTGATGCAATGCTTGAAGCGGTAGTATCCTCTTGTATAATGTCTATAATTTTCATATAACTATTTATCCATATATCTCTTTAGTTGTTTACTAACACTGCGCTCTTTTTTGGTTGTACTGCGTACCATTTTCTTTTTCTTGGCACGTATTAGCTTTTCACGCTGTACCTTTGTTAGTTCAACTTTTTCTTCGTGTTGTTCAACGTACACTTTAGCATCATCTTTTGCTACACTGTTCATTGGTCCAACTCCTTCTTCGATGTGTTGTTCCAATCGTTCTACACGAATATTGCGGCGATGTTTTTTGGGGGTTTTGTCTGACACGGAAATTCTCCTTGTTAGTTTCGAAAGTGCTTGTTACTTGATACTTTTATTTTCGTTAAACGCTGTAGTTGTTGCAGACTTTGCACTTGCACCATCTGGATGTTTAGGATTAATGCCAACAGGTCCACCATTCATTAGTTCACTGATATCAGCTGTCTTGCTAATCTTATCCAGTAACTGATGTAGTTTATCGTTGGCGTCATATCCATCGGTTTCGTATCCTGCTTTGCCACGAACCTCTGTGCGTCTGCCAGTTGCTGTATCAACAATGTGCAACACCATCATATCAGAGTCACGTTCTAACTGTAGCTTGTAACCTTCGTCAAGTTTATGATCAGGGAATAGTTTATCAACGTTTTGATACTCACTGCCAATTGGAGCATCCTTTGTAGCATTTTGTTTTGTAATACGTCCAACACCGCTTTCGCTAACGTCATTGCGCACAAGATAAAACTCGGTAATTCTACCAATGTCTTTCCAGCTTGCAGTATAGTTGAACTTGTTTGCAAATCGTGTTACAATACGCTTGTATAGTTTAGCACGATTGTTTTCAATGCTAGCGTCTGTAGCAGCTTCGCCTTCACGTCTTGCTATAAATTGGATAACAGTAGGCTCTGGTTTACGTTCTTTGATATAATGACTTATGATATCAATAACAGTACCAAATACTGCAAACTCACCACCGGCACCAGTTTTTAAATTGCCCATACCCTTGGTAATAAAGTTTACTTCGATTTCTGTTCCGTCTTTTTTTGTAGGAGCTAGATCAACAATTATTTCAGTGCCACCCTTTGGGGTAAATTTAGCTACCCATTCAAAGTCGCCTTTGTTTGTCCATTGCCAATCGTGTCCTTTGTCAAACACTTCTGTTAGCAACGAAGTAGGTATAATTTGGTTGAGTTTCATAATACTAGTCCTAGTAGTTACTTAGAGATTGGCTCACAGTTATTAACACGCTTGCCTTTGTTTTTGCCTGTGCCTGGTTTTGTTTTAACACCAGTTTGCGCACCAGGAGCATAACCATCCCAACAGTCTTGTGCTTCTTCAAGTTCTTCTGCACATTCATCACACGTATCAATGTCGCCGTCTGTTTCGTCTTTGATCCATTCGCAATCTGCACAACCTTCTGTGCCTTCGCTTACGGCATTGTTCTTTTCGTAACAGTCACAATGCTCGCAGTCTGGACCACAAGTGCAATCCTTTACTGGTTGACCACAACAAGCGTCACTGCACATTTCTTCAGCGTGTTCATCTGAACTGTGTCCTAGATGTTTGTGAACAAGTGAGTCTAGTTCTGTGTGAAAGTCATCAATCTCTTCGTCGCTCATAGCTTCTGTAATTGCTTCTGCACGTTTGCGCAATCCACCTACAAACGCACTTGCCATTTCTCTTAGGTCTGTGCTTTCTACTGGAAACTCTTGATTGCTTGTTTTAAAGCCTGCTTTACGCATAACTGTTTTAGCAACTAGTTCTAGTTCACTGCCATTCCATTCTAATGCAAACGGAATGTTAATGTCGCTTTCTAGATCTTTCATAACTGCTTGACTATCTGGTCCAAGTTGTGCAATTTGCTTGCCCCAACGGATGAACTCTTTTTTAAACAACAATGCAAGTTCCTGTACAGTGATTTGCTTTTTGTTGCGTTCATCGTTAACACGATCTACAAAGTGACGTGAAAACTCAACGTCAATTCCAACTTCTTTAAATACTCTATCTAGTACTCTTTCTAGAGCGTCAATTTGTGTTTGTGTTACTTCAGATGCCATAATCGTTTCCTTCTTTATCTTCTTTTATAATAATAACCAATGGACCTAATCCACGTATTAGTCTGTGATATTCGCTCTTTGGAATACTATAAGTTTCACCTTCTACTAGTGTAGTTGGTAAATTGTTATCCATTTGCAGTTGCCAATTGTTACTGGCTACTACTGTAATCTCGCGACTGAATTCATCTTCGTGCCATACTAGTTCTCCGTGTGCAACACGTTCGTCAAACTTACGAACTCGAGTTGTGTCACTTAGAATATAATCAGTGTATGGTTTCACCACCAACGTCCTCCGCCTTGTAAGCCAAGTGTTTTAGCATAGCGTGGAAGTCTACAACTCCAATAGCCTGCTTTGGTTTTATCATTTTTATTTTCGCAATCGTGTCTGTCAGCAAATGCTTTACGTGCTTTAGGATCCTGTAGCTTAACACTTAGTTTGCCACCGCCGTCCTTTGCACCAAAGCTTACTTTGACTACATTGCCTTTTTTGTTTTTAGTATATACGTAGAACTTTTTTGATCCGCCACGCTTTGGCTTGTCTAAGTCTACTTTGCGTCCTTGATACTCTGCTTCTGCTAGTTCCATATTCGTTTCGTCGATAATCATATCCAACGGAACACGGCCCATTCCTTTAATTGTAACCCACTCGCCCAATAGTGTGTCACGTAGAATCTCTTCGTCAAACTCATTTAATTCTTTGAGTAAGCCTTTGTTGTAAAGCTTACGTGCTTCTGTCCACATATCAAAATACTGATCGCTGCCCATACGAAACACACTTTCGTGAAGTGGTATTTTGTTTTCTATGTGATATAAGATTCCGGTGTTTCTAAACATTATAATAATAACCCTTTGCTATAGTTATTTACCACAGCAAAGGGTCCTTGTATTTTAAAAATTAAACGTCGTCGCCTTCGAAGTCGTCGTCGTTTGTTCCTGCTAGGTCATCACCAGCTTCTTCCATTTCAGCCGCGCCATCAGCTGCGTCTGTAGTAAATGTCCAAGGCATACGTGCACCAGTATCAAGAGTTACAACTTTTGCTGAGATTTTGATTACTTGGTAAACAGTGTTGTCGTCACCTTTAACTGAGATTGACATTTCGCCAGCTGCAATATCTGCACTTGCTTTGTCAACTAGGTAACAAGTTTTTTCAACTGTACCATCGCTACATAAAAAACGCTTGCTACCTGTTTGCTTAACAATGTAACCCATTACGCTTGCTGTACCGTTGTGAAATTGTACTTTCATTTCGTTTCCGTCAGCTGTTCCAACTCCGAAAAACTTTTTATTTAGTGGTCTTCCCATTTGATTTCTCCTATAATAGTAGTCCAATGCGAGTTCTAGTCGCTACGAGGTGTTGCCCCATAAACTTGCTTTATTGCAAGCACTACTATTTATGACTGGAGAGATTATTAAAAGATAAACACCATAACAAATATTGCAATGAGAACCCATCCTAGGAAACCCATTTCGCCATCGTTTTTGGCGCAACTGTAACAGTAGCGATATTTTTTAGGACATCGGTTACTGCACATAAATTTGTCACAGCTCTTGTCTTTTCTAAACATTATCTTGTGCTTTCTTCGAATGGAATACTAGCCAAGTTTTTGGCTTTTGCTTCGACCATAATGTCGAAATCTTTGCGGAAGGTGCCAGCCCATTCGTTAACGGCAGTGTTCCACATAAAGTCGCTGTGCGCTCTAAGCTTTGCTTTTTTGAACCCTACTTGTTCCAGTCGCTGAAAATCTGGTCTAACAGAGTGTCTATGCGTTTCGAGAATATCTTCACGAGATACACTATAATGCATAGCAGGGCGGACGCCGCGCCAGCTGTCAATAATACGTTTAATACGGTCATCGTTGGCATTGATATATTCTCCTCTAGTGTTACACCAATGATGGTGTATATCAATTACTAATGCAAGGTCTTTTTCTAGTTCTAAGCTAGAATCCAAACCCCACTTGTTTTCGTCGTTTTCAATAGTGATACAGTTTCGTGCTTCTGTAGATAGTCCTGGAAGGATGGCTTTGATACCGGCTGGACCTTGACGTCCCGAGATGTGGACGTTACATTTGAAGTCTTGCCAGTTTTGACCATAACCCATCCACCTGATGATATCCGCATGATATTCAAACTCCTCTATGCTACGTTCTACAATTTCTGGATTGTCGCTTGCTAGTACAACAAACTGTCCGGGGTGCATACTCATACGCACATCAAGTTTTCTTGCTGTTTCACCTACAACTGCATATCGCTTTGCCGCATAGTCTTGTACATCAGTTCTCTGCCAAAAGTGTTTGAAGTCTGGATGTGTGTACATAGGCAACTGGTTACTGCCTAGTCTAACCATACGTTGTTCAGCAGGCAAACTGCCTACATAAGATACCAAGTTAAAAGCGGCACGAGTGTTGTGTTCCATAATGTCCCACAAACGTTGCTCTGCTTCTTCACGAGTTTGACGATTCAACCACGCCGCTGTAGTGCTACGTTCAGTTAGTGGACGCTGTAGTTCTTCAAGAATCTTTTTCTTCTGCGTTTGGTCTTCGTGCAGATATTTACAGGCAAAGCCTACTCGTCTAGTCATTGCTAGAACCTTTGTGTTTTTTCTTGCGATTGTACTTTGTTTTATCACGTACAGTACGCACACGGAGAGCACCGCTAGTACGTAGTGCGGCGTATTCTTTGTTACGAGGCTTGATTATTTTTGTTTTCTTTTTCATAACGTTTCTCCTTTGTGTTAATATACTTATACTATACGGCAAGATGTCTTGCTTGTCAACCTCAAAATTACAAAAACTTTGATGCTATGTTGATTACATTAACTATCAACAGCACAACTACAACACCGCCAAAGAAGTTACTAATGCGGTTCCAAGTTTTTGCGCTTACGTTGCTAGTGTCTAGGATTGATTTTTTCATTTTGTTCTGCCTCATTTTATTTTGTTTATACTTACTTTATAAGCTATTGTTCGACAAATGTCAAGAGAAAACACAAGAAAAGACTCTTGTGTTTTCAATGGATTGTAATTTTTATGAACCTGTTACAAGTTCAAGTGTACCATCTTCACCAAATGTAAAGTCTTCAATGTACACGTGATGTGTGCCACTTTGTGAAATGCAACTATCTGCAGCCAACCATAGCGATTTAATTGAACCGTTGATTGCCCACGCACTAACTTGCATCATTGATTCTTTAGTACCGTTGCGAAGGTCTCTGTCAAGTTCTTCAACTGTTGCATCAGGGCGTACAAACTCATAAGTTACTTTACGCATCTTCTTAGTGAACATTTCAAAGTCTAGGCCTTTTGTGCCAATTTCCCAAATGCTCCAAACTGACTTTACATCAAGTTCGTTACGCAAATCTTCAAAGTGTTCCATTGCAAGTGTATCAGCATCTACATCTTCAAATTTTACAGTGTTGTTCAACATTTGGTATCTCCGTTTTGCTTTGTTTATACTAATAATATACAGTAAGATGTCTTGGTTGTCAACCTCTAAATGCAAGTTTTTAATCTTTATGCTTCTCTACGAATCCAGTCAACACCATTAAGTCCGCACCAAACATATCCATTATGCATTTTATAAACTTCATATGCTTGTGTAACAGTCATATTTTCATCCATATGATTGTCCATAGCATCAATTAGCCAGTCAACAGTTTTGCCATAAAATTGAGCTCTACGATTTAAAACAGTCATTGCACCTTTAATTTGCATAGTAATTTCTCCTAAGATTAAACGTTAACTTTTGATTTGCCATTTACAAATGACGCATTACAGTATACAAATACTGCTTCACGTACTGCGGTATCATCAGCTTCTTCAAACGCTTGGCAGTGTGACAAACTTTCAACGTCTCCCATTACACAATCAAAAAGCATTTCTGCATCATCAAAGCCGCGACCGATGTATTCGTCTGCGATTGCTTTAATTGCTGTGTTACCTGCGTCTGTGAACATTGCGAAGTTTGTCATATTATTTCTTTCTGTTTGCTTAACTTATACTAATAATATACAGTAAGATGTCTCACTTGTCAAGAAAAAACGCAAGAAAAGTTTCCTGCGTTTTCAATAGCTTATAATTTTTCTGAGAATTTATTTTAGTGCTTGTTCTACTAAGTGTTTAAATTCTGGTGTACATTCAAACCCAAACGAGTTCAGTTTGCCATTGGCATATTCTTTGTCGTATGTTAACCAAATTAGTGCTGTATCAACATCTGGATTGTTTGTCCAATTTGGTACCCATTCGTCAAGTTGTTCAACAGCAGGGCGACTTATATCTTCTACCCAGTGTGGGTCTACGTCTCCGCATACTCCTTGAGCAGTTCCTAGTATGTTTCCAAGATGCCAAGCTAATATTACAAGTACATTCATTTTAAGTTAACTCCTATGTTTCTGAGCATAGTGTCAGCTAATTGTGTGCTGTTTGATGTTTCTACTTGTACATCAACAGCGTTGAGTTTCATCATCAAAAACAATTGCTGTGTGGCTAATTTAACTTGCATTGGCTGGAAGCGTACCCAGTTCATCATTAGTTCATCTGTGTCAAATGAGTTTAGCTTGTCTAACAATGCAAGTTGAGTTTTGTCTAAATCTCTGTAGTATTCTTTCATATTATTCCTGTGGTGTAATTCGTTTCAGTGTGTAAGCAGAGACATCCCATATTGTGGGCTCGCCTAATTTGCTTACAGTTTTATCTAATGCACGAGCTGACGAGGGAGCGTATTCATATCCTAAGAATAGCTCACCTGCGTGAACAGTCCACGTAACATCATTTGCTTGTACGGGTTTTCGCATAGTTTTAACCTAACCCAAACCACGCACCAACTGATGCTAGTGTGGCAGTTCCTGTTCCAACTATTACTGTAAAAGCTGTATTACCTGCAACAAACGCCCCTGCGTATGTTGCGCTAAGTGTGCCGGCAATATATGTACCTGCGCTTGTAGTAGCTATATAACCGCCTGCGGCGTGTACTACTGGATATGCTAATGGTAATGGCATACTATTATCCTCCTATGTTCTGTGGTGTTAGCATTGATGCTGTAACTTTCCACTGTGTTGACGAATTGTTATCAAGTACAACAACTGTCTTTTGGTTAACTTTGGTAACACGACCTGTTACTGTAGCGTTACGGCGTCCTGTAAATGATACAATGTCACCTACTACAAACGAACGTGATGCTTGACGAGCAAGGTATGTTTGGCGCAACTTAATTGCAGCAATTGCTTGGTTAAGTTCTTCACGGTCCATACGTGAGATTTGGTCTACTACTGTGTTTACCATTGCCATTGTGTTATTCCTTTGCTTTATTTCTAACTTATACATATACTATACGACAAGATGTCTTGGTTGTCAAGAAAAAACGCACAGAAAGAACTGTGCGTTTTCAATAGGTTATAATTTTTCTTTGTTAATATTAAAGAGAGTGACGAACTATCAAGTAAGTGTCCCACCATTGTTGGTCTGAAGTATTAGTATAGTCTACCGATGTTGGAGTTACACCATCTGACATTGTGACGTTTGCTACGCCATTGTTTGCTGATGCAGTATTTAATGCGTCGATGTGAGTAGCCCACCAGTTGCTTGCAACTTCGGCTTGGCTCTCAGCAAAAACTTGAGTGCTTCCATTGTAGTGTACTGAAATATATCCGTTGCCATTTTGTACATAATAAAGACTGTTAGGGTCAATTGTTGGTCCGCTAGCAGGAGGTGTTGTAACTACTGGTGCTTCAACAACTTCAATTGGTTCTTTTGATTCTGTGTGTACAACTTCGATATTTGTCAAACGACAGTCTTCTTTGTACATACGAGCGTGAGTTGTGATAGCTTCAACTTTGCTCCAGTGCTTGTATGAGATTGGCTCTAAGAATCGTTCTTCTGAAAATAAGAAGAAGTATTCGCCACGGTCATACCAAACACCTTGTGTTGCGGCGTAACCTGGATACTCACGTACTTCTGCTGGGTCAATGTCGCAAATGTGTGCAACTTGTGAGTCGTGTGCTACAGCCGTTGTAGCAACCATAGCAAGTGCCAGGGCAGATAATGTAGTTTTCATTTTTTTATGATTTCCTTTGTTTTGGTAAAGCACTGTTGCTTTACCTTTTTTAACTTATACCAATATACAGTATAATTGGGAATGTGTCAACCAGATTATACTATGCTTTTGCCAAATTTTGTTCCAACATAAGCACCAGCGCCAAGAGCTACTGCGGCTACTGCGGCTTTTTTAGTTTTAGATGCTTTAGGAGTTTCGTCTTCATCATCATCTTCATCATCTTCGGAGAAATAAAGATCTCCAAAATGTTCGTCACAGTATGCGTCATATTCTTCTTCTGTCATTGCGTCGAACATTGCTCGCTCTTTATTTTGTTTGTACAAGAGCAAGCTGCCTTTGATAACACCTAGTACAGTACCAATAACGATACCCAACACTACGGCTCCTACTAAGAAGACAGCCAATAGTTTAACAAATGCGATAATTAAAAACATAGTATTCTCTTTCTGTTTGTTAACTTATACTAACAATATACAGTAAGATGT
>Ga0115572_10004240_pt1 | contig 11208 bp, 14 predicted proteins | sample COGITO_mtgs_1206_FD_88681 | JGI IMG/M metagenome (GOLD analysis project Ga0115572, IMG submission 88681) | Pelagic marine microbial communities from North Sea - COGITO_mtgs_120607 | ecosystem: Environmental > Aquatic > Marine > Epipelagic | place: Germany:Helgoland, sampling site Kabeltonne... | reverse complement strand
GCTGGCGATGGATATTGCGCCGTCCCAAGCATGAAGGCGGTTGGCAATTCAACTCCGTAAAATGCTGTCACATCACCCTCCTTGCCGCGGCGCGACAATTTCCAGCTGGTCACCGGCTTCGATCTGGCATGATGCACGCTGGCCAACCGGAACAAAATTGCCATTCACCGCGGTTGCCACGCGCGCATCACCATAACCAGCCTCGTGTAAAACGGCCTCTAAGCTGGTGCTGGTGACGTCTTTTGCAATGCCGTTAATTGAGATTTTCATCCATCACCTCTGGAATTTGCCCTGAAAGAAGGTAATCGGCTGTCATCCGCGCCATTGCTGGTGCCAGCAAAAACCCATGCCGAAACAGCCCGTTTACATAAAGCCGGTCACCACGGCGCCTGATCCGCGGTAAATTATCGGGAAATGCAGGCCGGGCATCGACACCAATTTCGATGATCTCAGCCTCGCCAAAAGCCGGATGAAGCGCATAGGCAGCGCTAAGCAATTCAAGAACCGAACGCACGCTTGCCGCATGTCGGTTTCCCGATTCAATCTGCGTTGCACCAAGCATGAAAACACCATCACCACGCGGCACAAGATAAATGGGAACCCGGGGATGCAACAATCGCACCGGCCGCGATAATCGGATGTCAGCTGACCGGATCACCAGCATTTCGCCTTTAACCCCGCGCAAATCCTGCATGGCATCAGATGCCGACAGGCCGCGACAATCAATCTTGCGAACCTGTGTTGGCAGCGCCGCTACATTGTCATTATCTGGAAAATCCAGGCCATCAGCAGTTTCAATCGTGATATTGCGGCTTTCTAATTCACCAACAAGACAGGTTAAAGCGTCACGCGGTGACAAATGCGCTTCGGTTGGAAAAAACAGGCCGCGCCGCGCCCGACCGGCCAAATCAGGTTCCAATGCGGCCACGCCATCAGCATCGACCCATTCATGCTGTTCGGTTCGGCGGGCAAAGCGATCCAATTCACTGCCATCACGACTAAGCGCCAACACCAATGAGCCATTGCGCTGCACATTCACATTATGCCGCTGCCACCATCCAGCTGCTTCTTGGCCAAGCCTGACAACCGGTTCTTCGGCTGCCTCGCTTTCACAAAAGGGCGCCAGCATGCCACCAGCCCACCATGAACAGCCATGTTCGGCAGGGCGACCATACCGATCAAAAACCCGCAAGGAAACGCCGCGTTCGGCCAATTCAGCAGCAAGACAAAGTCCCGCAACCCCGCCGCCCACAATGGTGATTTGTGGTTCAGTCACGCGCTATCTCCAGAATTCGTGAAAATGATGGACAGGCCCATGACCTTGTCCGATACCAAGCTGGTCTGCGGCCTTGATTGCGCCATGCAGCCATTGATGCGCCGCACCAATTGCCGCATCGAGCGCCATATTTTTGGCAAGACCAGCCGCAATCGCCGATGACAGCGAACATCCCGTGCCATGCGTATTGCCGGTGTTAATGCGCGGCGCATCAAAACCGATGATTTGCGCATCTGTTACCAAATAATCATGGCAAACCGTGCCATCTGCATGGCCGCCTTTCATTAAAACCGCTGCTGGCCCCAGCGCCAAAAGCGCCTTTCCCTGTTCTTGCGGTGTCATGTCACCCTTGCCCGATAAAAGGCTTTGTGCTTCAGGAATATTGGGGGTTAATAGGCTGGCACGCGGCAGCAATCGTTCAATCAGGCAAGATACGGCATCAGCCTGCAACAATGCGTCGCCTGATTTTGCCACCATTACCGGGTCAAGGACAATCGGCCCGCGAAACTCGGCAAGACCATCCGCCACGGCATCAATCACCTCCGGCGTCGCCAACATTCCAATTTTAACAGAATCAATCCGGATATCAGATAGCACCGCATCAATCTGCGCCTTGATCATCGCTGGCGAAATGGCTTCGACCTTTGTGACCAATCGAGTGTTCTGCGCGGTTACCGCGGTAATGACGCTTGCGCCATAAACGCCATGCGCGGAAAAGCTTTTTAAATCGGCTTGAATCCCTGCACCACCGCCACTATCCGAACCGGCAATGGTCAATGCGGTTGCAACTGGCTTTTGATTGTCTGATTTACACATGCGACGCGTCCCAAAAAACAAATGCCGTGCGTAGGACAGGAGAGATAGCCGCTGCGATCTGGTGTAATCTCCGTTCCCTACGCCAGTTTTAACTGGATCAGGTTCTATGAGTTAGCTCTCGCTTCTCAGCCCTAGCATCGACCATCTGGTCGAACCAATGCACCCCAACAGATCGATCACCCTAGCCAGCTGCAGCCATAATTTCAAGCACGAAGATCAACGCCATGATCGCAGCTCGATCTGACATTTTCCCAAAGCAAGCATTTTCACAAATTTTTACCTAAAATTTAAACCAAAGAGCATTTATTTTCTGTTCAGCTGATTTAAGACTTTCCAAAAGGATAAAAAATGCTATCTGAAGCGCATTACAGCTTTTTGCCGAGGTGCAATGTGGAAACAATTATCGAATGGCGCGACATCTATGGTGTCACGACTGTTGTTTTAGCCGCAAGTCTGCTTGTTGGCGGTCTGTTTGGTTGGCTTGCCGAACGGAGCGATTATTGCGCCCGCTCGGCCTATGACGAGTTAGCCACAATCACCAGCCAGACAGGGCGCGGCCAGTTTAACCAGCTTTGGCAGGTGGCCATTGCTGGCATATCGGCGATCATTGCCATTTTGATCGCAAGCCAGCTGGATTTGATCAATATCGAGTCGGCGCGGCAATATAAGGCCCCGCTAAATCTATTTGGTTTGTTTTTTGGGACATTGCTATTCGGCGTTGGTATGGGGCTTAGCCGTGGTTGCGTATCGCGGCTGATTATCCTATCTGGTCGCGGTAATATCCGCGCATTGATCACATTGGTGTTTTTATCACTTTTTGCATGGTCGGCAATCAGTGGTGTTTTAGCGGTGCCGCGGATCACCCTTGCCAGCCTTGGGCAGATTGAATATAGCCCTGTTTTATCAAACAGCCTGTTTGCGATTTGGGTTCTGTTATTGCTCGCCGCCATTGTGATGGTGGCGCGGCGCGGCGGTGCCGACCAACCTGTCAAACGCGCCATCATGGCGACATTTATTGGCCTTCTGGTGCCAGCTTGTTTCTTTGTCACCTCAGTGATCGGTGCCGATGAATTCGATCCGGTTCCAGTCGAAGGTCTTCGCTTTATCCTTCCCGTTGCTGATAGCCTTGGCTATTTTGTCTATTCGACTGCCCTCACCCCAAAATTCGGTCTTGGGCTGGTTGGTGGCGCCTTTATCGGCGCGGTTCTATCGGCAAAATTGTCAGGCCGCATTGTTATTGAGGGCTTTAACAACGCGCCACACCCGCTTCGCTATATCCTTGGCGCTTTTTTCATGGCCTTTGGCGGCGTGATTGCTGGCGGTTGCACGGTTGGCTGGCTTTTGACCGGCGGCAGTGTCCTGAATGGCGGCGTATTGATTGCCTTTGCTGGTTTTGGCCTTGGCAATTTGTCATTGCGTTTGCCTTTTATTAATGGCTTTCTAAACAGCGAAATGGCGACCAGCAGCGTTTAACTCGATCTTGATCCATCATCAGTTTGACCGGCGCAAGAGGCCGCCACCACTAACCTGATGATTGAGACTGATTATGATTAAGGCTGTTTTATTCGATACATTTGGCACCATTGTTGACTGGCGCTCGTCGGTTGCCCGCGAAGGTGCCTCTGTTGCCGCGCAAAAGGGCGTTGCCGATTTTGATGGTGATGGGTTTGCCCGCGCATGGCGCGCCGGATATAGGCCAGGCATGGCCCGCGTAACATCTGGCGAACGATCATGGGTTTCCATTGACGTCATTTATCGTGAAAGGCTGGATGAAATTTTACCACAATTCGGCCTGCCGATGCTCGATGAGGCCGAACGCGACCATCTGAACCGCGCATGGCATCGCCTAACCCCATGGCCTGACAGTGTCCCCGGCCTCAAGCGGATCAAATCAAAATTCTTAATCTCGCCCCTATCAAACGGATCGGTGGTTTTATTATCGACCATGGCAAAACGCGCTGGCATTCCGTGGGATTTTATTTTCTCAAGCGATATGCATCGCGCCTTCAAACGCAACCCGGTTGTTTATCAAAACGCCATCCGCCTTTTAGGCATGGCACCTGATGAAATCATGATGACGGCGGCGCATAATGATGACCTAGAGGCCGCCCGTAAAGAAGGGATGCGTACCGCCTATATAAATCGGCCAAACGAATATGGCATCGACCAAACGGTCGATTTTGAAGCCACCAGTGATTGGGATATTATTGCTGATACGGTTGAAGGCGTTGCTGATGGGCTGGATTGCCCACAGCTTTAACCCGCGCCAAGGATGGTTCAGATGACAGCAGATAAACCCGCCTATATTCTGGTCGACACGAAAATCACTGACCCTGTTGCCTATGAAGATTACAAAGCCGCAACCAAACCGATTGCCGAACATTATGGCGGCGTCTATTTAACCCGCGGCGGTGAAATGGATGTCGTGCAGAATGAATTATGGAATCCTGCCCGCATCGTATTGGTGAAATTCCCGTCGATGGCGGCAGCACATGCCTTCTTAGACAGCCCCGAATATGCGCCAGTCAAATCGATCCGGCTGGCAAATTCAAAGGCAACATTGCTGGTTCTTGACGGAATCTAGCTTATCGGTGCTTTTGCCAGATTTTTTTGCGCGATCTGGCAATGGGCAAGCTTGGAAAAGCGATAATCGGCAAAACGATTATAAACCAGAGAGGCGATCTGGCGGATCATTGGCAAACCAACCAAAATTGCCAGAAACCGCCAGTAACGAAGCTGTTGCCAAATGACCAAAAAGGCCGCAGCACCAATATGCCAATGACCTGCCGCATCGCGAACATGAAGATGGCGTAAAGCATCGGCTTGCGAAATTTGATGCGCCGCCAGCGGTGACGCATCGGTCGCAATATCCATCCATGCAAAAATGCCTGATGGCGCAATTTTCTGATAATAGGCAATTTCTTTACTGCAAAGCCCGCATTTACCGTCAAAAAATACTTCAATCATCAAAATCACCCAATTGCTGGCCGTCTTGCCCTTAGGGGTAGATGGGCATGATCGGAGCTTTTGGCAAGCCCGACGCGCACTTTGCCAGTAAATTGCAGCAATCACAGCCATAGCATGGCGCATTTTCGACCAGAAAAATGCGATCTGCGGCTATTTAGGCTTGGCGATCAATGTGCAAAATGCGTAGCCTTTACCATCGACGGCACCTCACAAGACAAGGTTTCCAATATGCATTTAAATGACGAAGAAAAGGCCATGCTTAACGGCGATTTTGGCAAGGCAAGACAATGGGCGATTGATCACCAGATCAAGGTAGGCGCATTCTTTGATGCGCCCGATATGGTAACGGTTAGTCAGGCGCATATGATGGCCGATCCTGAATCAGTTGGCGAGGCTGGCGTGGCCTTTATGGAATCCATCGCCAATGATGGTGGCCGCGTTGTCATCCCAATGATCACTGACCCGCGCGGTGTTGATCTCAATCATTATCGCCCGCTTGGCCAAACCGAAGAAATGGCCAACATCGAGCGCCGTTTCATCGCCGCTTGCGAGACGGTTGGCATTATGATGACCAATACTTGTGTCAATTATCAAACCATCATGCCGCCATTGCTTGGCGATCATGTTGCCTATGGCGATACCGGCGTTGTGATCTATTCGAACAGCGTTTGTGGCGCACGGTCCAATTTCGAAGGCGGCCCATCTGCATTGGCGGCTGGTCTTACCGGACGCACGCCGCGCTATGGCTTGCATCTTGACCAGAACCGCAAAGCAACACGCCGCTTTCATGTGACGGTTCAGCCAGCCGAATTGACCGATTGGGGTGTTCTTGGCGCGGTGATTGGCCGGATGGCCGGATCTTATTGGGAGGTGCCGGTTATCGAAGGCATCGAGCGCGTACCAACATCGGATGAGATCAAACATTTTGGCGCGGCAATGGCCAGCTATGGATCAATCCCGCTTTTTCACATGATTGGCATTACACCCGAAGCGTCAAACCTGGCGGCGGTTGGTGGCACCAATCTGCCAGTCACCCACATAACTAAAACCGATCTTGCGTCCTTGCGAAGCGATTTTGCCAGTAAAGGTGAACGGCCGGATGTGGTGGTTTTTGCCGCCCCGCAATTGTCCATTGTCGAAATGGAACAGGTCGCCCGCCTCGTTGATGGCCATAAATTGCAACTGCCACTGATTGTATGTACTTCGCCGCAAACCTATGGCGATGCTGGGCGAATGGGCTTTATCGACAAAATCGAAACAGCTGGCGGCACGGTGCTTGAAGGCACCTGTTTTTACAATCAATATGCCCGCGAAATTGGCGAGGCAAATGGGTGGGTTCGCCTTCTCAGCAATTCGGCAAAGATTGTCAATATTTTAGGTGGGTACGGTTATAAGCCAGCCCTTGCCAGCATGCAGGATTGTATTGCAGCGGCCATTCACGGAGAAATGATCTGATGAAACGATTAAAATGTCATAAAGGCGTTGGGCCAAAGGTTACTGGCGAAGCGCTTGTTGCCGATGATAATTTTTCCGCACGCTATGATCTTGACCGAATAAAGGGGGTGTTTTCACGCCCACAGCACAAGCTTGTCGGACAATCATATGATCAGAAAATCCTGGTGTTCAACACGGCAAAAGGTGGTGTTGCAACAGCGTGGATGCTGCATGAAATGACCGCCAGGGGAATCACGCCAAAGGGCATTTTATTTAATGAGACAAACACCATTCTGGTGCAAGGGGCGGCATTGGCCAATATGGCCATGTGTGACAGATTTGAAGATGGCGACGTTACCACCCTTATCAAGTCAGGACAGATCATTGAGATTGACCCTGCAATGGGCGAGGTCACAATTCTCGATTAAATCAGGCAAACAAAGTGAGGCGACCGATCCGCTGGCTAGAGCGGGCCAAAGGCAAATTCGGCTGAGCCGACAGGCTTGTCCTGCTTGCGGTTATCAGCATGCCATTTTGCCTGATCAAAATCATAATGATATTTTTCATTGAGCTTGTTGGCGATTTTCATCACATCAGGTGAAACCTGTGCCGCAACCTGACTTAGCATCACTTGCAACGCCTCATCACGGGTTAATCCGGTATCAACCAATACCCGAATGGTGGCTTCGATCACATCGACAATAATATCCGAACTCAATTTTGGTGCCATAACACATCCCTCCTTGGCCTGTCGTCACCCAAGAAGAACGCAAATTTCATGCCAGAGTCAGCTTTAGGAGGCGATGGTCATGTCATCACCAATATAGCGCGCGCGTTTTTTCGGCTTTAGCTGGTGAATATCGACCAGCACCAACCCATCGACACAATGATTAAAGGCCGGATCAATGCTAAAGCCGCAAAACCGCACGCCACCAGACGTGCAAACATCGGCATATTGCTTGAATAATGTTGGTATTTTCAGCCCCATAAACCCAAGCTGGCTTCGAAGCCATTCATGATCCATGTCAAAATCCAGACCGGGCATGTGCTGGCGCAGATCCGCCGCGCTATCAGCATCAATCACATAGGGAATGGCGGGAACGGCAACATGATCTGGATCGGCAAAATGGGTTTCATAGAAATGCACCAGCATATCACGCGCCGGTTTTGCCATATTATTTGACAAGGTGACCGGGCCAAACAAATATCTTACTTGCGGATGCGATCTGAGATAGGCGCCAATGCCCTGCCATAGATAATCAAGGCTGCGAAGCCCCCAATATTGTGGCTGGACAAAGCTTCGCCCAAGTTCCAACCCTTGTTCGAATAAAGGCTGCATCGACGGCTGATAGTCAAAAAGCGATTGTGAATAAAGCCTTGATTTTGGGTGCTCCTGCCAGCGCCATATTTCGCCAAGACGATAAGCACCAGCAATTTCCAACCGATCATCATCCCATAATAGCAGATGCCGATAATACAGATCGAACTGGTCAATATCCTTGCTTTGCCCTGTTCCCTCGCCAACCGACCGAAAGGTCAGCTCGCGCAACCGGCCAATTTCATCCATGACCGCGGTGTTTTCGGCATAATCAACCAGCAGGATATGCTTGTTATCCGGCGTAATACCCAGCTTTTCGGCAGATTTCAGCTCATCACGAAGAGCCTTTCGTGACACCGGATGAATAATGCCTTTTGGCGTTTTAAAGACCGGGGGTTTTCCCCGCCCAAGACGGCGCAAATGCCGGTTCACAAGCTGCGCCTTTTCGCGCCGCCCCATTGGCAGTGACTCAAAATCACCAATGGGAATGGGGTTGCCGATGGTCAGGCTGATCTTGCCGTTAAATCTGGTCATTTCACGCGGCAACATCAGCATGGACAGCGTCGCGCTAAGCTTGGCAACCAGATAGAAAAGCATCGAATTTCGCGCCCTGATATGGATTGGTAATATCGGCGCCGATGTCTTTTCGGCGATGCGCAAAAAACCCGACAGCCATTTGCCGTCGCGAATGCCTTTTGGCCCGGCCCGCGACACCGCACCAGCGGGAAAAATAATAACCGCACGATCCTGATTTAACGCATTTATAATCCGGTCTAAATCGGCTTTATGCGTTTCACCACCAAACGCATCTACTGGTAGAAATATGCTATTTAGAGAATTGACATTACACAATAATTCATTAACAACAATTGACACATCGCGGCGTATTTTTCCAACAAGGCGAAGAAGCGCCAGCCCATCCAGCCCGCCAAGCGGATGATTAGCGACAATCAGCACCCTCCCTGTGACAGGGATGTTTTTGATCTCGTCATGGCGAACCAGATAGTCAATCTGCAATTCGTCAAAAACCTGATCAATAAAATCAAATCCTTTGAGATAGCCATGTCTTTGCAAAAACTGATTAATGCGATCTTCATTAACAAAGGTGCGGAGACTCCAGATCAAAAACCGGCAAAGCGGCGCTGGATAATGCTTTAATGATGGCATGCGGGCCTGTAGAACCGCGCCAACATCAATCGTTTTTGTCGTTGTTTCAGGCATATCCAACATCACGAACTCGCTGTTTTAAAAGGCATGATCGCCAATTGATGTTACGGTTTCATGACAAATGATAAATCTGTCCAAATTTTGACATATAATCCGGCACGTTTGGCTATAACAATGGTGGAAAGGCAATTGATTGTCTGTCGGCATTCCATTGCGGATATTTTTGCATCACCAACTGGAAAATGGCCGAGTCAAGAAAGCCGCCAAGCCATATGTGAAGATGCGGCCAGGATTGATTGTCAAACCAGACAGGGTCGGCAATACGGAACTGGCGCACAAAAGGCAGGCTGGCAAAATCCAAAAGGCCAAGCTGTGCCCCTGATAGCGCGCCTGTTTGCTGTAAATCTTGGTCAAGCTCGGCCAGAAATTCTGCGCCGCTGCTCCGATGAACGGCACCAGCGTCATGATCATAGCGGCTGGCATATTTATACCGGTCAAGATCATATTTGAAAGCACCATCCAGTCGATCGAGAAATGCCAAAGCCGAAGCCGGATTTTGTTGCCAAACGGCAAGCCAGTTTTCAGGATCATTCTGTCCAAGCGCCCAAAACATGATATCGCGGCTTTCGTCAATCACCTGCCCGTCTCCGAGCTTTAGGACTGGCACAGTGCCCTTTGGTGAAGCGACTAAAAAATCGGCCGGCTTGTCGCGAAGTAGAATTTCGCGCAATTCAACTTTTTGACCACTTGTTACAATGGCAAGCCGCGCCCGCATAGCATAAGGGCAGCGCCGAAAACTCCAGAAAATTGGGGGCTGGTCAAAATGCGCCATGATGTCACGCTTTGCTGATATGGGCGGCAATCGCAAAATCAGGGCCGGTTACGGTAAAGGCCTTGGCAAAACCCAACACCAAAACACCATCACGCGGCGACAGCTGGAACATATGAAAATCGCCAAAATTGCGGATTAAATCCATCGTTGGCCCATGCGCCGCGGAAAAATCATCACAAAGCCCGTCGAATTTTGCATCCTTGCGGGCAATTTCGACTGCATCAACGGCAAATTTCAACCGGTTGCGCGCCCATATATTCTGGCTTTTGGCCTCATCGGCACAAAGCATACAAGTCGCCGCGCCTTGCGCCATCAAATCGCGAACATGCTGCGAGAGATGGCTGGTGAAAATATACAGCCCATCATCACGCCGAATAAAAGGCGAAACGCCCATTTCAGGGCTGTCCTGCTGGCTGTTTACCGCAATATAGAGGGTACGAAGCTGCAAAAGCGCATCACGCGCTGCCGCAATCTTTTCGCGCGGCATTCCCGAAGATTCCTCAAAGGCGGCATTTTCCTGCATCTGCACTATCCTAAATCAACAAAACCAAATGGCCTCCCAGACCGAAGCTCCATATCTAACATGGTTTCGAAGGCTGGCAAAATCAACAGCGGTGGCAAGCTTCAACACTCCAACCTTGCCAAGCCAACCACAATAGGTTTCGATAAGACCGAACTACCATCAAGGATGCATGCAAATGACCCAATATGTTGATGTTGAAATCTATGCCGATATCATTTGCCCTTGGTGCTATATTGGCAAAAAGCGGCTTGATGCGGCCTTTGCGGCCCGTCCGCATATAACCCCGCGCTATATCTGGCGGTGTTTTTTGCTCAATCCCACAATGCCCTCGGCCGGCATGGATCGTCAGGCTTATCTGATTGGCAAATTTGGCAATGCAGCCAAAGCCGTTTATGGCCGTATTGCCGATGCCGGTCTTGAAAGCGGCATCGCTTTTAATTTTGATGGAATCAAACGCACTCCCGACAGTCGCAAAACCCATCGCTATCTGCTTGCCGCTGCGGCTGAAGGTCATGATTTAAGCGAGGCGTTTTTCAAAGCCTATTTTATTGATGGCCGCGATATTGGCGATGATGATGAACTTGCCCAAATCGCCCAAGAGCAAGGGTTTGCCATTGATCCGGCCAGCCTTGCCGATCCAGCCCTTGACCGGCAGATTGCGAATGATATCGAAATGTCGCGCCAGCTTCGGGTCGATGGCGTTCCTTTTATGATTTTTGCGGGCCAATATGCCATTGCCGGCGCGCATATGCCTGAACATTTAATCCCCGCGATTGATGGCTGTCTTGCCAAACCGGCAAAATAACCGGTGGCGAATGCCAGCATCTACTCCGGCCGCCAGCTATAACAGCGCTACAAGGTCTTGCAAAACGGTT
>Ga0115572_10004235_pt1 | contig 11213 bp, 12 predicted proteins | sample COGITO_mtgs_1206_FD_88681 | JGI IMG/M metagenome (GOLD analysis project Ga0115572, IMG submission 88681) | Pelagic marine microbial communities from North Sea - COGITO_mtgs_120607 | ecosystem: Environmental > Aquatic > Marine > Epipelagic | place: Germany:Helgoland, sampling site Kabeltonne... | reverse complement strand
ATACTTTTTTTAGAACTTTGCTTATAAAATAAATTTTCTATATTTTTATTACCATTTTGAGTATGATCATATTCTATTATTTCATAATCAAGTTTTTTTAATGCTGTTTTAATAAATGTTGTTTTTCCGATACCATGTTTACCTTTAATAATAATACCTTTGCAATTATTATATTTTGCTTCATTTTTTTCGATCTCGCCAAGATATGTTTTTAGTAAATTAAATTCATTTTTTAAAATGTAATTCGTAAATTCGACCATTAATGATATATCTTGTTTGTCTCTATACTTTTTATCATTTGATACATTTTATCTTTACTCTGTTGACGAGAATAATATTTGAGATATAATAAATAATTTTTAAATATCATATTATTATATTTCCAATGTTTTAAATTAAACCAATGATTTGTATTTATAGTTAAATTTATATTTAAAATAAAATGATGATCATTTCTTATTATGTACCTAATATAAGAATGATATAAGGGTATTTTTTTTATTTTATTTTTATAATTTTTTATAAATAGTTCCCTTGTAAGATTACTTTTAACATCATCTGAAATATGATAGTAAATAATATCTTTAATTTCAAATGGCAATGTATCAATATAACTAAACATTGTTATATAATATTATTATTATATTTTTAAACTATACCGTCTAATGTTAATTTACATTTTCTTATATTACTTATGTTATCTTGTTTGTTTTGATTTTTTTTAAAATACATTTTGTCAATATCTACATACTCGGTAGCAGGATTATGCCAGGTACATGGCATAAAATTATTATTATCTTGACTGTCTGTATGACAGTATAAACTATCACATAAACGTTCATTTGGTGTTTTATTGTTCCAAACAGTTAGAAATCTTTTATAATTAAAATTATTTGTATCAAACATACATACATCTTCCCCCCCCAAATTATAGTTATAACTATAATCGGGACAATCTCTTGTATACGGCGGATATTTAACATTATTTACATTTACTTTAAATTCATAATACATAAGCATTCCCATAAATATCAATAAAATAACAGCTATTGCTAAAGTTGCACTTCTAAATACATCCATTTATATATTTGATATAAAATATTATTTTGTTAATTATATATAATGAAAGAAAACGGACGTGTTATTTTCAAAGAAAATAATCAATTTTTACTTAGTGATAAATTTAGAAATAAAGAAGAAATAACATCATACTCGAGTTCTATGAATGGCATTTGGTATAATACTGTTCTTTCAAATACTTATTTTTCTGCTCCTAATATTAATTTTATTCATGACAACATTCGCCATAAAGTTTATACAAAAACTAATTACATAATTGATAAACAAAATATTGATACATTAAAAAATATTATGAGAGCATTTTTTTTAAAATTTTCTAAAAATAATAAAGAAGATTTAAAAAATCAAATTTTTGTTTTAAATACTTTGGTTATTGATTTTTGTGTTAAAGAAATAATTCCAAGTTTAGAAAGTTATCTTAAATACATAGAAGATGTTTCTAAAATACCTGAACCAATTCACCATCCTCATAATACTGGAACAAGAGGAGAAAATCCTATTGAGTTAAGGAGATTTTACTAGTTTGATTTTTTTCTTAGCAAGAGCACCTTTTAGTTGAATAAGTTCATAAACCCACATCGCATAAATATCTGTATCAATAAGTTCTTGTAGTTCCTTAATTTTATTATCTCTTTCGTTCTCAAGTTTTTCAATGTTTTCATCTATAATTGAAGACATTGGCATATTTACTAGATAACTATATTTTTTATCGGCGTCTATGACGTCATACTTCATTGCTTTTAGCATATCACAAATTACAGACATTTTCTTTCTACGAAGATCCAGAACATCTTCGCATTGTTCTTTGATGAATCGTGCTTTATTTTTCAAAACCATAACTACATATTTAAGATCTTCAATGAGTTTTTGTTTACGCTTGTCATAATATTCCATACGAATATCATAGAAATCAATCATTATTTCTGAGATCGTATCATAACGTTTAATTTTTTGATTTCGGTCAAATAGATGCATATTTGTGATTGACTTTGTTGTATATAGATTTAGAACATTTTCTAGTTCGTTACCATAATCGTTTGTTTTCTTATAAAGTTCGGAAACATCAGACTCATTATTAAATTCAATTTCAAAATCAATCTTCACATCTGTGCACATATCTTTATAATTTTTAATTTTCTTTTTATCAACCAGTTTCTCAAGCAACACTTTGTAATCTTCAATCCAAACACCAATCGGCAGTTCACTGATTTTTACATATTTTTTATCAATCGTGTAAACACCCTTAACAAGATATTTAGTTTCATTAACTTTAGAAACATTTCCAGTAAACCCATTAAAGTATGGAACAAAGTTGCATTCCGGAGATTTTCCATTAAGGTAGTCCACCAAATAATCAATAATATCTACTGGGTTGTATGATAGAATACTACAAGAATAACCGGTCCCAATTCCTGCTTTAACGCCGTTCACCAGAACCATTGGGATAATTGGCATATAATATTCTGGTTCAACTAGAGTTCCGTCATCATCCAAATAATTCAACACTTTATAATCATCTTTGTTAAAGATGTGTTTCGTAATTGGATTTAGTTCTGTGAAAATATACCTTTCAGAAGCAGAGTCTTTTCCACCCTGCCATCGAGTCCCAAACTGACCCTTTCCAAGAAAGATATTAATATTGTTTGATCCAACATATGTTTGTGCCATTGAAACGATTGCCTGATTAAGACTATTTTCGCCGTGATGATACCCGGAATGCTCCGAAACATAACCAGCAAACTGTGCCACCTTAATTTCACTATATAGATTTCTTTTTAGTGCCGAAAACACAATCTTTCTCTGACTTGTTTTTAGTCCATCTACAACATTTGGAATAGAACGCTCACAATCATATTTTGAAAAGTGAATCATTCTACGATTGAAGAAGTCACTATAGGACACTGAATCATCTTCAACTTCCATCATATCATCGCGGTCATAATTACACAACCAGGTTTTTCGTTCATCTGCCTTACTTTTATCAAATACCATGTCCATTACTTCTTTACTTTTTTCATCAAATACATAACCAATAAACTTGTTTTCTTTAAAATATTCTTTAAACTCTTTTCCTGTGCTGGTGCCCAAACCCTTGTAATATTTAATCTTCCACTTATGATAATGAGGAGTGGATTCTTTCCATTCATTATATTCTACTTCGCTGTAGAATGAAATTGCTGATTTACCTTTTGTTGCTTTAAGAATCGGGGTATTCATATAACTAATGAACCCATCTTGTTTTACAAGACTCGGCCATTTTGTCTGAAACATATTAATTACCAGACCTTGGATGTGGGCACCATCTAAATCCTGGTCCGTAAGAAGCAAAATTTTGCCATACCTAAGATATTTCATAGTTTCTGTTGTATATGTTTTACCACTTTCCAAAGCAAGAATTTTCTTTAGTTCAATACACTCTTTATTTTCAGAGAATTTCTTTTCACTGAAATTTCTCACATTTGCCATTTTACCTTTTAGAGGATATACCCCGATAAAATTACGATCTTCTGCAGAAAGACCCGATACAACACCTGCCTTTGCTGAATCCCCCTCTGTCAGAATAAGTGTGCATTTATGAGAATCCACCGTCCCAGCGCGGTTCGCATCAATCAATTTAGGAATACCTCTCACCGTGCTCACCTTTTTACCATCTGTTTTCTTTGAACTACTGGCATCTTTAACTTGAGTAAGTGAAAGAGCAGTATCCATAACACCCAGTTTGATTATCTTATCAATAAATTTATCACTCACTGTTACAGTTGAACCAAATTTAGAGGATGGTGTGTTGAGAGTGTCTTTTGTTTGACTATCAAACGCAGGATTTTCAATAAGACAATTCACAAAAACCATCAATTGTTCTTTAATCGTGGTTGGTTTCACTTTCACCTTCTTCTTTTTCTCAATAACCGCGATTATCTTTCGCGTGATTTGATTCAAAATATACTGAACGTGAGTTCCACCACCCTTCGATGTAGAAATACCGTTTACAGATGAAATCTGTGTAAACTCATCAAGGGGTGAAATACAAACACCATATTCCCACCGTTCATTACCAACTTCGAACACACGCGGCGTAGTTGATTTATCACCAATATAAAGATTCATATATGACTCATAATTACGAACATTCAGTGGTTTACCGTTTAGTTTTACTTTTACGGTTTTGTCTGTAACCGCAGCAATGTCATACACACGGTGAGTCATCACAGAAAGCATATCTATTGTGATTTTCGTTTGTTTGAATCGCGTGAAATCGGGACGGAATGTCACTTTCGTGTATGGTTTTGTTTTACAATTTGTAATCTTCGGTTTATTTATTGTTCCAAGATTATTTTCAAAAGTCTGCTTGTATTTTAATCCACGGCGATGGTCAACAGTTTCAAGTTCACCCCATGAGGAATAAATAAAGAGAAGTTTCACACCAAAACCATTCTTTCCACCAACTAGTTTTTTTTCACCCTTGGTGTAATTCGTGGAAGTTCCGAGGTGTGCGAAAATCATTTCAGGAATCCATAGTTTATGAACATCGTGCTGAAGAATATCAATGCCGTCCCCGTCATTCATAATGGTGATTGTTCCATCGGCATCAATATCTACAGAAATGTTTTTTACTTCAAAGCAATCTTCACCAGATTCCTTTTTCTGTTTCATACGAATATAATGATCTCTTGCGTTGACGAGCGCTTCATCAAAAATTTTATAGAGACCGGAAATATGATTATATTGCTTATATGTAATCATATTTTTATTATATGTCCACCCATAAATTGAGTCTTGTTCAATGGACCCAATGTAAGTGTCAGGAGCATGAAGAACATGCTCGATGTCCGACAATTTTTTATATTTGCTGGAGTCGTTTTGTTTTGCAGGCATGGTTTAATATCATATAATTATGGTTTTAAATTTATTTCAATTTTATATTATTAATCAAAATAACTGGTTTGGTTTCACTTTGCTCTGGATCCGACCGAAACCCCAAATTTATTATAAAGTTCTGGGGTGTTGAATTCGGTAGAAAACCTATCGGCACGATAATAAATAAGTTTATCTTTTCCTTTCGCTAATGACTCTTCATCTGAGGAAGAGCGTCGCGAAACCCCAAAAACAACAACATTAGTGCCAAGGTCTTTTTTAGCATTCGCCACATAACCTATTTTGAATGACTTGCTGGGGGTGATTTTTTTAAATTTTTGACTAACGAGATTGTGGTTTATGGCTTCTCCACTTTGCCCTATATTTCTTCCTTGTGATGATATATCGGCAAGTGATGTGGTGGGTATGGTGGTGGGCATGGTACTCTGTGACGAATCGGGGGGGGGGTGGAATCCATGCGTTGCCAGTGCGGTATTGGCGATGTTCATTGCGGTTTCTCGCTTTTTGACTGGTTCCATCCTCTGCTCAGCAAATCTTCTCTTCAATGCCCCGTCTGGTGTGTCATTGACTTTTATTTTGTTTATTGGGGTTCTTGCCCCTCCTCTGTGACTTCGTCTGCTTCTGCTTCTGCTTCTGCTTCTGCTTCTGCTTCTGCTTCTGCTTCTGCTTCTGCTTGTTGATCTTCTACGACGCCCACGGGTATTTCTTCGCCGACGTTTCATTGATTTTTTTCCTAAACCCTTTCTTGACTTTGAATACCTTCGCCTCGTTGCACGCATTATAATTTATAATGAGAAATTATAATACTAATAAGTCAAATAATAAAATATAAAGTGTTTATAATTATTTACAAAATTAGTGAGAACTTCCTCCTAAAATAATCTCACCAACATTGCGTTTTTCTCTAGCACCTTCATCTGATGATGTACTCTTATTTTCTTGTCTAAACTCACACATCAATTTGCCTCCATGGACACCCGATACATCGTCTGCTGTTCGTGGATGTTTTTTATTTGATTCATCTACTTTAACATTAAGTTCAACATATTCTCCAGCAACCAAATATTTAAATTGCTCACTATTGATTCTAAGGGATCTCCAATGAACAAAAATATCATCGTTATCACTTCCTAATATTGTAATAAATCCCCAACCGGTTTGTCTATTAAACCATTTTACTTGTCCTAGTTGTCTCTCTGTGTCTGTCATTATAAAATAGTTAATTATTAATACTTTAAGTGTTTTTAATAATGATATTTAAAGTATTCATATGTATGTGCCAATTTATTTATATATGTGTCCCATGATTGATTAAATATTATTACATCATTGTCTGTTTTTATGGAATATATCCACTTTGATGGTATCATTATACATTCGCCTTTTTTTAAAAGTATCTCTTTATATGGCACTTTTCCATTAAATAGGTCCGAATTAAAATATACATCATTTTCATTTACTGATTTTATTTGCTCAAAATAATTCTTTTCTTCATTTTTTACAATTCTAATTTTACATTCACCGTTTATAGGGGTTATTAATTCTTTGTATAAATTTGTGTATTTCGTAATTGTTGTACAATCCTTATTCAAAACTAAATAATTCTCATATATATTAGAACACATACGAGGTTTAAATTCTTTATTTCTTTTACTTAAAAATGTCGCTAATAAATAAATATGATTTTTCTTATTTTTTTTCCATTTAACCATTTCTATATTTCTTGTTTTAGTATTAAACATTGAGACTTTCTTCTCATTAAAAATTGTATTTAAACTGTCTACATTAATTGTATTTAATGTATAATTAAATTTAATAGGTTGTCTTAATTTATATAATTGTTTAAGATCATTTAAATTTATTTTTTTAAATTTATGAATATCCAACTCGTAATCGCAATTTCTATAAAATGACATATTTATATAAAAAATAATTACTACAATAAAAAAAATTATTATATATACCATACAATTATTTACTATTTATTTTATTCATTTTAAACTTAATCATCCAAAGAAATTTTTGGCGCAACCCAAAATTTAATAGTTGAATCTCCAAACAATTTAAATTCAATCATTATAGGTGTTTCTTTTGATACATAAATATTAAAATCATCAGATACAGTGGGGTCCTTTGATAGTCTTGCAATATTAAATGCTTTACAAATTGGTGCAATGGCATATTCTACACTAATTTTTTCATCTTCTATTACAGAATATTCAACAATATCATCTTCGGGAATTACAACTTTCATACCAGCAAAATCTTCGGAATCAATTGTGTTTATTTCAATATTTGATTCATCACACTTAATAGTAATATTATCACCAAAATTCTTAAGTTGTTCAAATAATTTAAACATTGTAATACTATTAATTGTAAATTCAGCATCAGCATCTACTTCTGGTATATTTAGAAGTTCAGAATCAAAATCATATACAGATGTTTGATAATATTTGTTGAATGTCCCCTTTCCCCCATTAATAAGCGAAATATCTAGTTTATCCTCACTATTCAAATTTTCAAATGTTATATATTGTGTCGGGTGTCGACAATTCAAAATTTTATTTATTATAGAGAGTTTAACACCAAGAACAATGGGTTTTTCTATTTCATACTTTTCAAACCAATCATTTTTTAGAACAAGTTCAAACAATGAAATCCTTCCGGTATCCATTGTTTGAATGTATATTTCTTTATCTCGAAATTCAATATTTATTTCATCAACAATCGATGAAATAATTTCAAGCAAAGTAGCAAAAATACGACTTTTAGATGGACCAATGACAAACTCCATATTTAATGAATAAAATTATTGTATTTTTAATAAATCAATTTATTCATTATCATTTGAAACAATTTTAATATCATTTTCTTCTAATATATCATATAATTTTTCAATCAATGAATATAATTGTACATTTTGATTTGCTAATTTCATAATATTATCTCTTAATTGATTAATCATAATTTGATGGGTTTCTAATATATCTTCTTGGGACGAAAATTTTAATTCACCTAAATCTCTAACCACACTATTGTTAAAATTCATATTTACCATTATATGATACTTAAATAATTTTTATTGTTTATGGACGCATTTTCATATTAATCTTATCATAACATTTGTAATTTTCAATATTAATATCATGTATTGTATAATCATTAATATTTTCTTTTTTTTCTTTTATAAAAATTTTTGGAAATTCATAAGGTTTATTATTTACCTGGTGCTTTAACTTTTCTATATGATCGTCATATATGTGAGTATTACCTAAATGATAATAAAAATCTCCTGCCTCTAAATCACAATGCTTTGCTAGAATATGTGTTAAAAATGAGTAACTAGCAATATTAAATGGCACACCCAAACCAACATCACAACTACGTTGATACATACTACAAGATAATTTATTATTAACCACATTAAATTGAGCCAATATATGACAAGGTGGAAGTGCCATTTCATTTAATTGTTCAGGGTTCCACGCACTTAATATTATTCTTCTGGATGATTGTTTTGTTTTATCCTTTAATATATCAATAATATTTTGCAATTGATCAACACCCTTTCCATTATAATTTTCATTACAATTGCTATATTTAGCATTAAAATGCCTCCACTGATGTCCGTAAACTGGTCCTAGATCATCTTCTTCATATGGTAAATTATTAGATTTCAGAAATTCTTTGCTTGAATTTCCATTCCATATTTTTACATTTTGTAATTTTAGTAATTTATTATCAGTATTTCCATTTATAAACCAAAATAATTCTTTTAGGCAAGTTTTCCAAGCAACTTTTTTTGTTGTTAATAAAGGAATTGTATTATTAGATAGCGGAAAATGCATCGAAGAACCTATCAGTGTTTTCGTTTTTCCATTTCTTCCATCAACAAATTCTCCATAATTTATAATATCTTTAATTAACTCAATATATTGTTCTTCAGGATGTTGAAAATTACGATCAAAACGAAGCATTCTTATTGTTTTTTAAGAATTTATCTATGTATTGTTTTAGTAAAATATCTAGTATAGTATATAATGGAGGACGAATTAAAAACAACCATAAAATTTACAGAACATATTTTTGATGGAAGTGGAAATAAAATTATGAATTCTATACAATATACTGCTATGTCTATTATACCACTTTTACTTGTTAATCAACTTTTAGAAACACAATTACCAGCATTTTCACCAAACACACCACCACTTTCTATGATCATTGAAACAATAGTTCATATTATTGTATTGTTAATTGTTTTATATTTTGTTGATAGAACTGTTAGATACTTTCCATCATCTTCGGGAGATAAATATGGAGAAGTATCATTTGAAACAATTGGATTACTTTTAGTTCTTCTTATAGTAAATTCAAATAATTCACATTTAGGAAAAAAAGTTATTCATTTAACACATCATATAAAGGAAAGATTTACCAATCGCGAAGGATTGACTAATAAAGATACTGAAAACAAAACATCTAAACCACAACCTAGAGACCAAAATATACAAAATAAAAAACCTGTTAATGAAAATGAAGAGACCAACCCCCATACTAAACCGGTTAATAATAATTTGACTTTACCGACAGCATCGGATTCATCTTCTACACGTGAAAATTTTATCTCACAATCGAATGTAGAACCATTGAGTTCTCTTGAATCATTTACGATGACGGGAGGAAATTATTCTATGTTTTAAACCGTTGAACATTTAAATGCTCAAAGGTCTAAACTTAAAATTCATATGTTATAAATTTTATTTATATATTTTATTTTTCTAAAATAAAAAAATATATAAATATAAATTATTGTTTAAATACAAAATTTTTTTCATCATCAGTACCAGTAGCGGCAGGAGCATCCTCATTATGATTCAACTTTTCAAAAATGTTTTCCGACGCTTGCATATTTTTTAAAATAATCAAAGACTTGTTATTTTTACATAAACTTTTATCGGTATATAAACTTTTCCAAAAAATATAAAGTTTACTCCCCATTCCGTAAATAATTTCTTCAAAAGGTAAGTTTAAAAATGCCCCACCCATTTTGTCAGTTGCATAAACCGCAGAATGATTTAAATTATGAATGCAAGGTTTCCCCTCCTTAAATGTCACAATCATTTCTGTCCCATCGAGCTCTTTGATTCTCCCCTCTTTCTTTATGTCCACTGGCATAATATTGCGCATAATATGTGGATCATAATCACATAATAATGGATATATATTAATTGTGCTGACCTCCACCCACACCTCCTCCGTCGCCGCCGCCATATCCGCCCCGTTCGGCCAGACGCTTAGCGGGGCGCTCTCTTCGTCCTCGAGCGCGTCAGTGGCGTCCCTCAACCCTGTGTTTAAGAGGTGGGTTGGCAACTTCCATCTGAGGACATCGGTCGATTGAAACATAAACATCGATTTCAATGCGAGCTTGGTGGGCATCATTCCAATGGAGTGTGATTGTTTATCATAATAAAGCGTATGATCTGGTAGCATATGTTCAATTAGGAACATCATATCACCAAAAAAATCCCCATATGTATGATATGTAGATAATTTATAAGATTCAACCATCCATATTAAACACCATGGCGAGATATTTTTAATTGATAAATAATCTCGTGGTGAATAATCCGAAACTTGCCAAATAGAATGACAAAATGTCAACAATGGATTACAATGGGAATAAGCCATACACCCGGTTGACCATTTATTATAGTTATTTAAAACCATCAATCCAGAATTACACCATCCAACTGAATGAGTTATTGAATCCCAAAATTCTTTGGATACGATGGGGGTAGTAGGGTCGGGCACGGCGACCATCTGGCCCGTCGGGACTGACTTTTGGTGCATCTGACTTGGCGTGTGTTGACCACCGTTCGCAAAGGTCATTGGTGGGGCGGTCAAAACATTTACGAAATTCGAGACCCTCGGTGCAATGAAAGCCCCCCGCGCACGCTGTCGGCGGCGCCTATCGTCCTGCCACCCGCCGCCCGGGTTTCCGAGGATATCGGTCAATTCGATCGATTTCGTTTCCACATCAAGCGGTTCTTGTCCGCCATCGGACTGGCAGGAAGCGGTGCCCCGGACCGGCGCTGGCGTCCTGGTATGCATGGGTTTGAGGGGTAATTTGCATATACCTGATAATGGGTTTAAAAGGTGTTCTGGAAAGGATTTTGACGGTGTTTTTAAAATGGTTCCTAAAGTATTAAACCCTTTTTTTTTTCTTTTAATTAATTTAAATTTATCTTTATTAT
>Ga0115572_10004233_pt1 | contig 11217 bp, 8 predicted proteins | sample COGITO_mtgs_1206_FD_88681 | JGI IMG/M metagenome (GOLD analysis project Ga0115572, IMG submission 88681) | Pelagic marine microbial communities from North Sea - COGITO_mtgs_120607 | ecosystem: Environmental > Aquatic > Marine > Epipelagic | place: Germany:Helgoland, sampling site Kabeltonne... | reverse complement strand
TCGAAAGGGGGCTCCTGCGACTCCTCGGACGCGTGCACGGGCGCCGGAGACGAAGGGTTCGAGGCTATCCGCGCCGGGACGTCCATCTCCACCGGCGACGGGGCCGTCACCGCGACGCCCTCGGACGCCTGATACGCGCTAAATACGCCGCTGACGTACGCGAGGTACGCGACCGTGGCTAATGTGAGGGCGATCAGAGCGGCGACGAGGCCTCGTGACCGCCTCATGACGCCCCCCCGCGATGCGCCCCGGCGCTGTCGGCACTGTCAAAGAATCCCGATTGACGCGAGCGACTCCTCGTTTAGAAATTCATGGAAGGCGGTTGACCACTGATCGTGGCGCGAGAGCACGCTCCCTTCGACCACCCGGAGCCATGGACCTCTCCGGCGGCCCCAACATCCTGGAGCACGTCCAGAAACCTGTGAACATCACCACCTACGACACCAAATGGATCCCCACGAGCGCGCGGTTCGTCGTCCTCGGCTCGTACGCGCGAGCCACGGGATGCCTCCAGATCTACTCCCTGGACATGGAGAACAACGGCGTCAAGCTGGACAAGGAGGTGGAGAAGAAGGCGGCGTTCAAGTGCGGAACCTTCGGCGCATCCTCCCTCCGCGAGCGCCACCTCGCGACCGGTAACTTCGAGGGGTACCTACAGCTGTGGGACCTCGAGCGCCCGGAGAAACCGCTGGTGGACGTCAAGGCGCACACCTCGATCGTCAACGCCATCGACGGCGCGGGGGGGCAGCGGAGCGGCTACGGCCCGCCGGAACTCGTCACCGCGGGACGCGACGGGTGCGTGCGCGTGTGGGACGTCCGCCAGAAGGACGCCCCAGTCGCCGTCTTCGAACCAAGCGAAGGCGTCAAGGCGCGTGATTGCTGGAGCGTCGCGTTTGGAAACTCCTTCAACGACGAAGAGAGATGCGTGCTGGCGGGGTACGATAACGGCGACGTTAAGATGTTCGACCTGCGCACCGGGACGGTCCGCGCGGAGCACAACGTCAAGAACGGCGTGTGCGGCGTGGAGTTCGACCGCCGGGAGATCGCGATGAACAAGTTCGTGGTGACTTGTTTGGAATCGGCGTTTACCACCTTCGACGCTCGCACATATCACCCGCAGAAAGGCTTCAGCAGCGTGACGGAGAAGGTGCCGGTGAGCGCGACGGTGTGGGGCGCGAAGCATCTGCCGCAGAACCGCGAGGTGAGCATGGTGCTGGGCGGGGACGGGACGCTGATGTTGTACAAGTATCAGTACCCGGACCAGAGGGTGGTGAAGGACAAGGACGGGGTGAAGATGGGCGTGGCGGGGACGATGAACTTACTCAACTCGAAGAACGTGAGCACGCAGCCGATCAGCAGCTGGGACTGGTCGCCGGATAAGGAAGGGCTGGCGGTGTGCGGGTCGTTCGATCAGACCGTACGCGTCGTCATCGTGACGCGACTCAACAAGGTGTAGTCGTACGTAGCGAGCGAGAGTCTTTTGTTCGGAAAGAATCATTTGTCGATTGATGAAAGAGAGAAACTCAGTTTTCGCTCGCGCTCCCGTTTGCCTCGGATCCCTTCCCCTGAGCCGCCATGTGCGCCTTGAGCTGCTCGATGAGCTCCGGCGTGATCTCGACGTCACCGGACGTGGATCCCGCGCCGCTACCCCCCGGCGTGTTCGCGCCGGTTCCCCCGTTCGACCCACCCGCCCCGGACATCATCGCCGCGAGAATGTCATTCATCGCCTTCATCGGATCAACCGCTCCGTTGGAGTTCCCGCCGAATCCGCCGCCGCCGCCGCCAGCCTGTCGCCTGGCACCCCGGACGTCCCGGTCCATCGCACGCTCCTGCTCCGCGTACTTGTACATCGCGGCGGCGTCCGCGCTCGTGCCCGTCTTGGAGAGAACCTCTTCAAAGTCTTTAAACCGCATAGCGCGCTTGGCGGGTCGCGGGCCGATGGGCTCGGACCAATCGTCCAGCGCGTCTTCAAACTCGTCCAATGACACGATCCGGCCGCTTCCGTCGAGCCGCGGGCCCGCGTTCGAATGGAATCGTTGCCGCTGGCGCACCACGCGCTCCCGTGCCTCGTTCGCGAGCAGGTCCCGGACCGGCGCCATGGCGGCTGCTTTGCAAAGCTCCTTCAGGTCCGATCCGCTGTACGACTCGGTTGCTTTGGCGATCTTACGCACGGGCGGATCGCTTCCGGGGCCGAAGAAACCATCTTCCAATACCTCATCCTTCAGGATAACCTTCAGGATATCGACGCGCTGCTCGACGTTTGGCAGGCCGATCTCGAAGGACCGCGGCAGTCGCCTCAGGATGGCCTCGTCCACGTCCCAAGGCCTGTTGGTCGCGGCTAACACCATGACCATGGCGTTTTCGTTCGTCTGGAATCCGTCCCACATGGTCATGAACTCGGTCTTCATCGACGTGTTCGCCTCGTGCTCGTTGCCTTTGCCTCGTCGGCCTAAGAACGAGTCCACCTCGTCGATGAATATGATGGACGGCTGGAGTTTCCACGCGAGGGAGAACACCGCGGAGACGAGTTTGTTGGCGTCTCCGAACCATTTGGACTGCAGCGTGGACGTTCGCACGTTGATGAAGCAGGCGTGGCACTCTTTGGCGAGAGCCTTGGCGAGCAAGGTCTTGCCGGTGCCCGGGGGGCCGTATAAGAGGCACCCTTTGACGGGCTTCAAGAGTGAGCCGCCGGAGAAGAGCTCGGGCCTGAGCAAGGGGAGTATGACGATCTCCTGCAGCGCGCGCTTGGTGTCGCCCAGGCCGCCGATCTCGTCGAAGGTTGTGGATATGGTGTTGGGGTTGGCGACGTCGCCCGCGATCATGTCCTCGTAAGGGGTGGTGACGATGTTGGGCCTGCCGAGGCGCTGCGCGATGGCGCGCTTCACCGCCTCCGCCTTCTTCTTCGTGCCCTTGTTGGGATCCAGCGCCTTGACGGCGACCGTGGCTGCGAGGAGGCCGACGGCGGAGACGACGAGCGAGGCGAGGACCTCGACCATGATATCGGGGGGCGGGCCCCGCGGGCCGCCCATGCCGCTCTGTCTCGCGCCCATCAGGTGTCTCGACTAGCTGCTAAGAAGACGGCGCGCTCTCTAAGTGGATCTGGTGGCGGAGGATGCGCCAATTTTGTTGCCAGGACGTGACGCGTCGGTGGCGAGGCGACAGAATCAGGAAATAATTAGATCATCGGCGCTCTCCCAACCACAGACTGGGCGCTCATCCTTCAGGATACGCGCGAGCTTTAGGTCGAGGTCGACGGCGACGAAGACCGCGTAGTGACGTAGTGACCGCGCGGGGCGGAAGGGTGCGTCAGCGAGCGACGAAATACGAGCTCCAGACGCGCGTCTCTTCAGCGCGTTTCAGGGTTTAGGGAGACGGAGATCGGTCGGAATCGGACGTCGTCATGGGTCTTCGCGATCTCCTCGGCCTGAGGCGCGGTGACAAGGGAAACAACGCGGCGGCGGCCGGGCGGGACGCGTACCCCTCGGAGATCATCTCCGAGGCGGTGCCGGAGCAGGGCGCGAGCGGCAGCTCCATCCCCGACGAGCCCGTCACGAGCGGCTTCAGCACCCCATCCGGAATGGTCAGCCGCGCCGACCTCGCGAAGATGGGCGGCGGCGCCGACGGCGTGGCGTACAACCCGTACACCGGCCTAGGCGGACCTTTCGACCCGCAGATGTCCAAGGCGATGTACTCCATAACCGACTCACCCGAGCTCCTCTTCGACGAGGAACGCCGCGCGAAGACCAGGTCGTGGTCCGAGAATCTCACCTTTCTCACCGGCGTCGGCTACCTCGGCGGCATCATCGCGGGCGGCGGCCTGGGTGCCTACAAGGGCCTGAGCTCCGTCCCGGACGCTGGGCTCATCGATACCCAGAAGCTCAAGCTCAACCGGGTGTTGAACGCGGCCGGTAGCAGGGGCACGAGCATGGGCAACGCGTGGGGATGCCTCGGCTTGTACTACGCCGCCATCGATTCTCTCGTCGGGCATTACACCGCTCACGAGTATCCGAGCCTCGGCGCGGTGGTGGCGGGCGCCGGGGCGGGCTCTTTGTACAAGAGTATGAACGGCGTGAGGGCGGCGGCGGTGTACGGGGTGGTGGGCGCGGGGCTGAGCGCGGCGAACCAGGCTGGGCAATACATGGTGGGTTTCGGAGCCGCGTCGAGGCCCAGGTGGTGAGTGAATTCGGCTCGGCCCGGGTGGTGAAAGTAGATCGTATTCGTTGGTGAATGTTAGTCGAGGATATTCCTCCCGTCGTGTGTGTGTGTGTGTGCGTGTGTGTGCGTGTGTGTCATCGCATGCGCGTGTTTGTGTGTGTGTGTCGCCCGTGCAAGTCTCGTGCGTCTCAGTTTCCGATGCTGAAAGTGCGGTGCGAGCGCGTGGGCGAGCGCGGCGGTCTGTACCCACCCCTCGACGCCCTCGGCGCGCCTCCCCTGTTCCCACCGCGGTCCGTTCCCGCGCCCCCGCCCCTGCGCCACTCGCGTTCGTCGTCCTCGCGCTCGCCGGCCCGTCGCCAGTCCCGCGGCGGGCTCATCTGGTCACCGGAGTAGGGCGAGATGGGCCTGGTCTGCGCCCGCGACGGGCCCGCGGCCGGCGCCGCCGCGGGGAAACCGGAGAGCAGCGGTCGGTTGCCGCCGCCGAAGTTGGCCATGGACGGGCGGGACTGAAGGGTGCCCGGTCGGCGGTCCACGGGCGGGCTGCCGAGGTGCATGGGCGGGCTGGCCATCTGCTGGTACGCGTGGCGGGAGGGCGGGGGCATGGCGACGGCGTGGGAGTGAGCGCGAGGGAGGGCGTGGGTGGGCGCGGGAGCTCCGGCTCCGGCTCCGGCTCCGGCTCGGCTCTGGAGCTCGCGGAAGGATGCCTCGATGCGGCGCTTCTCGCCGCTCTTCTGCTCGTACTTGCTCTGGAGCTCCTTCTTGTCGAGCTCGAGCTGCTGCATCTGCTGCCAGAGCGCCTCCGCCTTGGCCTTGGCGCGTTTGTACGCGGAGTGGACCTCCAGGAGTTTGTTCTTGTATCCCTGCGCCGCCGCGTCGCCCTCGGAAGCGACCCGCCTCGTCGTCAATTCCTGGACGTAAAACGCCTGCTCGCACCAGTAGTTGATGCCGTTGAACGCGGCGGTCATGATAGTGCCCGGGTCGTACCCGCGGAGGGCGTCGGAGACCTCGTCGCCGGGGCGCGCGGGGAATACCTGCGCGCGGAGGGGGCGGTCAAGATATGCACAGCTGTGTTTTCGCGCGGTCGGGGCGGGCGGCGCACCTGAATATCCTTCTCCCCGTGGACCTGCGCGCCGCACATCGTGCACTCTCCCGACTCACACATCCTTCTCGCGTCGTCGTAGCCTGCGCATCGCGAGTGGGTGGGGCGCTCGGCGTCAGTCTTCCGCGCGCCAAAGGGGGGGGGGGGGGGGAAGAAAAAAGGGGGGGCCGAAGAACGTCGTGGTCGCGCGGGCGCTCACAGAACCGGTGGCCGCATCCCGTGATGTACACGTCGCCCTCGCAGATGGGCTTCAAGCACGCGTTGCACGTGTGCTGGAAGTGCGCCATGGCCCGCGAAGATACGCGCGCGCGCGCGTCTCTGACGCTCGGCGGCGACCTCGTGAGTTTTGACTCAAGTCCAGGTGTCACACAAAGTACAGCAGTCCAGCTGGCGCTGCTGGACAGCTGGAGGAAACTTCAGGCGTTTACGAGATTTTTTGGGTCCATTTTGACACTTTTTGCAGACTACTGTTCATACAAACGAATCTCGAGATGCTCGGTTGGCCAGAAGTGGAGATTGCGAATCTTCTCTCGGACGTTTCACCACCATGGTGCCAGTTGGACGCGAGCGATGGCGCTTCATGCCCCCGCGTTCGTCGCCCCTGGACGGGCGACGCTCTCGAGAACACGCCGAGGGCCATATTCCAACCGCGGTAGGGCGTCGACGCTGGTGAGAAACTGCGGCGGATGCAGCAGGCGCGAGCTCATCACCGGCGTGGTCTCGGGCACCGGCCTCAACACCGCTCGGGAGCTTGAAGAGGCGGTGAGCACAAAGGCTCGCACGGCGTACGACCAGAATTTCGCCCGCACCATGGAGAACGGCATGGCGGACTACGAGCTCCACATGCGCGCGGTCAAGGACGAGCTCTTCGGCAACCTATCCAAGTTCCACGACCCGCGAGGCACGCTCGTGGAGATCGGCATGGGCACCGGCCCGAACATGAGGTACTACGAGGGACTCAACGTCGTGGGCGTGGAACCGAACGAGGAATCCCACGTGTACGCGTACGAGAACGCGACCAAGGCCGGGGTCAAGTCGCTGGAATGCGTGAAAGGGTTCGGGGAAGCCCTGCCGCTTCCCGACGCGAGCGTGGACACGGTGGTGAGCACCTTAGTGATGTGTACCGTGGACGACGTCGAGGCGACGTTGGCGGAGGTGCGACGGGTGCTGAAACCGGGCGGCGCGTACATCTTCCTGGACCACGTCGCCGCGCCCACGGGGACGCCGCTGCGGATGATGCAGGAGGTGCTGTCCCCGCTGAACAGGGTGGCGTACGAGGGGTGCAGGCTCACGCGGGACCCGGAGGCGGCGGTGAAAGCTGAGTTTGGTTTGGAGAATTGCGAAGTAAATCGGTTCGTCGCGGGGAGCACGGCGCAGAGTTGGCTCGTCGGTGCGAGCCCGGTGGATGTGGCGGCGCGGTGGAAAGAGACCGGCGGTGGGCTGCAGCCGCATTTCCTGCTCGCCCCGAGCGTGTACGGCGTGGCGAGGGCTTAACCACGTAACAGCCGTTGTAATTCCCAATTACGTATCGCGCTTCGCCGCCGCGTTACTCTATGAACTCCATCTCGGGCTCCGCCTCCAACGCCTCGGCCTCGACCCCGTACGCCCGCTTGCACTCGCTGACGAAGTCCCGCAGGATCCGCTTGACGCTCATCCTGTACCTCAGCGCCGCCACGTACTCGAGGTGCCCCTCCGGGTCGGTATCCGCTTCTTCCGGGGAGAGGCTCCGGATGGCTTCCTCGATCTCGTTCAACATCTCGGCATCCTCCTCGAGCGTCGTGGCGAAATCATCGGCGAGGATCTCCTCGCACCGCGCGCACGCCTGCGCCAGCGCCGCGCGATCGGTCACGTCCCGGTCCCTCGCGTCGTCGTCGTCCCAGAGCCACTCGTCGCTGTCGCACGACTCGTCGAAGAAGCACGAGAGGAACCGATCGGGATCCCACATCCCGCACGGCTCGTCGCCCTCGGTCCACACGAAGGTGCTGTGTCCGATCCGTGGGACGTCATCGTCCTTTATCGCGGCGAGCTGCTTGGCGCGCGCGTGCACCACGCGCAGCGCGCTCAACAGGTGCGCGGACTCGCGCACGCCTCCCGGCCTGATGGCCAGCGGCGCCTCCACCGCGAGCATCGACCACATGAACTGCTCCTTCTCCATCTGCGACTTGGGCGAATTGATCGCCGCGTCGACGAACCTGTCGTCGTCAATCAGGTCCTGGACGTCCTCGTACAGCTTGACGAACTCGCCGTCGTTGGGCTCGGGGAAGAACCCGTACGACGTGAGCAGCTCCGCGGAGGTTTCGTGGCCGTAGGTTATGAAAACCTCCTCGCCGGGTTCATACGCCCAGATGCTCCGCATCTGAAAAACCGCGGAATCCTCAGAATCGTCGTCCAAGGGGTCCAGTCCGACCACCTGCCACGGCTCCGCGCCCGCCCACTCGCCGTCGTGTACGCCCTCTTCGCTGCCTTTGGTGAACGCCTTTCGTAACGCCCGTTGCAGGAGCTCGTCGGTGTGTCGGGCGTCCTTCGGAGACTCCGGTCTGTGGTTGAAGAGGTCGACGTAAGGGACCAAACATCGCGCCCGTCCCCGCGGGGTCATCACGCTGAAGCTCCTGCTGTGCACCTGCTGCAGCGCCCACATGATCTTCTCCTTGGTGCGAGAGTCGTTGCTGTGGCGCATGGCGCCGGCGTTGAACTGCGCGCGTTGCGCTAGGGTCTTCTCGACAGCCTCCGGAAACTGCAGCTCGCGGATGTTATCGACGCACCAGAACGCGGCTGCTCCGGTGGATACCGGGAGCATCGGGCGGTACGTTCTCCAAGTCTTGACCCTCGAGTCGTACTCGCGTACACCGCCGTCGATGAATCCGTCGTCGTCGCCGTCGTCCAGCACGTGAAGCAGCTCCATCGCCAGCCGCAGGTCGTCGCCGTCGGCGTAGCCATCCTCCAGCACGTGAATGGCCTCGCGCCAAGGGACGGTGATGAGGACGTCGCCGGGCGCGACGGGCGCGGTGGCGACGAGGCCCCGGCCTGTGGCGGTCTCCCGGAGCTCCAGGTGGACCCCGCTGCCCTTGCAGAATCGCTTGGAAAACAACGCCCGCGCATCCTCCAGCGATATGCCGTGCTGCTCGGCGACGACCCTGAGGCGTCGGGAGCCACGAGTTTTCCCTCGGGACGTCTGACTAGGATTGTTGCCGGTGCGGGCGAAGGATCTCACGCGCCGCGGACCGGGGTACCTTCGGAGCGCCGTCCTCCGCGCGATACCATGCCGCGCACTCAGGGCGATACCCCCCAACGACACGGCGCTCGCGGACGACATCATGCGGCCTCGTATACGCGTCGCTTCTGTGTGGGTCCGACGAGGTGCCGAGGGCATTCTTTCACGCGCTCTGCAGCTTTATCGGTCCAGCTAGGGTAAAATTAAGAGGCGCGACTCCACCGGGGAGATCTCTTTGTGTGTTCTCAAGACATGTGTATAAACGACAAGTTATCAATCGCTAAGAGATCGCGGCGGCTCACTGGTCGCCGTGGTCGCTGGCCATGATGCCCGCCCCCTTGCCCGGGGACTTGGCCTCCTCGTCCACGTCCATCGCGTCCTTCCCCGCGTCCGCCGCCTCGGTTTCGGCATCCTCCGGATCTTTCGCGTCAGCCGCGTCGCCGAGCTCCGCCTTGACCGCCTCAGCTCCCTCCACCTTCTCCTCCTTGACCTTCTTCTCACCGTCCGCCTCCTCCTTCGCCGACGCGTCGTGCCTGGACGGCTTATCGTCGCGGTCCCCGTCCTCGGGCTCGAGCTCGCGGGGATCCGACCGCCGCGCCGCCTCAGCCTCCGCGCCGCCACCCTTCTGGTCGGGGTCCTCCTTCACGCGTCCGATGGAGTCCGGGTCGATGGCGTCGGGCGGGACGTCGTGGAACGGCACGGAAGGCTTGGGCGGGATCTTGCTCAGGTTTTCCAGAATCTTGTTGAGGACGCCTTGGAGGTACTCGGGCGTGTTCTGGTTCTCCATGTTGCTCGGCGCGATCTGAAGCTCGTGCGTGGGGCCAAAGTATTCGGAATAGTCGTTCACGGGGAGCTTGTTCTCGAGGTCGTGGCCCAACAGGCAGCCGGTCTCGTACGTCCAGCACCTGGCGACGTTGCGGATGGTGTACCCACCGCCGCCGAGCACGAGGAGCGGCACGCCGAAGGTCTGCATGTACTTGAGGCACTCGCCGTGGCCGCGGATGGAGAGGTTGAAGCACCCGAGCCTGTCGCCGGTGAGCGAGTCGGCGCCCGACTGGAACACCACCGCGTCGGGCTGGTACATCTCCATGACCTTCGCCATCACCGGCTTGAACAGCGCCACGTAGGCCTCGTCGTCGATGCCGTCCTTGAGGGGAACGTTGACGGAGTAGTACTTGCCGCGGTGCTGGCCCACGTCTTGGAGGTGCCCGGTGCCCGGGAAATACTCGCCAAACTTGTGAAAGGAAACCGTCATGACGCGATCGGTGGTGTAGAAAGCCTCCTCGACGCCGTCTCCGTGGTGGATGTCGATGTCGATGTAGAGCACGCGCTGGTGCGCCTTGAGGAGCTCGAGGATCGCGAGGACGATGTCGTTGACGTAGCAGAACCCCGAGGCTTCGTTCTTCTTGGCGTGGTGCAAGCCCCCCGCCCAGTTGATGACGGTGTCCGTCTTCTTGTGGTTGAGCTGGACCGCGCCGCCCACGGAACCGCCGGTGTAGATCTGGCAGAAGTTGAAGAGGCCGTCGAAGACGGGGCAATCCTCGGCGCAGTTGAAGCGCTTGAGCTGCCTCATGTGCTCGTGCTGGTTATCGGGGGTGATGAGGCGGAGGAACTCGATGTACTCGTCGCTGTGGAACTTGGTCATGTCCTCGGCGGACGCGAGCGCCGGGCGGAACACCTTCATTCGGGGATAGATGAGAGGGTAAGGACGTCAGCGGTGGGTTCATGTTTCGTCGATCGCGCGCGTATCGTGGGGAGGGTGTCGGGGTGGTCCAAAATTAGGTCTGGGGAAATTGAGCGGGTGGGTTTTGCGTTGATATAAATCCAACCGCCAATCTTGGACACCGGGCGCGACGTTCGGGGCGCTCACCTCCATCTCCTTGTATATGCCGTAGTGCAGGAGGAGGTTGTGGGTCATGCGGACACGATGGGGCTTCATCGGGTGACCCTGCCCGTAGTAGAAGTTGCCCACGTCGGGGTCGTAAAAGTACGAGATCTTAGGCTTGCCGCTCATGGTGCACGATGCTGCGCTTGATGCTCTGCCACGGAGGAATGGGGAGAGATGGGTCGGGGCGGTGAGCGGTGGACCCTCGGTGCGACGCGGGGAGATACACGCGACGCGATCAAAGTCGAGGGATGCCGCGCGTGTGGGACCCGGAATCGGACGTCGGGATCGGCTCCCGTCGTTCGCCCGCAGCGATCACGCGCGCGTCGGTCCCGGACGAGGTGTTGCCAACCCTGACGCGCCAGTTCGGGCGGAAAAATCAGCGGTGCCAAGCGGCTCCTTGCCGAGCGGGGGGCGGTATCGGGGTTCGGTCGCGTCGGCGGTGTCGCCGCGGCGGCGCGGGGATCTCGCGAAAACTCACCTCTCGTCGCGTTCGTCTCGACCGAGCGGGACCACCCGGGACGCAGTGCGCGCGCGGGTCTCTGGCTCTCGAGCGCGCGACAATCCCTACATCAGGAAAACGACCCGTCGCCAGTGACCTGACTGGCCTCATACAAAATCGAGTTTGCGGGCGATCTCAATCTCAAAATTGACAATGGGTTTCGGGTTGGACTCGGTCGTTTTCTTTCGCGATTGGTTTGACCGCGAGGTGCCCACAGAAGGCGCCACCGCACACGGGCTCGCGACCGACGAGGCCGAGTGTACGGAGGCGGGATATCCCCGGAGCGTCCGCGTGATACCGGAGCGCGTCGGCCGGGAGACATGTCGAAGGTCACGCCGGTGAGTACCCTCCCATGCCGGACAGCG
>Ga0115572_10004232_pt1 | contig 11225 bp, 9 predicted proteins | sample COGITO_mtgs_1206_FD_88681 | JGI IMG/M metagenome (GOLD analysis project Ga0115572, IMG submission 88681) | Pelagic marine microbial communities from North Sea - COGITO_mtgs_120607 | ecosystem: Environmental > Aquatic > Marine > Epipelagic | place: Germany:Helgoland, sampling site Kabeltonne... | reverse complement strand
GACGCGCACTGACCAATTACATTAAGCTGGGTGGCACACTGGCTAATCCTCGCTTAGTGCTGGATGCGAAAGGCGCAGCAGTATCCAGTGGTGCAGCCTTTGCGACGGCAGGTTGGTCGATCCTAGCTGAAAGTATGTGGGATCGCTGGGTACTCACGTCGGGCGACCAGTGCAGACGCCTGATAAAAAATGCCCGTAACGACAAGACTAGACCCTACGAAGCCCTCTGGCGTCCTGCCGATCGCACCCACTAACATCTATCCGACAAACAACGAGGTCACGCTGGGCATGATCCTTGCTGACTGCGCCACCAATCGATTTATAGTGGATAGTGGGTAGCGACGAAGATTTGTATTACGGCGCGGTGAGATACCCCAACCATGCGTTAATGCGGATAGCGACCTTGCTAATCACGTGAACCGGTTTACCTTTGGCAGTATAAATCGCTATGGTACCCCCCGCCCCTTGGGGCAAGTTCCTGGCGAATTCCTCATCGTCCAATTGCGACACCACAGCCCAGCGATCTGTTACTCGCGCTCCGCTCAGAGACGGCAGCTGATTACTCGCGGTGAGCTGCGCTTGGGCGCCAGCCGAAACTATTCTCAAAATTTTTCCCGAAAAAGTTTGGCCGGGAATACTAGTGAAGACTACATCTACAGCATCCCCTACCGCCACATGGCGCGCGGCACTCTGGCTTAAGCTGGAAAGAATGAGATTGCTCTCACTGGAAACAAAGGCCATGGGGGATGCAAGCGGAACGGTGGTTACAATCGCTCCTGGACGCAGCTGCAAATTGACAACATAGCCCTCATAGGGCGCGACAACAGTGCTTTCTTTCAACCGCCACCTGGCGTCGTCCAATTGCGCTTCAGATGAGTCAATTGCCGCCTGCGCGGCATCGCGATTGGCTGTCCAGGTATCCATATCAATTTGCGCTGCAGACTGCATTTTAAGCAATTTCGACGCCCGCTCCATATTAACCTCCGCCAGGCGTAATTCCGCCTCATATCGCCTCACCTGCCCTTCAATCTGCCTAATGCTGATCTCAAAAGGTTCGGGGTCGATCTGAAACAGAGTTTCTCCGGCAGCCACCATTTGTAGTGGCTCAATAGGGACTGAAACAACCTCACCGCGCACTTCCGGCACGATCGGCAGGATATAGCGGAACATCCGAGCATCCCCACTCATTGGCGAGAAGGTATACCACATAAAAATAATAGCGCCGATCATCACCACACCAACGCCCGCAAAGGAGCAAATGTTACCGACGGTTTTCCTGAGCAGCCCGAATTTGTTGAAAATCAGGAAATAAAGCAGACCATAGCAAATTGAGATAAAGGCAATCATGCTCCGTCCTCCCTTTGTTGCAGTCGGGCTTCCAGGTCAGCAACCCTATTTTCTAGGGCCGCGCTGGAAAACACGGGCTTGGTCTTGGCCCATACAAGGGCAACAAGCCATCCCAGCCCAAGAGTCAGCAAACCTATCCAGGCGAGCATGCTGATCGCGTCGGCCTGGGGATGCTCCGAAGCGCGCGCGATATTCCCCGGAACATTGCCAATAACCACAATCAACCATACTCCCACTAAAGCGAGTACCCCCAATACAACGAGCGCGAAGATTTCCAACATGCTGACAATTCTCTTTTATATTTTTGACACAATTGCGACTCGCTAAACATAACGTCAGCAACAATCATAAGCAAACTATCATAGTGTCGGCGTGTCCCATGCTAGACTGCTCGAAACACTGTGTCACAGTTTTCTGGGAGGTGTTTCCATTACCCACCAGAGATCCGATCACCACTCCGAACTATTAGCCACTCACAAGACAGACAGGAATCCCGTGCAAGAAACCAAGCCATCATTTCTACAGAGACTCCTGAGAAAAGCCTGCGACATGGAACCGACTGAGGTACGCGCCACTCTGGCGTCCTTTACCCTGGTCTTGGTCCTGATGGGTTCCTACTATATTTTGCGCCCGGTAAGGGACGCCATGGCCAGTGATTGGACCGACGCTGAAGTGAGCTGGCTATGGACTTTCACTTTTTTCTTCAGCGCTATTGCGGTGTCGCTCTACGGAGCGGCGGTGGCCCGCTTCAATGTGCGTAAATTAGTACCAGGTATATACGGCTTTTTCGCACTCAGCTTTGTGGGCTTTTACTTAAGCACGCAGATACTGCAGGACCGAACCCTGGTCGACAAGAGCTTTTATGTCTGGGTGAGCGTCTTCAGCCTGTTTCATATCTCCGTGTTCTGGACTTTTATGGCAGACACTTTCAGCCAGGCACAGTCCACTCGTTTATTTGGCTTCATAGGTGCTGGAGCCAGTGTCGGCGCAATCACCGGGCCTGCGATGGCAACACTGCTGGCGGGTCAGGGTAATACCGATCCATTGCTGCTGATTGCGAGCACCACTATTGTGGCCACGCTGCCGCTGATTGTCTGGGTGCAGCGACTAAAGCTAAGTGAACTCAACAATCAGAGCGTCTCGGCAGGACAAGAGGATTTTGATTATATAGGCGGCAATCCTCTTTCCGGTTTCGCCGAGTTCCTGAAGAGTCCTTATCTGCTTGGCATAGGCCTGTTTATTTTTCTGTATACATCCATTGGCTCTTTCGTTTATTTCGAGCTCAAGAACCTGATGGCAGACTACAGTCGTGCTGAACGAACCCAGATCTGGGCCAGTATGGACCTGGTGGTCAATGTTCTGACGCTGGGTATTGCCATGTTTGCCACTGGCAAAATGGCAAGCCGATTGGGCCTTTCCTTTACGCTGGCCAGCGTGCCCATGATGATTGCGCTGGGGATGATTATGCTGATGGCCGCACCAGCAGTGGCTACTGTTGTCGCTTTGCAAGTGGCTCGACGGGCGGGCAACTATGCAATATCAAGACCAGCGCGGGAGATGCTATTTACTGCGGTCGATAGAGAGACCCGGTTTAAAGCCAAACCGGTCATCGATATCGTGGTTTATCGCGGGGGAGATATGCTTAATGCATGGGGCTTCACCGCCCTGACCCAGGGTCTTGGCCTGGGGATTGCGGCTACTGCGGGGGTGGGCGCAGTCATTGCACTGCTTTGGGCTGCAACGGGGATCGCGCTGGGCAGATCATTTGCGACCAGATATGTTACTGCCGACAATTAATCGCGTGCTTTGCTGACTAGTCCTCGGCAACCCATTCTATTGCATTGAGCACCAGGTTCCTTGCGTTATCGTTCTGCCAGTTGTGATGGAAATGACCGCCTGTGTAGCCGAACCCTCGCCCGCCCTCGGGGCGCTGGTAAGCCCAGGCTGTAACCTGCGCCGCGCCATCGGCGACCATTTTCCGGACCGCATCATTACCACTGTGAGGGCCATTACGGCGCTCCATGGTCGACTCTGGCGCGACGGCGCTCAACAGGCCTGAAATACCCTGCGGCTGAAATCTCATATTGAAGTACCACTCATCCAGCATGCTAAACGGCTCAATGCCGCGAGTAACCGGGTGCGACGGCAATGTTGTGTAGGCTGCGGTCCAGTGGGGGTTTACCGACCAATGAGTTTCAAAATATCCGCCGGTGGCATCCAGCATGGCAGACGCGGCGGCGCTGGCTTTAGGCACCTCTACACAATAGTGCAGGGCCACCACACCTACGCCCTCCTTAACCAGCCGATTAAACGTAGCCAGATGATCGTTAATCAAGTGCCGCTTACCGCCGTCGCAATACATCACTACTGCATCGGCGCCTTCAAATACTGACTCATCGTCCGGCCAGCCGCCGTAAACGTTGACTGTTGCATAATCCGGCCTGCGCTTACGCAGTGCGCTGGAAAGTAACTCTGAACCCGCCTTGTGCTCATGGGCACCCGAGCCGTGACTATCCCTTCCCGCGAGGAATACCACTTTGGCCACTGCAGGCCCAGAAGCGGCATGCAGCTCCACACTGGCCGTTTGATCGCCACAGGCACTGATTGAAATCGCTGCGACCATCAGCGAGGCACGGGCTATAACACCGTTCACGGGGCTACTCTCCATCAATCTAAACTGCACTGCAGTGTATGCCTATTTTTAGTCCGATTTAAGCGAGTCAAGAGATGCCGTTGCGAATCAACTATCAGGCGCGGAGCGATAGTCGCTCGAATAATGCTCCGCAGTACGCTAAAAAATGGTGTTAACTTTCTGATTGATAGCCAATAAGTTCCGCTACAGTTGAATTATTGAGCCATGGGCACCTGATAAGTGTTGTATAGGCCTGAAAACATGCTCACCGAGGCTGCCGTCGCTATACTTCCCAGTCTCCCGAATATGAAGAGGTGTGATCATGGCAACTGCTGAAGAATATGGCCTCGGCCCCAACGAATTTCCCCGTGGTTGGTTCATTGTAGCGGAGAGCTCAGAGCTGGACGCTGGACCCATGGCGGTACGTTTTTGGGGTCGCGATCTGGCCCTGTACCGCGGCGAAAGCGGTAAAGCGATCATGCTGGACGCATACTGCGGCCATATGGGAACCCACATTACGGCCAGCACCAGCGCGATGATAGTGAAGAATGGCGAGCAGATAGAAGGCAACTCCATTCGCTGTCCGTACCATGGCTGGCGCTATAACGAGTTTGGCGACGTAGATGACATCCCCTATCATGACGGCCCCTGTCCCAAATCCGCCTCAATTCGTGCCTACCCTGTGGTCGACAATATGGGTTGTATCATGGCCTGGTTCGACCCAGATGGACGCGAGCCAGACTACGATGCACCGTTTCTCAAGGAATGGGACGATCCCCAGTGGGTCAACTGGAAGCTGGACCACCTGGGTATTCTAGACATACATTCCCAGGAAATTCTCGACAATATGGCTGATTGTCGTCACCTGGGCCCCACTCATGGTGCACCGAGTGAGTATTTTGAAAACGAGATCACTAATGAGGTCTACGTGCAACGCCAAGGCGGCCCCATGCAGTTGTATGAAACATATCTCTACACCACTACTTGGTACACCGGCCCCGGCATTCTGCTATCAAAGCAGGTATGGTCCGACACAGTGGTTTTTGAGTTGATTGCCAACACACCGGTCGAAGATGGCAAAACGCAATGCTGGCACGGCTGCCTGTACAAGGGCAGCGCAAATCCGACGACTGCGGAAGATGCGGAAGTTGCGCTTGGAATTCAAGCAGGCGCCCTGGAAGCCTTTGGTGCAGACTTTAACATCTGGGCTAACAAACGGCCGGCGCTGACAATCATGCAAATGAAAACAGACGGTCCTTTCCGCACAGGTCGCAAGTGGTACTCGCAGTTCTTCGCTACTCCCGAGGACGCGGCAAAAATCCGCGCAGAGGTCAATGGCACGCATTCGACCGTGGGTATGGCCAGCCCGAGACAAGCGAACCACAACATTGACGAAGGATTGCCAATTTAAGTCACTGGCAGCCGTTTCTTGCGGGTGCCAGCAACTGAAATGGGCTAAATCCTCAGTCAGAGTATTCAGCCAGCCCAAAAATGGGGCTAGTATTCATGTTCCTGGATTTTAACAGACATCTATCATGAAACGACTGCTACTGGCCCTTCTTGCACTCTCTCTGCTTCCCGCCTGCGTCACCAGCCCGACAGGGCGAGCGCAGTTAATGTTGATTTCGCCAGAATCCGCCATTGTCGAATCTAAAAAGGCCTACCTGAGCACGGTCAGTGAACTCGACAAGGAAAACAAACTGGTCGATGACCCAAAGTTAATGAACAGAGTGGCTACCATCACTGGCCGACTAGTCACCGTAGCCAAGCAGAAATACCCCAAGTCAGCGAATTGGGAATGGAGTGTTGCCATTGTTGATGACCCCAAAACTGTCAACGCCTGGTGCATGGCCGGTGGCCGCATGGCGGTTTACACCGGCTTGTTCAGCAAACTCAACCTCACTGATGATGAATTTGCCCAGATCATGGGCCACGAGATTTCCCATGCTCTTGCTAATCACACGGCAGAACGCATGTCCCGCGCTATGGCTACATCATTAGGGATCATCGCCGTAAGCGTGGCCGCTGACAATCACGGCGCCGCCATGCTGGGCGCTGCCGCTGCCGCTAAAGTGGCACTGGAGTTACCTAACAGCCGTGCGGCTGAACTCGAAGCAGACAATCTGGGCATGCGCCTGGCAACCCAGGCCGGTTACGAGCCTGATGCAGCCGTTACCCTGTGGCAAAAGATGGCTAAGACAGGCGGGTCAGCGCCCCCGGAGTTTCTAAGCACTCACCCCGCACCCGGCAATCGGGAAGCACAGCTGGCGGCGATGATTCCTGAAATGCGCGGCCTTAATCCCAACGGCAGGTTGGCGCCCATCGCGCCCGTGCAAATCGTGCGTTAACAGGCATCACTGTCACCCTTGCAGGTTACGATCAGGATGTGGGCTACATCCGCTTGGACTGAACAATTCGAAAGCGACTGGCGACAAACGCAAGGTCCGTCAGGCATGCGTTGCCCGCGGGGTTCAAACCGGTGACATGGTAATCAGAGTAGGCAGCGGCAAAGTTAATGGGCATACCGAGCAGGTTGCAGGCAACAGAAGCGCCAGCATTGTTATAGGCAGCTTCAGCTCTGTCGAGGAACTCTTCATCCGTCGAATATACGTGGGATGTAATAGCACCACATTCCCGCGCATTTGTAGTCGCGTCCCGCAAACACTCATCTATTGATTGACCCTTGATGATGAAAGAGACGGGGCCAAATATTTCATCCCGGTAAATTTCCCGCGCAGCCTGCGTTACCTCCAAAATCATCGGTGACGCCGTGCGTGCCCTGGGAAAGTCAGGGTAATGAATGGGAGCGGAGTCCCTTAGCAAACGCCCGTGTTGCGAGGCCAAACCCCGATAGCGCTCAATGGTCGCAAGAATAGTATCGTCCACCAGCGTGCCGCAAAGTACCTGGGGATTTTGCAGATACTTTTCTACGGCCTGAACAATGGCAGCGGCTACCTCATCAAAACTCACGTGCTCTGTACCGGCGACAATGCCATTGGCGGGTATATGAATATTCTGCACGCTTGTGCACATCTGCGCCGAAGCCTGGCACAGCGAATGCGCGATCGCCGCTGCCATTGCCGTAAGCTCCTGACAGGACTCCACAACGACGGAATTACAGCCGGCGGTCTCGGTATAAACCTGCTTGCCACTGCAGTTTTGCTCTATCCATCGGCCAAAAGCAGGACTGCCCGTGAAGTCAATAATTGCCGTCATCGGATGCTCGAGCAGCGCCATTGTGGCCGGCTCCTCACGGGTATCTGCAACCATTGAAACCAGGTTAGGATCGAAACCGGCCTCGCGCAATACCTCGCGAGCGACCTTGGTCAGAAGTGCCACTGGCAGGATCGCTGCCGGATGGGGCTTGAGCACCACCGGATTACCGGTGGCGAGACTCGCGCACATTGCTGGATAACCATTCCACAGGGGAAAAGTGGCGCAGCATACAACGACGCCAACGCCCCGCGGCATGATGCGGTAGGTTTTATGCAGCCGAGCCGAGCCGCTCCTGCCAAACTGGCGCTCCCATTTTGCGGTTTCGGGCACATCGCTCATGGCTTTATGTGCATAGGCAAGCGCTTCCAAACCACGATCTAGTGCATTCGCGCCACTGCCAGCGAAGGCCATGATGTAGCTTTGTCCCGAGGTATGCATAGTGGCATGAGCGTTTTCAAAAAGCTGACCCGCACAGCGATCGAGAATCTCGAGGCAGACTCCAATTCGAGTCTGGGGTGTTGCATTGCGCCAGCTGAACATGCCGCTCTCAATCGCCTGATATAGCACGTCGACATCCATCTTCGGGTAGCTGATACCAAGTGGTTCACCGGTATAGGGAGAGATCTCCAAACCGGTGCGACCCACTTCGCCAGGCTGCTCAAGATGATAGTCGGTACCCAGCATAGCTTCGAAATTGGCCTTGCCGGCAACAGGCTTTTCCCGTCCCCATATTTTGCTACTGGGACTTTCGGGATAGGCGGTCCAGGAATAACGTTTACTACAGGCGTCCAGCGCTTTGTCCAGGATCTCCTGATGTTTCTGTAACAGCGCCGACATCAAGCCTCCCGATACAGGTCTTCGCCTCTCGCCCACACGGCGTGAAAACCAAAGGGCACTCGATGCGGCAGTTGTACCCGGCAAACGGGTCCCGTCTCAATATCCTGGGCATCAAACACCAGGCACTCAGACTTCCAGGTATTACTATCGGTGACCATCGTAATGACATAGCCATCATCTTCAACGCTGCTACGGTCGGCGCCAGGCTTGGGAGCAAAAACAGCTTCACTGCCGAATACTCCCTGACCATAGTCCCATTGCCATGAAGTCCCAGTGTCGTTGTCGTATTTTACCAAACCGGTAAATCGCAGCGTGTGGCCACCCTCATGCAGCACGGGAATGCGCTGATGATAGGAGTACTGACTCTTGACGCCATGGAAGATAGGGTTGGACTTGTTAAACTCCGTATTGAGAAGGTCGATATCGCCCTCTTTCACTTCACCGGTGCGCAGATTAAAGCGCCAGCGATAAGCGTTCGCCTCCAGACGCATATAAGCAAGCATGTGTGCCAGCTCACCCTCGCCGGGCTGCGAATCAGGCATGGGGTTGAGCGAACGGCATCCGTCCATTACTACCCACTCACCCTCTTCCCAACAGTTGGTAACGTGCAGAATGTAACAGGGCTGACACTCGAACCACCGAATCTCATCACTTTGCCCTCGACGCGGGATAATACCAAAGCGGGTGGGGATGTCTTTATGGAAGGTCAGCACTCGCTGTTTATGGCGTCGCAACACCTCCATGTCATGAAAAAAGGGCAAGTCGTGCAGTACCGCATAGTTGGTGGTGAAGCCAATGTCATGAGGAAGTCGCGGGCCCGGTAATTCAATTGGCACCTCGTGTTGCAGACACCCATTGGCATCGGCAACGCCAAAGGTCAGGTAGGGTAATTCATCACCGTAATCGAAAAAGATTAACTCGCCAGTGCTCCAATCGACTTTGGAGTGGGCGGACAAGCGCAATGGCTCCCGGCCCTCCAGCTGGTAATGGCTTTTAGTGGTCAGCGTTTGGCTATCCAGACGATAGGGATGCCCTGCGTTATACCAAAGCGTCATGATATCCCCGTTGTACCAGAGCACATCCGTGTTAGATGTATCCTTGATGCCAAACTGGGAAATGCTGTAATCAAAGGGCCCCATGACACCTGGCGATACCGACTTGCCGTCTGCAGCTTCCTCACCAAAAGCTGAGGTCTCAACCCATCGGTTGCGATAGCTGACTTTGCCATCCTTGAAATAAACCCCGCGAACCATGCCGTCACCATCAAACGGGTGATGGCGATTCTTTGACTCAAACACGGGATTGGGGCCGTTGCGAAAATACCCTCCGACCAGATCAGCTGGCAGCTCACCAACCACTTCCAGCCCGTCCACGGAAAGTTCCTCGGTGGTCGGCGCATAAAGGCCATGCAGGTATGGATTGTCCAGGTTGTAAATCCATTGGGGTGCGTCGTCAAAATAGGTCACCCCGCCCAGACAACGATCCACATGGGGGAATTCATTAAATTTAGGTGCCAGGCTCATCACTATCCTCCGATCTGCGAACAGCACGCTGTTTTTCTACAGCGCTTATCTACTATTAACTTCAGGTCCAATCAGGCATCACTCACTACGGACTATGCCGCACGACCTACTTGTTTAGCGTTCGATCAACAATGCACTGCCGGCGCCTGCGGCGCCACTGGCAGCCACGATACCGCGGAACAGGTTTCGACGCTCCAATTCATCCAACAACACGCCAGCCATAATCGCCCCAGTAGCGCCCATTGGGTGGCCCAGGGCGATGACACCGCCATTCACATTGAGCTTGTCATCGGCAATTCCCAGGTCTTTCTGGCACTTCACCACCGTCGCGGCGAAAGCCTCATGCAGCTCAAACAAATCCACCTCGTCCGCACTCAAATTCTGTTGATCCATCAACTTTTCGGTAGCTGATACGCAGCCCGTCAGCACCTGCAGTGGATCAGCGTTCGCCGTCGCCGTGGCGACGATCTTGGCACGCGGTACAATGCCCAACTTTTCACCGACAGACTTATCCCCCAACAGCAATAGCGATGCTGCATCCGCCATGGCCGGTGAATTGCCCGCCGTATGAACGTGCTCTATGGCCGTAATGCCCGGACTTGAAGCCAGCTGCAATGCATCGACGCCCTTGCTGCCTATGCCAGCAAACGCGGGGGGCAATTCAGCCAATGCTTCTATCGTCGCGTTGCCACGAATACATTCGTCCTCGCTAACAGTGATGCTCTTAACCGGATTATAGATCGGCACGATGGATTTAAAGTAGCCCTGTTCTCTGGCATGCGCGGCCCGCTGCTGACTTTGCACCGCAATTGCATCTGCCTGTTCCCGAGTCACATCGTTCAGCGTGGCAATCAGGTCGGCACCGCTTCCCATCATCAACATCTGGCACTGGGCCGCAAAAGCAGGGTCGATGAACGCCTTGGCCTGGTCGGAAAGGATAGGTACCCTCGACATCATCTCTATCCCGCCAGCGACAATCGCATTTTCCTGACCCGCTGCAATTTTCAGCGCACCAATGCTGATGGCGTCAATACTGGAAGAGCAAAAACGATTCACTGTCAGCCCTCCCACACTGCTGGGCCAACCAGCGAACATCAAAGAAGTCTTGGCTATGTTCGCCGCTTGCTCGCCATGCTGAGTAACGCATCCCAACAGCACATCACCCACCATGGCCGGGTCCAGCCCGGTGCGTTCCACCAGGCTGGCATATAAGCTTTTTAATAACTCATGCGGCAACAAATCATGCAGCCCGCCACTTTCTTTGGCTTTGGCCCGAGGTGAGCGAATGGCGTCATAGACGAATACGTCTTTCACGCACCTACCCCAACAACAAAACTGGCGCAAGTCGTAGTACTGCCGCCCATATTAAAGGTGATCATATTTTCTGCTTTGCTAAGTTGGTAAGGACCTGCACGACCCGTAACCTGGCGTGCGCAGTCCAGCACCATGCGAACACCGGTAGCGCCCACCGGGTGGCCCAGGCCAATCAGGCCACCGCTGGAATTAATGGGAAAACTTCCGTCCCTAGCAATCCGGCCCTCCTCAATTGCCTTCCAGCTTTCACCCGGCGCGGTAAGCTCTGCGTGGTCGATCGCCATGTACTCGGTCATAGTGAAACAGTCATGGGTTTCCAATCCATCCAACTGGGCAGCACCTGCAAAACCCGCGCG
>Ga0115572_10004231_pt1 | contig 11225 bp, 8 predicted proteins | sample COGITO_mtgs_1206_FD_88681 | JGI IMG/M metagenome (GOLD analysis project Ga0115572, IMG submission 88681) | Pelagic marine microbial communities from North Sea - COGITO_mtgs_120607 | ecosystem: Environmental > Aquatic > Marine > Epipelagic | place: Germany:Helgoland, sampling site Kabeltonne... | reverse complement strand
ATGTGATAAACTTGCCGATGATGATCCTCACCGTCTGGTCTGCGGATGGTACTGGCGCTGAGAACACGGCCAATGCGTTGGCCGGTTGGCAGGGTGGCTGGACAATTTTTTATTGGGCTTGGTGGATCGCCTTCGCGCCGTTTGTCGGTTTGTTTCTGGCCCGTATTTCGAAGGGACGCACAATTCGGGAATATGTTTTGGGTGCGATGATCGTGCCGTCGATCATGTGTTTCGTTTGGTTTGCTTTTGCAGGTGGTACGGCGATTGACCTGACATTGAACGGGGGCGCTGGCGATCAAATTACCGGTGCAGGCCTGTCGAGCCAGTTGTTTGCGATGATCAATTTCATGCTTTCGCCGACATTGGCCACTTTGATGTCGCTTTTGATTGTGATCTTGCTGATGACTTATTTGGTTACGTCGGCGGATTCGGCGGTTTTGATCATTAACACTATTGCTGCAGCGGGTGATGAAAGCCCGAAAGGTCGGGTCCATATCATCACATGGGGCATTATACTCACTCTGGTAATTGCCGGTCTGCTGCTGACAAAGGGCGACGGATTAGCGGCAATCAATACAGCGATGATTATTGGCGCGCTGCCATTTTCAGTCGTCATGGCCTTGATGGGCATTGCTTTGGTCAAAGCCTTGGTCCGGGACGGCATGCGCAACGCGGCCGGAATTTCCAAGACAGTTGAACCCGCCGAATAGTATCATAAAACTGGTTGCCTTTGTGGCAACCAGTACTCATACAGATGCGGTAGTATTTCTCAGCTTTTAGGGGATCCAGCATGACCGCACTTGATCTTGATTTTGTTCGGAGCCAGTTTCCGGCTTTTTCAGAACCATCCTTACAGCAACAGGCCTTTTTCGAGAACGCTGGCGGCTCGTTTACCTGTCAGGCGGTGGTCGATCGGCTCACCCGTTTTTATACCCAACGCAAAGTGCAGCCCTATGCCTCTTACACGGCGAGTAGGTTGGGTGGTGAAGAGATGGATGAGGCCCGGATGCGGCTTTCTGCGGCGATGGGGGTAGACGCTGACGAGCTGTCATTTGGCCCTTCGACGACACAGAACACCTATGTACTGTCTCAGGCCTTTCGCAAATGGCTGTCTCCGGGCGATGCCATTATTGTTACAAATCAGGACCATGAAGCCAATAGCGGGCCTTGGCGCCGGTTGGCGGATGAGGGTGTTGATGTGCGTGAATGGAAGATAGATCCCGATACCGGAATGCTTGATCCAAATCGTCTGAGCGCGTTGCTGGACGAACGGGTCAGACTGGTGTGTTTTCCCCATTGTTCAAATGTGATCGCTCAGGTCAATCCGGTCACTGAAATTACCGCGTTGGCGCATGCTGCAGGGGCTTTTGTCTGCGTTGATGGGGTCAGTTATGCGCCACATGGTTTGCCGAATGTCGGTGATATGGGCCCCGATATCTATCTCTTTTCCAGCTATAAAACCTATGGGCCTCATCAGGGTATCATGGTGATACGGCGGGCGCTGGGCGAGCTTTTGCCCAATCAGGGACATTACTTTAACGCTGGAAGCTTGTACAAACGCTTTACACCAGCAGGCCCGGATCATGCTCAAATCGCCGCCTGTGCGGGCATTATAGATTATTTTGAAGCGTTGGCAGATCACCATGGGATGCAAGGCACTGCAACTGAGCGCTGCAGCCAAGTACACGATTTGATGCGCGCCCATGAAAGCGCATTGCTGCAACCTTTACTAGATTTTGTGGCCAGCAAGAATTCGGTACGCATGCTGGGGTCGCGGGTGGCGTCGGAACGTGCCCCGACCGTCGCGTTAGATTTGGGAAAATCGCCCGTAGAGGCGGCAAAATCACTGGCAGAACGTGGTATAATGGCCGATGGAAATGACTTTTATGCGGTGCGACCGTTGCAAGCCTCAGGCATAGATCCCGAGCAGGGTGTTCTAAGACTGAGTTTTGTTCATTACACCTCGCAAGCAGAAGTCGACAAACTGATGACGGTTCTGGAAGATATTCTTTAATCCGATGTGCTGCCCTAGGCGTACACAAGATAAAGAGTAAAAAATACAATGTCAGATGCTCCACCCATCCTCCTTTGGCTGCGCCGCGATTTTCGCTTGTCCGACCACCCAGCCCTGAGCGCTGCAGTGGCCAGTGGCCGTTCGATTGTACCGGTTTTTATTCGTGACAGCGAAGTCGATGCCTTGGGCGCTGCGCCCAAGTGGCGCCTCGGATTGGGACTGGCGCAGCATAAAAAAGCCCTTACAAACTGCGGGTCTCGTTTGGTTTTGCGAACGGGTGCGCCTTTGGCATGTCTGCAACGATTGATCGAAGAGACGGGGGCCACCGCTGTCTATTGGTCACGTCTGTATGACCCAAGTTCGATTGCACGCGACCAAGAGGTCAAAGAAACGCTTAAATCACAAGGCATCGAGGCGCGCAGTTTTGGTGGCCATTTGCTGTTCGAGCCGTGGAGTGTCGAGACCAAAACCGGAGGGTTTTACCGCGTTTACTCGCCGATGTGGCGAGCGGTCAAAGATCGTGAGGTTGCAGCCCCGTTGGCAGCGCCTGTGCGGATTGCGCCCCCAAAGAATTGGCCGCAAAGTGAGCGGATAGAAGACTGGTCGCTGGACGCAGCCATGGCACGTGGCGCGGCAATCGTGCGTCCATACGTACGTCTGGGGGAGGCTGCTGCGCAAGACCGCTTGGCTGAATTTACCAATGGGGCCATATCGGACTATGTGGCGCAAAGGGATATCCCATCGGTGGATGGGACGTCTGGCTTATCCGAGAACCTTACTCTTGGTGAAATTAGCCCCCATCAGTGCTGGCACGCGGGAATGCGGGCGCATCTTGGCGGGGCGCCGGGCGCAGAGACCTTTCTGAAAGAACTGGTGTGGCGCGAATTTGCCTATCATTTAATTTATCACACTCCCCATATCGCCCAACGCAATTGGAAGCCTGATTGGGACCGCTTTGCGTGGAACGAAGACGCTGGGCATCCTCATGTTCAGGCATGGATGCAGGGCAGAACCGGCATTCCATTTGTGGATGCAGGGATGCGGGAACTTTACGTGACCGGTCGGATGCACAATCGCGCGCGGATGATTGTTGCGTCATATTTGACCAAACACTTATTGAGCCATTGGAAAATTGGTTTGAAATGGTTTGAGGCATGCCTTGTTGATTGGGACCCGGCGAGCAATGCCATGGGTTGGCAATGGTCTGCGGGTTCTGGTCCGGATGCGACGCCATATTTTCGTGTGTTCAACCCGGTTACGCAATTGGATAAGTTTGACCCCGAGCGCCACTATACAAATCGCTGGATCGCCGAAGGGCAGGGCGCTCCAAGTAACACAGCTTTAAGCTATTTCAGTGCCATTCCCAAAAGCTGGGCACTGTCGCCAGATATGCCGTACCCGGCGGCGATCATAAGTCCGCAAGAGGGCAGACAGCGCGCGCTTTCAGCATATGAAACACGAGGTTTTTAAATGCGTCCGGAAAAAACAATGTACGCCGATGCAACGGCGGGTGACGTTACGCAGCATAAAGGCGGTTTGTTAACCAGTGTGAAGGGGCAGAAAAACCTGCCACGATACTTCGCTCGGGTGATGCGTATAGTGCAGACCCTCCAAGTTGGCAGTCTTATTTTAGTTTTGCCAGACGGGCGAAAATTTATCGCCCACGGCCAGCCTGGTGTCTCACCGATCAGTAAGCAGGCGCTCCATGCGGAGTTGTACGTTCACAACACAGCATTTTTTTCACGTCTGGTGCGCGAGGGTGATTTGGGGTTTGCCGATAGTTATCTTGACGGGTGGTGGTCCACCCCCGATCTGCAGGCGTTGATGGATTTGTTTCATGCCGGAAATGAGCGATTGTACGATGGGTTTCCGGGATTTGGTCTGTTGCGCCTGTTTGAAAACCTAATTTATTGGCTGCATTCAAACACCCGCCGACAGGCAAGAAAGAATATCAGCTATCACTATGACTTAGGAAACGAGTTTTACGGACTGTGGCTTGATGAGACGATGACATATTCGTCGGCATTGTTTCAGAGCGGCGATCAGAGCATGGCATCGGCGCAAACCGCTAAGTACGCCGCAATGATTGATCAAATGGGGGTTGAACCGGGTGATCATGTGCTTGAGATTGGTTGTGGCTGGGGCGGATTTGCCGTCTATGCAGCACAAAACAGGGGGCTTCGGGTTACGGGTTTGACGATCAGCAAGGAACAGCTTGCCTATGCTGAGGACCGTGTACAACGTCTTAACCTGGGCCACCTGGTAAACCTGAAATTGCAAGATTACCGCGATGAACAGGGGGTTTATGACGGTGTCGCTAGTATTGAGATGTTTGAAGCAGTGGGTGAGAAATATTGGCCCCAGTATTTCGAGATTGTGCGCCGTGCTCTAAAACCTGGTGCTCGGGCCACGCTCCAGATTATCATGGTCCAAGACAAGCGCTTTGATGTCTATCGGAAAAGTGTTGATTTTATTCAAAAATACATATTTCCTGGTGGTATGTTGCCCAGTCCGTCGGTGTTGCAGTCACAGATCACAAAGGCAGGATTGACGAAAACTGCATCGGTCGAATTTGGGCGGAGCTATAGTCAGACATTACGGCAATGGCATGACCGATTTAATGCGCGGTGGGACGAGGTTGCGCAATTGGGTTTTGATGACCGTTTTCGCCGCATGTGGAATATGTATTTAACCTCCTGTGCTTCGGCATTTGAAAGTGGCTATTGTGATGTGACCCAGATCACAATGAAAAAACCCAATTAGGCGGCTTGGTGTGTGACGAGACTGGCGATGCGCTTTGTTGACGTTTAACCTAGGTTTAAATTAGCCACGTTTAGGGGCCTTGGTTTGAGGATTGTGTGTTGAGCCATTTGAACTCGATTTTTGTTTATGCGGACCTGTTGCAGTCCGATATGCTTGCCGCAGTCATTCAGGATGAGGCTTCGCAGGTAACCCAGCAGCCTGCGAGTGTTGATAAAGATACACTCGACCGTCGGTTTGATACTAGTGCGACGGTTGATGCACCGGCTGCAAAAGACCGGATAGAGGGCATCATCCTATCCGATATGTCACAAGATCACAGGGCGCGTCTGGCATTTTTTTATACTGTTTTTGGGGCTGTTTCTGTAGTCGGTAAGGCGCAGACTGCGTCCGATATCATTCCTGTTAAGATATATTGTTCGCCCTCAATGTCAGGTCTTGGGTCGCATTTGTGGTCGCCTGTGGGGCGCGATCTTGTTGGGGTGGGGGATAATTTGGCTCTGGCTTTGCGTTTGATAGACGATGTAATGGCGCTCTATGGCCAAATAAGCGCAGCAGAAGTTGCCGCAAGGTTGCCGCGGATGCGGGCACGGGCGCAGTCGGCCCGTATGGCGCAAACTGCGGTGGCCCGCGGCGTTGGCTTGGAAATGACCCGCGATCTGGTGCATCATCAGGTGCAGCGTCAGCCTTACAGTGGTTTTTTTGCCGTCGAAGAACACGATGTGTCATTTCAAAAATTTGATGGCACACACAGCCCGGTCGTGACCCGGGCCGTGTTTGTATCGTCGGATGCGGCGATTGTGCTGCCTTATGATCCTGTCACAGATCGGGTCTTGCTTGTCGAACAGTTTCGCGCTGGCCCCTATATCAGAGGCGATCGGTATCCATGGTGTCTTGAACCTATTGCCGGTCTGATAGATGCGGGCGAAACACCGGCACAAGCGGCGCTGCGCGAGGCGAAAGAAGAGGCGGGGCTTGATTTGAAGGGCTTGGAATTAATCTCGCAAACCTATCCTTCGCCAGGGTCATCGGCTGAGTTTTTTCATCTGTATTTAGGGCTTGCTGACTTGCCCGCTTCAACTGATTTAATCGCGGGGCTTGCAACCGAAACAGAAGACATTCGAAGTCATATTTTTACGTTTTCCGAATTAATGGACCACATCGATTTGGGGTCGTTTTCTGTCGGACCCACAGTTTTGGCCGGGCTTTGGTTGGCACGGAATCGAGATCGTTTGCGCGCAACGGGTTGAGTTAATCTTACGTCGCGCATAGATGTTTTCAGCAAGGCATGGTAAGTGAGGCATTGTATGCAAATCAAACAAAATTTAGCAGCTTTGGTTGGCAATACGCCCCTTCTGCGATTGGCGCGCGCCAGTGAGGCAACGGGCTGTGATATTTTTGGTAAGGCGGAGTTCATGAATCCGGGACAGTCTGTCAAGGATCGTGCGGCTTTATTCATTATTAACGACGCGGTTGCTCGGGGGCATTTGCAGTCAGGCGGCACAATTGTTGAAGGCACAGCAGGCAATACAGGCATCGGTCTGGCTTTGGTGGGAGCCTCGATGGGGTTTCGTACCGTGATTGTTATTCCTGAAACCCAGAGCCAAGAGAAAAAAGACATGTTGCGGCTCGCGGGGGCAGAATTGGTTGAGGTTCCAGCTGTTCCGTATAAAAATCCGAACAATTATGTCCATTATTCGCAGCGGTTGGCCGAGCGACTGAATATGACCGAGCCTCAAGGTGCCATCTGGGCCAATCAGTTCGACAATACCGCGAACCGGCAGGCGCACGCTGAGACTACTGGCCCTGAGATTTGGCAACAGACCGAAGGTAAAGTGGACGGCTTTATCTGTGCAGTGGGATCTGGCGGTACATTGGGTGGGGTGGCTCAATCGCTGCAACCCAAAGGCGTTAAAATTGGTCTTGTTGACCCAATGGGCTCGGCGCTGCACGCTTTCTATACCGATGGCGTATTAAAGTCCGAGGGCAGCTCAATCACCGAGGGGATAGGGCAGGGGCGCATCACAGCCAATCTGGCGGATCTGCGCCCTGACTACAGTTTTCGGGTGCCAGATAGCGAAGCGATCCCGATTGTGTTCGATATGCTTGACACCGAAGGTTTATGTTTGGGTGGATCGTCTGGTCTGAACATCGCTGGCGCGATACGTATGGCGCGCGAGATGGGACCAGGTCACCGGATTGTCACGATCCTGTGCGATTATGGCACGCGGTATCAGTCAAAATTGTTCAATCCAGCATTCTTGCGCCAAAAACAACTGCCGGTGCCGACTTGGCTGGAACCCGCTGCGGATCGCATTCCGTCAGTTTTTGATACCTGATGCGTCGGGCCTGTCTGGCATTTATTTCAGCGCTTTGCCTAATGATCTTTATGTTCGCGGGTGTGGCTGGTCCGGGCTTGGCCCAAGATGCTGAGATTGCGCCTGATTATGTGGAGTGGCGAAGCGTTTCTGAGCGCTCAGAAAGATTGATTGAGCGCGGGCGGGCCTCGAAAGGGGTCTTGGAACGTCGCCGGCAAACGCTTGCAGAATGGCGCACGCAATTTTCAAGTGCCCGCGAGGAAAATAAAATTCGCATCAGTACTTTGCGATCCCAATTGGCGACATTAGGCCCTGTGGCCCAGGACGGCAGTGATCCTATCGAGATTACGCGCCGCCGCGCTGAATTAAATATGAAGATCAGCGTTTTGGTGGTTCCGGGGCTGACGGCGCAAGAAGCGTATAATCATGCAGATGGCCTGATCCAAGAAATTGATGCAATGATCCGGACCCAACAGACAGAGCGGCTGTTTTCTCTGGGGCCCAGCCCGCTGAGCCCCGCGATGTGGCAGCCGACCTTGAACGGGATTCTGCAATCATTTTCGCAATGGAAACTGGAAATTTCGCGTGCGGTATCCGCTGATATTACCCCGATCGAGCGCTTGGAAACCTTTTTGTTTACGGGGTTTTACCTTTTGATCGGGTTGGTAATGCTGGTGCGTGGTGGACATTGGGTCGAGGCCGCTGGGCAGGCCTTGAGCCGGCGAGGCCGCGAACAGACAGAAGTCTGGCGGTTTTTAATTTCGATTGGAAGACTTGTGCTACCTGTCGCAGCCCTGTTTGCGTTGAGTGTCGGTTTGTCAGAGCCGGGGCTGTTGGGGCGCCGCAGCGCGCTGATTTTGGAAAGCTTGCCGCTCTGGGCTATTGGCTTTGTCAGTCTCAGATGGGTCAGTGGACAATTATTGATTGCTGACGAAGGCCGGGCCTTTTTGCAGTTTGCCGACCCTATTCGTGTTCGCCTGCATCACTATGCGCTTTTGATCACTTTGGTCATGCTGGGGCATAATGCGGTGTTTGCGGTGCTGTTCTCTGATATGGCCTTTGACGGGCTAAGCGCAGTCCTGTCATTACCATTTATTGTTGTTCTGGGAATTTTGCTATTTCGGGTTGGGTATTTTTTTAAGTCGGCGCCTGTTTCTGACAATCAGTTTCGCAGCGCTGGGTCTGTACGCGAACGGGTAATACGCTTTGTTGGCCGTGGGATTGTTTTTGTGGCCTTTGCAGCGCCGATTCTGGCGGCCATCGGCTATCAGCATGCCGCAGAATTTGTCTTATTCAATACAATAGAGACCTTGGTTTTACTTGCGGTATTGTTGGTCTTTCTCAAGTTTCTAACCGCATTGTACGGGCTGGTGATGCGCGGCGCAGTCTCTGTCGAAGACAGTCTGGTGCCTGTACTATTGGCGCTCGCACTCTGTGCGCTGGCCGTGCCAGTCCTGGCTTTAATTTGGGGCGCAAGGGTCGCGGAGCTGACCGAAATCTGGGCACAGTTTAATGCCGGAATCATGCTGGGCGACGCGCGGCTTTCGCCGATCGATTTTCTGGCCTTCGCACTGATTTTTATGGCGGGCTATATGATCACCCGTCTGATGCAAGGGGCTTTGCGCAACAGCGTTTTGCCCAAGACGAAAATTGAGATTGGCGCCCAAAATGCCATCACTGCCGGCGTGGGTTATGTTGGGATTTTTCTGGCGGCGTTAATTGCGATCAGTAGCGCTGGGCTAAACCTATCGTCGTTGGCAATTGTGGCCGGTGCTCTGTCGGTCGGTATCGGCTTTGGTCTCCAAAACATAGTGTCTAATTTTGTCTCAGGGATCATCTTGTTGATCGAGCGCCCTATCACCGAGGGTGACTGGATCGAAGTTGCTGGTTACATGGGGTATGTGCGCGACATCTCGGTACGCTCCACCCGGATCGAAACCTTTGATCGAACGGATGTGATCGTACCCAACGCCGATCTGGTGTCTGGGGTGGTCACGAATTGGACCCGCGGCAATACGGTGGGGCGGGTCATCGTTTCAGTAGGTGTGGCTTATGGCACTGACACCCGCAGGGTTGAAGCGGTCTTACGCGAAATTGCCGAAGCGCACCCTTTGGTCATGACCGAGCCGGCTCCATCGGTGGTTTTTCAGGGTTTTGGTGCAAACTCTATGGATTTCGAGGTTCGGGCTATTTTGCGGGATGTGAATTGGTCTTTATCTGCCAAGTCTGATATCAACCATGAAATTGCCAAGCGATTTGCTGAAGAAGGGATTGAAATTCCTTTTCCACAGCGCGACGTTTGGCTGCGTAATCCACAATCGATCAAGGAAAACCCCGCGTCATGACCGAGTTGCTTTTTCTGCAAGATGCCTATCAGCGCGAACATCGCTGTCTGGTCACCGCCCATACGCCGGAAGGTGGCTTGGTCTTGGAACGTTCTATTTTTTATCCGACAGGGGGTGGGCAACCTGGTGACAGTGGCACCATCCATTGGCAGAGTGGGCAACTGAAGGTTGCGACAACCGTTAAAGGCCATGATGGCGCTGTTGTCTTACTGGCGGCGGAACCTGGGTGCCTCCCACCTGTGGGGGCTGAGGTTTTTCAAGACTTGGACTGGGATAGGCGCTACCGCATGATGCAGATGCACACGGCATTGCATCTGTTGTCCGTGGTCATTCCATTGCCGGTAACCGGCGGTGCGGTTGGTAGTGAAAAAGGTAGGCTTGATTTTGATATGCCGGATGCTCCGCCAGAGAAAGCAGGTCTGCAATCAGATTTAAACGCCCTGATTGCCCAGAATTTAACTGTGACCGACAGTTGGATCAGCGACCAACAATTGCTGGATAACCCGCAATTGATCAAGACGATGTCGGTCAAGCCGCCGGTTGGGGCCGGGCAGGTGCGTCTGGTGCAGATCGGTGAAGAGCAGGCTCGGATTGATCTGCAGCCCTGCGGAGGCACTCATGTTGCACGCACGGGAGAGATTATGCCGTTGCTTGTTGCGAAGATTGAGAAAAAGGGACGTCAAAACCGGCGAGTCACTCTGCGCTTCACGGGGTGAGTTGCCACAAGATTATGTGGATACTTGCGATTAATTTTCGTACGGTTACATTCTTGCTTGCACCTTGTTGGCGCTATCCCTTAAAAGCGGCTCCATGGACAGGTGGCCGAGTGGTCGAAGGCGCACGCCTGGAAAGTGTGTAGGCGGGAGACCGTCTCCAGGGTTCGAATCCCTGTCTGTCCGCCACAGAATGCAATTAAGACGTTGTTAATAAACAATAAATCTTAATAAATATTTCTTTACCCTCAATGCTACCCACAATGAAACAACAGATTAAAATGGACGTTTCTCTGGTGTAATCAGGCATCCTCAGACCCCCACCCCCTGGGCACCCCCTATATCCAAGCATACGCCTACCAGAACGCGTACATAAGGTTCTGCTCTGTCGATTTATAAAAAGGTTCAATTGAACCAAAACGCCAGCTGCACCTTGAGATATGACCGCCAAAAAATATTATTTCCAGATTTTAAATAATGTATGTTGAGTAACAGCCGTTATTGTTATAGCTGATGCATCTGCATGAAGAGAAATTTCATACACCAACCTGCGATCCCTGTAAGGTGGTTTCCCGCAAGGGCATGCGACCGAAACGGTAAAGAATAGGGCTTATGATTTAGCATCATTGATTTCAGTTTATGGCAACGACGCGTCGATTATCGGCGTTGTTTTGGCTTGCCGTCTGAAAGGAAATCACATGACTGAAAATAACATATCCGACCGTGGTGGTCTGGAGAGCAGGTACACTGCGGATGCAATCGATGTCATCATAAGATGGCATCCAAAGCTCGCGGAGCTGTACGAGGCTGAAGCTGACAAGAAGAGGTTGTTGGACATGTTTCTGGCAACCTTCGATGAGTTAGGCACAGAGGTCATTTTCTACCACAACATGTCTGACGGGGATAATATCATCCTTGGAACTCAAATTACAGTAAGGATGGGAATGCGATCATCATCTTCACTGACATACCTTCGGGAAGGTTCATCATTGGATTAGATGAACACGGCGTACCAATCGCGTTAACCGCAGACGAACTGACTGAATACATGGGGTAAAAGCCTTCACCAAAAACT
>Ga0115572_10004226_pt1 | contig 11230 bp, 8 predicted proteins | sample COGITO_mtgs_1206_FD_88681 | JGI IMG/M metagenome (GOLD analysis project Ga0115572, IMG submission 88681) | Pelagic marine microbial communities from North Sea - COGITO_mtgs_120607 | ecosystem: Environmental > Aquatic > Marine > Epipelagic | place: Germany:Helgoland, sampling site Kabeltonne... | reverse complement strand
CTCGGATCGTGATCAGTTGGGAGGAGTTACGCGGTGAGCGCGGCGTCGATCACATGCATGCCAATCCCGAACTGTATGCGACGCAGGGCGACTACCTAACACGTGGCCAATACGGCGGATCAAAAGAGATCACTCAGGTTGAGAAGATGGATGGGCATGAAGTCAAAACCGTGATCACCATTCAGTACCCACGAGGTGCAGGATGTGGCGGCGCCTGCTCCGATGACCATATTCAAGTCTACTTCGACGGCGAACTGCAGCTCGACTCCCCGATAGGCTATAACCACCAGCACGACCTAACAGTATCTAAAATATTGATACACGTACAAGGCCAGAGTATTCAAGCGATCAGCCGGCAAGCAGTCGTAGGCGAGCACTATCACTTCATTGACCACAAAGAGTCAGAACCACTCCGCTTACCAAAGGAATAAAGGCAGTAGCAACAAGCAACCAGGCATTTAGCAACTTACAACAGGCAACGAACAACAACTTTCACCTTCTTCTCAAGTCTCAGCCCTCAAACCTCAAGTCTCTCCTACCTCAAGCCTCAGGTCTCAACTTTCAGCTCTCCCCTTTCATCCCTCAAGCCCCTACCTTAAAACATTAAAACGTTCGTACCTTCATACTAATTTGCACAAATTTGTTGTTCCCACCTTCCCAAAAAATTTCTGCAGTTTTTGCTACCCTTATCCCCAGAAATGCTCTAAAACGGTAAATCTATTTCCCAAACCTAGGGATTTCTGCATCTAACCACGTATACAAACCTCTTTCCGCTCCGAATGATTCACTATTTATTCTCATGAGTGATAACCTTGGACGGCTTTTGTCTTAGGACTGCACTACGATTCCAGCTAAATTTCATTCACATTTGGGGAAGCAAAAGAGGGGCAGATACAAAATTTAAAGAATTAAAAAATCAATGAACTACTGGTGGGTAAATCACAGAAAAACCTTTAGACAGGAGTTTGGTGGCAAATACATATGGTGTCCTAAACGCGACAAATCTGGCAACACTCAATACGGCTGGGAATCTGTCAGAGAGGTTAAAAATGGCGACATCGTTTTCTCCTATTCACACCAACACTTGCAGGGTTTTGGTTATATAACTTCTCCAAGCGCATACTCCTTCCCCAGACCCGCAGAATTTGAGAAAGCAGGCCACGCGTGGGAATCGCGCGGCTGGCGAGCCGATGTGAATTTTACCCCATTTAAAGAACCGTATATGCCAAAAGAATTTATAAGCAGCATTGCACCACTACTTCCTCCCAAATATTCCCCAATTCAAGCAACAGGAAACGGCAATCAAAACTACCTTACTAAAATATCGAAACAACTAGCGTTGACCCTTGCTGACTTCGGCGGCCTAGATCTTAGAAACCACTTAAGTCAAGAACTAGTATACGAAGACAGAATCGAGGGACCACTTGATTACCCTCATCTTTTGGCCTGGGAGGAAGACGAACAGAAGCAGATCGAATCGAGTCATGGCATTCTCGAGACGACGCGCGAAGCACTCGTACAAGCACGGGTCGGACAAGGAAAGTTCAAAGAACGCGTCTCACGCTTAGAGTGCTCTTGTCGCATCACCAAAGTGGATAATCTCACACACTTAATCGCGAGTCATATCAAACCTTGGCGTGAATCCAATAATGAAGAACGTCTTGCTGGAGGGAACGGACTTCTCCTCACCCCATCGATTGATCATCTCTTTGACCGCGGTTTCATTTCCTTTGAAGACAACGGCGAGCTCATCACGTCGCCGATCGCCGATACCCGCTCACTTAAAAAAATGGGTGTCCAACCAACCAACGTCGGACACTTCAACACAGATCAAAAGTTTTTCCTAGACTATCATCGTAAAGAGATACTCCTGAGATCGGCATCTTAATGACCCCATAAAGACTCTTCCAAAAAAACATGCATTGTGACGGATAGTCAATTAGCTCTCAGCAACTGCATAACCATGAATATCAAAACAAACGTAATACACGATTGGGTTTTTTCTTTTGGAAAGAAGCGGGCCATTGAATTTCGCGATGACCAACTGTTTTGTCAAATAGGGAGTTCTACGCAGGTTTTTAATTTAGCCGATATCCATGATTTTTCCTACACCAAGAAGGGCCCTTTTTGGAGCAAAGTAATTGTGCCATTAAAATCAAGGTCATTTGTAATGAATGGCTTTCGTAGCAACGACACCCTAGCAACATTTAAGAATCTACTAAATAAAAAGCTGAAGGAATGTACGAAGCCCCAAGCTGAATTAGTCGGAAGAATTCGAAAAGCTCTAAATCTATTTGAGGATCAGAATCAGACACGATATATGAAACTGCGTGATTTAGACCAATGGTTACATAATTTCGAACTAAATTCTGATGACATACTAAATTTTAGTCACATTTACCTCAAAATAGCCTCGATTGAGGAAAAGAAGACAATCGAAGATTTCCAAAAATTAATTAGGGACTTTGATAGTTACCGAAGTGAACATAACAAACAATTTGTTAAATCTTCGCTCAAAATACATAAAAACTACTTTGATCAGGTTGAAAGCAGCCCCTTGACGGAGATGCAGCGACTGGCCTGTGTGACAGATGAGGAAAATAATCTCATTCTCGCAGGTGCTGGCAGTGGTAAAACTTCGGTGATCGTAAGCAAAGCCGGTTTTATAAAGAGAATGGGTTGGGCCAATGCGGAGGAAATACTAATACTAGCCTTCGGCCAAAAAGCCAGCCAAGAAACTGAAGAGAGAGTAAACCTTCGATTGGGAGAAGGATCCGGAATTAGTGCAAATACCTTCCACTCACTTGGATTGAAAATCATTGGTCAAGCTACAGGGAATAGGCCAAGATTACATGACGCCTTGGGAAATGAGGGGCGCTATTTAGCGTATATCGATAGCTTGATTGGAGAATTTACACAAAAAAAACCTACATATGCAAAAGATCTGGTCGATTATTTTTCCATGTATCTTTATCCCCTTAAGGATCCAATAGAGTTCGAATCTGAGGGAGAATATTTTCAGCACATAAAAAACATACCACCTCGCACATTAAGGGGAGAAATTGTTAAGAGTAAACAAGAGGTTCAAATCGCGAACTTCTTATATAGCCATCAGGTTGAGTATATTTACGAACAGGATTATGAAATCCGGACTTCAGATGCTGATTATAGCCAGTATCGCCCAGATTTCTATTTACCCGACTACGGTATTTACATTGAACATTTTGGAGTAGATGAAGATGGCAATCCCCCTAGTTGCTACACAGTTAAGGAACAACAGCGATACAAAGAGGGTATGCATTGGAAGCAGCAGCTCCATAAAACTCATCAAACAAAACTCATTCAAACTTACAGCTATCAGTTTGAAAGACAAACAATCTGGGAATCCCTTAGGGAGCAGTTAGAAATATTCGATGTGGCTTTGGAACTAGCCTCTCCTCAAGACATCTTAGAGAGTAGTGAGTGTCGCGAAAATGCTCGAAAAATCGCGCTATTGATGTCCAATTTTCTTAATCTTCAGAAAAATAAAAATGCATCTATTAAAGAAGTTGTATCGCTAACAAGTGGCCGCATAAAGGATCATTCAATTCTCTCGATTCTAGGTTTCAAGCAGTATGATAGAGAGCGGCTAGAAGCCTTCCTTAGGATATATACACCTGTATATGAGGCGTTCGAACATGAACTACGTTCAACTAATACTGTTGATTTCAATGACATGATTAATGAAGCAGTTCGGTACGTACGAAACGGGAGCTTCAAGTCTCCTTGGAAGTATATCTTGATAGACGAATTCCAAGATATTTCTACCTCAAGAGCGCATTTAGTCCAAGCACTCGCTAAAAGCCGAAATGATAGCGTCGTGTTTTGCGTGGGCGATGATTGGCAATCGATCTTTAGATTCACAGGAGCGGATCTAAACTTTCTTAATCAATTTGAAAAGGAGTTCGGGACAACTGCGCGAACTGATTTAGATCTAACATTCCGTTTTGGTAATAACGCGTCTCGTCTGGCCGGTCGTTTCATAACGAGAAATCCAGATCAGCTGACAAAAGAAGTTCGAGCCTTTCGAACAAAAGATGACCCCCCGACCACTGTAGTATTACAGAGTGATAATGAGTCGACTGCGATAATGAATATTTTGGATAAAATTAGTGAAGATTTTCCAACTAAATATGATGGGGGTGCCACTATATACTTTATTGGCAGATACCAACACAACAAACCTAAGGAATTTGATAAAATTCAATCAGCCCATAAAAAGCTAAACTTTTTATTTGATACGATCCACGCATCGAAAGGTAAAGAAGCTGATTTTGTATTATTGCTTGGCCTAGAACAGGGTAAATATGGATTTCCGAGTGAGATACAGGATGATCCTCTACTCGACTTAATGCTTCCTGTCTCTGAAGAATATAAGGATGCAGAAGAAAGAAGATTATTCTATGTAGGACTGACTCGGTCTAGATATGCCACCTACATACTCAGTGACCAAAGTAAACCATCGAGTTTTATTACCGAACTGATTAAAGAGCAAGCGGAGTACGGTTGCGAAGTTATGGATGTGCATGGAAATGTAGCCGCTGAGTCATTCGTTTTAGTACAGTGCGATAAATGCAGAACAGGAATCATGTCATTACGCGCAAATCCGGTTAACGACAAATCCTTTTATGGCTGTTCAAACTTTCCTTTATGTAGCAATACCTTGCTACTTTGCCCAAAGTGCTCTCGCGGGCCTTTACAGCGAAACGGAAGTTTATTTAGCTGTAATAATTGCAAGTATGGGATTCATGTTTGCCCCGAATGCAATGAAGGATATCTAAAGGTTAGGAAAGGGCCCTTCGGACAGTTTATTGGATGCTCAAATTTCAGAGGTAAAGATAGATTTTCTTGCACATACAAGCGAAACTTAGATTAGAACAATTCTTATAGCAGGTTTTAAATTATTGCGCGCAGCCAGCAAGATCAAGTGTGCTAACTAAAGGCCTAAGAGGGGTCATTCAGTTATTCTTATAATTAGGTCCTGATAGGCCCTATTTGCATCAGCTCGGGATTGATCAAAGGGGGACGCAAATTATAAAGATTTATTCTAACCTCTAGTTCAGGGCGATTTTTGAATGTTTGCCACGGAGGCAAGATGTTCCAGGCCGCGATTGATGAAATCTACAAGTCGATCACCCAACTGCAAAAGACCAAAGACGCGCTATTAGGCACCGACCGCAACCTCCGCCTCGCCAACGACAAGGCCCAGGACGTCACGATCAAAAAATTGACCCGCGGCAACCCCACCATGAAAGCCAAGTTCGACGAGTTGAACGGCAACCCTTAATCCCCATCGATGCCCCGACATCGATTGTAAACATAACGACATGACCCCATTTCTGACATTAAATGGATGGATTAACATTGAGAGCATAAATGCCGATTTGCTCGACTGCTCGCAGGTGCGAATTGTGCTGCCGTATTTAGAGAATGACGCAGTGACCGACGCAGTGGCCGTCTCCGAGATTGGGCAGCTGTTGCAGAGCAACTTTAACTTTGGCGCATCATGAGCCAGCACGCAGATTATAAGAATTACGACATGACCCCATTTCTGACCACCATTTCTTACCATAAAATTTATGAAACTAAGTAAAAAAGATCTACAAACACTAAGAACGCAGGCTGAAGAATGGATCACTGAAAACTCTGATACCATTACAGGCGATTGCCGAAGAATCACAAAGGATTCTATCCCTGAGGATCTCGCAGATTACATAGCGGAAGGCACCTACTCTGATGTTGATGATTGGGTTGAGTGCCAGCTGGCGGGATGTGCTGATCTTGTAGAGTGCTACACGCTAAAAGAATTAGCACTGGGCAAAACTTCGCCTCAGGCATTGATCACCATATGTGGCAGTAGCTGGGAGGGGTTAAGAATTCATATTGAGGGCATTTTTGAGACAGAAGCAGCTGCCTATGCATACCTGAAAGAGACGTCTGCTTATTATGAGTAGACGTGCCCAAAAGAAGCAGCTCCTTATTTTACAACTCCCGAGCAGGCCGGTGAATCTACCACGACTGCAGACATAACGACAGGGCTTCATTTTCACTCAGTGATCTTGAGCATGAAGAAAAATGGAGCCCTGGCCCTGCGAATGTCCTACCCTGGCGAGTATAAGAGCGGGATGATGAATATACATAACACTTCATTGCGCAGCTTTGCACTTGAATGCCTGCTTGTTTCGGTCAGCTTTCTGGGCTTATGCTTTTAATGTTGCCTTAGGCATTATCACAATCGAGCACATTTCCATTTAAACATCACTCACATAACCGACAGGCTACACATGGCTGACAAAGAAAAACTTATCGTTTCTAGAGAACGCGTGGCCGACCATGGTGAGGTATACACGCCGGAATGGCTGGTTGAAGCGATGCTTGATCTAGTTAAAGGCGAAACAGAGCGCATCGATGCGCGTTTTTTGGAGCCTGCTTGTGGAAGTGGCAATTTCCTAGTCAAAATATTGATGCGAAAACTCGCTGCAGTTGAGTTGAAATATGGCAAGTCTGACTTCGAGAAGAAGCACTTCTCAATACTAGGTCTGATGTGCATTTACGGGATCGAGCTGCTTCCTGATAACATTGTCGAATGTCGACAGAACCTGTTGGATATTTTTGCTACCTATCTAAAGATCACAGAAGATCACGACATCTATCGGGCCGCGTATTATGTATTATCGGAAAACCTCATTCATGGGAACGCATTGACGATGCGAAATAATGATGATCAAGCGATTACTTTTGCTGAATGGGGATACATAGGAAAGGGGAAATTTCAGCGACGTGACTTCCGCCTAGACACTCTGACGCTTTCGTCAACATTCAGCGCAGAGGACTCGCTTTTTGCGGACTCAGGAAAGGCCGACATTTTCACTCCAAGCAAGACTTACCCCTCCGCGAATGTAGCTGCATTAGCAGCTATGGCATCTAGTCAGACCGAAGCAGTAGGAACAGATAGTTCTTCGAACTAATAAAAAACATGATCGATCAAGCCCACTTCACTTTGCAAGGTCGTAACCCTGATGTGCTGACCTGCATCGCCAACTTATCTAACGACGAGGTTTTTACGCCCCCAGAACTTGCCAATCGAATGCTCGATTCACTCGCCAAGGCATGGGCTGAACAACACGGCGGTGCGAATATATGGACCGACTCACGCGTTCGGTTCCTGGACCCTTTCACGAAATCCGGCGTCTTCTTACGCGAGATCACGACGCGACTCAGTGTCGGGCTTAAAGACGAAATCCCAGACCTACAGAAACGTATCGATCACATTTTGACCCAACAAATTTTTGGCATCGGGATCACACGACTGACCAGTCTTCTGGCTAGGAGAAGCGTCTATTGTTCCAAACACGCAATGGGAGAGCACTCGATAGGAAAAGCTTTCACCAAAGACGAAGGAAACATCTGGTTTCAGCGCATGGAGCACACATGGGAGGGTAAGAAATGTAAGTTTTGTGGTGCGCCTAAAAAGCTCCTAGATCGCGACAAAGAAGTAGAAAACTATGCCTATGCCTTCATCCACACGGACAATATTAAAAATCGGTTAGCCGAATTATTTGAAACTACTATGCAATTTGATGTCATTATCGGAAATCCACCTTATCAAATGAAGGGTGGCGCTGGAGGTACAAGCGACTCCTCAATTTATCACCTATTTGTTGAGCAGGCTCAGAAGCTGGAGCCAAAATTTTTATCTATGGTGATCCCCTCTCGTTGGCTGGCTGGAGGGCGTGGGATGGGAGACTTCCGCAAGGAAATGCTTGGGTCTAAAAAATTATTGAGCTTGGTCGACTACCCCGTCTCCAAAGAGATTTTTCCCAACGTCGAAGTTAAGGGAGGCATCTGTTACTTCCTCTGGTCCGTGCAACATGAAGGTCAATGCGAAGTATCAGTAGTCCGCGGCAAAGAGGAAGTATCCTCACCGCGAGAGCTGGATGAGTTCGACGTTTTTGTGCGTGATTCAAGAGCAGCTGAAATATTACGCAAGGTGTCAAAACAAGGAGAGCAATCTATTACCGAGATATTGACAGCAGACACTCCTTTTGGCATCGCAACTAATTTTAAGGATTTTCATAAAAAAGAGAAGTCTGGTGATGTATTGCTTTATTACGTAAAGAAAGGGAAGCGAGATGTTGGGTTTGTAGATCGAAATATTATTGCAAAAAACACTCATCTAATAAATAAGTGGAAAGTGCTTACACCCAAGGCTGGCTCGGATGGCGGCCAAAAGATTCCTGATGTTGTGCTCGGCAAGCCATGGGTTGCTCCGGCCCCATCGGTTGCTACCCAATCATTCTTAGCATTTTGTGTAGAAAACAAAAAGCAGGCTACAAGTGTAGAGTCATACTATCGCACCAAATTTTTCAGGCATTTAGTTTCACTGCGTAAACTCACTCAGGACGCACTCCGTCCGATGTATAAATGGGTTCCAGTTCAAACGTGGGATCGCAAGTGGACAGATGAAATGCTCTACGAGAAATACGGTCTGACCGAAGATGAGATTAGTTACATAGAATCTGTAATTCGCCCTATGGGGCCTAGCCAGAACACTTAAGATGAGTCAACCCATTAAACAGATCCTATCACCAAAGCCTGAAGCACGGCCACGCATCTATGCCTATTCGATTGCTGACGATGCTCATGCAGGATTGCTAAAGGTGGGCCAAACAACCCGCAACGTAAAACAGCGCGTTGCTGAGCAGTTGCGGACTGCGAACATCAAGAACTACACTATCGAGCTAGACGAACCCGCAGAAAGAGAAGACGGCTCTATTTTCAGCGACCATGAAGTGAGAGCTGCGCTTGCGCGCAAGGGCTTTGAAAACACAGCACTGGAATGGATGCGTTGCACAGTTAAAGACGTGCAGACTGCAATCACTGAACTGCGGAAGGGGTTAAGCTTTACCGGCACTCACCACGAGACTTTCGAGATGCGCGAAGAGCAAATCGAAGCGGTAGAAAAGACTTACGATTATTATAATTCCATCTGGAGCGAGAACCCCGAAGCAGCACCTAGATTCCTGTGGAATGCTAAAATGCGCTTCGGCAAGACATTTACGAGTTACCAGTTGGCAAAGAAACTAGATGCGAAGCGAGTGCTGGTGGTGACCTTTAAACCTGCGGTCGAGGATGCCTGGCGTAGTGACCTCGAATCTCACGCTGCTTTCGATGGCTGGGAATATTGCTCACGGACGTCTGAGAAGAATCCGACTGAAGTCCGAGCTGACATGCCTCTTGTTTATTTCGGTTCCTTCCAGGATTTTCTGGGGACAGATGCTAAAGGAAACATCAAAGCAAAGAACGAGTGGCTCCACGAGATAAACTGGGATCTCGTTGTTTTTGACGAATATCACTTTGGAGCATGGCGAGAAACCGCTAAAGAGCTATTTGCTGACGATGAAGACCTGATCAATAAACGAGAAGAATTAGTGGATCCAACCAGTTCAAAACTCAAAGATAAAGTCGCGGATCTAGATGAGCCACTTGAGCAGGAAAGTGAATTTCTGCCGATCACAACGAGTGCCTATCTCTATCTATCCGGGACACCGTTTAAGGCATTGGCTACGGGAGAGTTTATCGAAGAACAAATCTTCAACTGGACGTATACCGACGAGCAGAGTGCGAAAGAAGCGTTCGAAAGAGCGCACCCAAGTGCACGCAATCCCTACGGTGCACTGCCACAGATGAGGCTCTTAACCTACCAGATGCCTGAAGAGATCCTCGCTATAGCCAGCGGTGGAGAGTTCGATGAGTTCGATCTAAACGAGTTCTTTCAGGCGAGCGGCGATGGACTGCTGGCTCAATTTAAACATAAAGACGAAGTTCAGAAGTGGCTGAATATTATCAGAGGTGAATACAAGCCCCATGCGGTCGACCATCTAAAAACTGGGACACGCCCACCGTTCCCTTATTCCGACGTTCGTCTACTGCCGCACCTCCAACACTCTTTTTGGTTTTTGCCTGATGTGGCAGCATGTAACGCGATGGCAAATCTGCTTTCCGAAAAGCATAATGTATTTTGGCATGAGTATGATACGCTTGTTGTAGCTGGAACGAGCGCGGGGATCGGACTTAACGCGTTACCTCCAGTCCGTAAGGCAATCGGCAGCGGTTTCGATTCTAAAACAATCGTCCTATCCTGCGGCAAACTAACTACGGGTGTCACCGTAGCTCAATGGTCGTCGATCTTGATGCTGCGAAACCTAAAATCACCCGAAACTTATTTCCAAGCGGCTTTCCGCGTGCAATCGCCTTGGTCGATTAAAAATCCAAACGGGGACAATCCGAACGAGGAAGAAATACTGAAGCCAGTATGCTTCGTCTTTGACTTCGCACCTACACGAGCGCTTAGACAGCTGTCGGAGTATGGAATTGGGCTTTCGCCAAACGAGCCTAACCCTGAAAATGCAGTTAAAGACTTGGTTTCCTTCCTGCCTGTGCTGGCCTACGACGGTGCAAACATGACGCAGATCGATGCAGGCGGCATCCTGGATATTGCGATGGCAGGAACATCGGGATCTCTGCTTGCTCGCAAATGGGAGAGCGCACAGTTAGTGCACGTAGATAACGACACACTTCGCCGGGTGCTGGATAGCCAGGAGGCGATGGCGGCAGTCGAACGAATCGAAGGATGGCGCGCCCTTGGTGATGGCATCATAGAAACCATCGTCAATAAGAGTGAAAAAATCCAAGCCCTAAAAAAGAAGGCAAAGGACGGCGAACTTTCTAATAAGGAAAAAAAAGAGCTAACCTCAGAAGAGAGGGAATTTAAGTCGAAGCGAAAACTTGTTCAGGAAAAATTGATCAAGTTCGCGACAAGAATCCCCGCATTCATGTATTTGACAGACTTCCGCGAGAATAAGCTCGAAGATGTCATTACTAAACTTGAGTCAGATCTGTTCGAAACAGTGACAGGTTTAACAGTTAAGGATTTCCACCTGCTCGTGAGTCTTAGAGTATTCAACACTGAGCGCATGAACGAAGCGGTGTTTGCTTTTCGACGCTACGAAGACGCTTCTTTACGGTATACCGGCATCGAAAGCCACGAGGGGCTCAGGCAGTATGGGCTTTGGACTACAGTCGTAGCAAAAGATGTGTAGCCGATGGATAGCAGAGAAAAAGGGCAGAGAAAAAGGGGTCAAACGCAAAATATAAAGATTTGACCACACTGTCCTGCTCCTTGTAACTT